>Ga0209123_1000485_pt1 | contig 51192 bp, 50 predicted proteins | sample BarGraIncu00431A_FD_184500 | JGI IMG/M metagenome (GOLD analysis project Ga0209123, IMG submission 184500) | Arctic peat soil microbial communities from Barrow, Alaska, USA - Barrow Graham LP Incubations 004-31A (SPAdes) (version 2) | ecosystem: Environmental > Terrestrial > Soil > Wetlands >... | reverse complement strand
ATGATTTAGCACCCCATAGTGCTAATGCAAAATCTATACCAGCACCTAATGCACAATCCAAATCATATTTGGTGTCACCAATATATATAGTCTCTGATTTATCTACTTCTGACAATTCGATAAATTTCAAAAGTGGATCTGGATTAGGCTTATGTTTTTCTGTATCATCAGCACAAACTACTAATTTAAAATAATCGGTTAATCCAAAAGGAACAAAATCATTTAAGAACTCTTCTTTAGTTTTTGAAGTAACTATACCTATTAAAACTCCCATTTCATTCAATTTAACTAAACTTTCCTTAATATCATCAAATATTTTTACATGATGAAAATATTCTTTTAAATATATATTCCATTTTTCACTACACTCTAAAATATTAGTTATTCCAAGTTTATTTAACGCTACTTCTCCTGGAATACCTAAAGCAAATCTCAATTCTTCAAAACTGTAATTTTTATTAAGTTCTTCAGACACTAGTTTTTGAAGTGATGAAAGAACTGTAATTTCTGTATCTAAAAGTGTACCATCAACATCAAATATAATATAGTTATACATTATGAACCTCCACTTCAAATTAATTTAGTTTCCAACAATCAATAATTTCTTAATAACTTGTAAATGAAGTATATCATTATTTAATAGCTAGGAATACGTAACATATACATTTTATGGACAGAACGTAATTGTGGCGCAAGATATGATTACCACTGAGTTACATTCGTTAGTTTTTACATACCTAATTTTATTTAAAACATTGTTTTGAATAAGCATTGTTATTTCGATATTATTTCCATTCCGTCTTCGGTTACAAGAATTGTATGCTCCCATTGTGCTGAAAGTGATCCATCAGCAGTAAATGCTGTCCATCCATTATCCTCATCTATAAATATTTCATGGCTTCCACCATTTATCATTGGTTCAATCGTAAATACCATTCCCGGTGCTAAAATCATATCTGTTCCTTTAGTTCCAAAATGAAAAATAAATGGATCCTCATGAATATCTAGTCCAACCCCATGTCCTCCAAAATCCCTAACTACCGAGTATCCATTACTTTCTGCATATTCTTGTATAGCAGCGCCTATGTCACCTAAAAAGCTCCAAGGTTTCACTGCTTCTATTCCTTTATTTAAACATTCCTTAGTTATTTCTACTATCTTTCTAGCTTCATAACTTACTTTCCCAATCATAAACATTCTTGACGCATCTGAATAATATCCATTAAGTATAGTAGTTGCATCAACATTTATAATATCACCATTTTTAAGTACTATATCTTCACTTGGTATTCCATGACACACTTCATCATTAATTGATGTACAAATACTTTTGGGAAATCCATCGTAATTAAGAGTAGCCGGAATTCCACCATGATATATTGTATATTCATGAGCTAGTTTATTAATTTCTTCTGTAGTCATTCCTTCTTTAATATTCTCATTAATTAAATCTAAAAGGCCATTATTAATTTTAGCACTTTTTCTGATTCCTTCAATTTGATCTTTGTTTTTAATAAGATTTCTTGTTGGAACTATGTAGCCTTGATTCTTCAAGGTTTCTAACTTATTATCAAAGTTCAAATGGCAATTCTTATATTTTATTCCACTTCCACACCAGCATTTATCATTTCTACATAAACTCATTATACATTCTCCTATATTAAGATTAATTCAACTAAAAATAGCATCCAATTAATCTATTACTTAATAAGTCCACCATGAAAAAAGCACTCATATACCGACCTATCATCAAAAAAAATTTCCTCGTATCCTTGAAACCACTTAAATTCTCCATTAACAATGCAATGATATTTATATTGTCCATCTTGATATACCATAGGTCCACGATATGGATTTTCTTCTGGTACTAAACTTAATGCTTCTTTTAAAAATTTTACTGAAAAACCTTTTCCAATAATTCTGCCTGTATAATTCATTGACCAAAATGGAATGTCATATTCCCATAAAGCTTCTTCTCCTCCAAATTGCTCTCTTCCTAAATAGGTATCAATATACTTTAGATTTCCTTCTGTATACTCTAAATCATGTGAATTAGGTCTTAAAGATTCAATTTCAACACCCTCTCCTGCATATGTAGCTCTTTTGGCATTACGTAAAAATTCTACTGTTTTTTCATGTATAGAATCAACTTTTTTCTCTTCTATACATAAACGACAATTTTCTTCATAATCATTAACTAATTTATCAATACTTACTTTAAAGAAATCACTTAATGCAATTAGTCTTGCAATGTCAGGGTATGAATGTCCAACTTCCCACTTTGCAACTGCCTGCCTTGATATACCAAGCATTTCAGCTAATTTCTCTTGCGATAATCCTTTTCCTTTTCTAAGAATCTGCAATTGTTCCGGAAAACTCATTTTTAATCACCCCTAAATAATTCTACTGATAAGACAACCTTATTGCTACCACTTAAACATAACATTTTTGTCAACTATAAGTTGCTTTTGAATTTTATTTCATCAAACAAACCTTAAGAAATAAATGGTTATAGAAATTAACTATACTATCAAGAACATAAATTTCATATAAAAAGTTGTTCAGCTTTAAGCGATAACTGGCATACAACATAATATTAATTCTGTTGTATATTTCTTAATATTAGAAAATGATAATTTCAAAATTAAAGAGATAGATTTTTAAAATAGAGTATATTTACAATATTAAAAAAACGAGTAATAGCCCCAAAGTGAATGTAACTCAATTGGTATTATGTTACTTTCAAAATATTAATATGAACTTAAAGCAAGTAATCTAGGCCTAAGAAGAACGCTCCGGGCTCTTTTTTCTTTCGTCTGATTTCTAATATTAATCAGTTTATTGTCCAGTTCTTGAAAATGTTCCTCATGTTGATTAAATCTTTATTATTTTGTTAATTGCAATGTTAACGCTTGCAATTGACAATAGATAATATTGATGATATTATCTATTTAATGTAAATCGTAAACGTTAACGGTACATTTATGTCAACAGTATTGTTAAAAGAAGTTTATTTTTTCTAGAGAATGTTAACGTTAACAAATATCTACATGAAGCATATTTTATAGGAGATGAAATATTTGAATAATTATGGAAAAAGGATGTCAGACTCAATAATTGACAGAAATATCAACTTAACAGATCATTGGGGATATGAATATGGATTAACTTTAGATGGTATATACGAGATATATACACAAACAAAAGATCAAAAATATTTAGATTTTATAATAAAAACCATGGATCATTTTATAAACGATGATGGACATATAAACGGTTACGAAAAAGAAGAATATAATATTGATCATTTAAACAATGGAAAAATATTATTGAGTTTGTATTCTGAAACTAGAAATTTGAAATATAAAAAAACATTAGATTTTTTAAGAGAACAATTAAATAATCAGCCACGAACAAAGGAAGGTGTGTTTTGGCACAAAACAATATATCCTCATCAAATATGGCTTGATGGTTTATACATGGGAGCAACCTTCTATGCTAGATACATAAAACAATTTGGTCAAGCATCGGAATTTTCTGATGTAATAAAACAGTTTATAATAAGTGAAAAAAACCTAAAAGACGAAGAAACAGGTCTTTTGTATCATGCTTTTGATGAATCTAGAGAGCAGCCATGGGCAAACAAGAAAACTGGTTTATCTAAACACTTTTGGAGTAGATCAATGGGATGGTATGTGATGGCTCTTGTAGATACTTTAGAAGTTCTTAATTTGGATAATAAGGACAGGGAAAAGTTAATTGAAATTTTTAATAATTGTATTTCTGCTCTGTTAAAAGTTCAGGATAAGGAAAGTCATGTTTGGTATCAAGTGTTAGATGAAGGAGATAGAAAAGGTAATTATTTGGAAGCATCAGGATCATCTATGATTGTATATGCGTTGCTAAAAGGAGTAAGGAAGGGATTCTTACCTAAAGAGTTAAAAAACATAGCTAAAGAAGCATATAACGGCTTAGTTAGTGAATTTATATTAGAAACGAAAGAGGGATATTTAAATTTAAACAAAATATGTTATGTTGCTGGATTAGGGGGGAAAGATAATAGGGATGGTAGTTTTACGTACTATATAAGTGAACCAATAGTTAGTAATGAACCAAAGGGACTAGGACCATTTATTTTGGCAGCAGCAGAATATGAATTTATTAAATAGGTAAATTATTTTAATTATAGATTGAGTAAACGATAACAAGGGGTGGAAATCATGAATGAAAAAATAAAAATAAGAAATATTCTTGGATATTCTAGCATTAATTTTCTTGGAAGTGGAGCAGCTGGATTAATATCTGCCTGGCTTATGTACTTTTATGTAACGGTATGCGGAATTGGAGCAATACAAGCAGGACTTATATTTACAGTTGCAAGGCTTATTGATGCAATTGGCAATCCTATTCTAGGATTCATAAGTGATAATTTTGGCAAAACAAAAATGGGTATGAAATTTGGGAGAAGAAAATTCTTCATATTTATAGGAATTATAGGAATAGTTATTCTTTTCCCAATATTATGGACAGCAGGACATTCTTTTATTTTCTACTTTTGGGTTAATTTACTCTATGAAATATGCTACACATTAATATTTGTACCAGGAACTACACTTCCAGCTGAGATGACACAGAATGCAGCTGAAAAAGCAAAACTTATTGGAGGTAAATCATACTGTGGCAATATAGCAACCGTAATAGCAGCATTTTTACCTGCACAATTTTTTATAATGTTTGGTAAAAATTCAACTAAAGCATTTTGGTATACTGGTCTTAGCTATGGAATAATAATGGCAATAGCACTGATCTTCTTTTATTGCAATGTTTATGAGAGAGATCCAAAAACTATTGTTTATGAAGATGCAGCAGATTCAATCCCTCAAATATTTAAAAAACTTGGATTGGATATATCTTCAAGTATGCGAAATAGATCATTTAGGCTTCACAGTGTTATGTGGTTTTTGGGAAGTATTTTCAAACAAATCACTAGCGGAGTATTTACCTTCTTTGCAGTAAACGTTATATTGGTATCAACTGTTACAGTAGCAAGTATAAATGGTGTTTCAGCAATAGTTTCATGTATCGCTTTGTTTGGATATATTATTCTAGCATATAAATTTGGAGGTCCAAAAACATTTATGTTAGGATGTGCTATAGTTTTTGTATCACTTGCAGGTTACTTGGCACTAGTGCTTATGGGACAATCGTCAATAACGGTAGTTTTATTAGTAATATTTGCAATAGTTAATATTATAGGTAAAACTTCAATTGACTTTGTGCCTACTTACCAGATGGGTTTTATTGCAGACATAGATGAAGCAATAACAGGTAAGAGAAGAGAAGGAGTATATAATGGGGTAAACAGTTTCTTTGGAAAGTTGGCACAAGCAATAGAATCAGCAGTGCTTGGCTTCGCATTGGCAGCTGTTGGGTTTAAAAAAGGGCTTGGTGTACAGCCACATAGTGCTATAGTGGGATTATGCATACTTACAATCCTAGTTCCAACCGTATTACTTAGTATAGCTTGTATTTCAGCAATAAGGTTTAAACTTACAAAAGAGAGTCATAAATTATTGGTAGATGAAGTAAATCGGGTTAAAGCTGGAGGCTCAAAGGCTAACGTAACTCCAGAAGCAAAAGAAGCAATTGAAGAATTAACAGGATGGAAATATGAACAGTGTTTCGGAAATAATAACGTAGGATATAAAAAACAAAAATTTATTAAAAGTGAGACAAAAGGGGCTTAGATATGGATGAAATAAAAAAGTGGCAGAATGTTTGTAAGGCAAAAAATATAGTAAAGGTTTTAAATGAAAAACATTTTAAAGCTATATATGTTGAAACACTTGAAGGGGCAAAGAAAAAATTATTGGCGATGATTGATGAGGGGTCAAGTGTTGCACTTGGAGGATCTACCACACTAAATCAAATGGGAATTGAAGATATACTTAGGAATGGAAACTATAAATTCTTTGATAGATATCAAAAATTGCCCTTTGATCCAGATATAGTAGAGATACATAGAAAATCACTTACAGCAGATTATTTAATAACAGGTACAAATGCTATTACTAAAAATGGTGAATTAGTAAATACAGATTGTACTGGAAATAGGGTAGCTGCAATGATTTTTGGCCCCAAAAATGTAATAATTGTAGCAGGTGTTAACAAGCTTGTTGATAGTCTTGACGATGCATTTAAAAGAATAAAGGACATAGCACCAATGAATTCAAAAAGAATAAAACATGAGACTCCTTGCGTAGAAACTGGGTATTGCATGGATTGTGATTGTAAAAAAAGAATTTGTAATTTCACTACAATTATTCATAATGGCATTAAATTTGAAGGTAGAATTAAAATAATAATTATAGCGGATGAATTAGGGTATTGATAAGGGGATCTGTGTTATGGATAGCGAATTATATTGGAATGAAGATTTATATAAATCTATAGAAAAATCGATAATATTAAATCGTCCAAGGTTTGATAATAAAGTATATTTCATTACAGATGATAAATATAGTAAATATATTTCATATACGATAGAAAAATATTTTATTGCAGCTGAAAGTGGAGACTTAGATCTTACTTGTAAGGAGCATTTAGTAAAAGATTATACTGACGTTTTTAAAGTTGCTATTGAAGAGTGTTATGAAAAAGGTGGGGGGATTGTAAAGGTTCCTTCAGGAAATTATTATACAGGAGCTATAAGACTTAAAAGTGGCGTTAATTTGGAACTTGAAAGTAATTCGGTAATAAAATTTATTAGAAATAAGACCAATGAGTTTTACCCAATTGTAAACACATTTTGGGAAGGAGTAGAGTGCTATAATTTTTCACCTTTTATATATGCTTTTAATGAGAAAAATATAGCTATAACTGGTAGCGGAATTATAGATGGTCAAGCTGATTACTATAACTGGATGCCTTGGAAATATGGCCATTTTGGTCAAGAAAACCAGCAAATCATTAGAGAAAAGTTGTTTGATTGGGCTAAGTACAATGTTTCAGTGGAAAGCAGAATATTAAGTGATAAGGAGTCCACTCTTAGACCTAGTTTTCTAGAAACGGTTAATTGTAAAAATATATTAATTGAAGGCATAAGTATAATTAATTCACCAATGTGGGAAATCCACCCGTCTCTTAGTGAAAATATATTGATAAAAGGGGTTAAAATAAAAACCATTTATTATAACAATGATGGTATTGATCCAGAGTTTTGTAGAAATGTTATCATAGAAAACTGTGAAATTAACACAGGTGATGATTGTATTGCAATTAAGTCTGGCAGAAACAATGACGGTAGGAGGATAAATAGACCATCAGAAAATATAATAATAAGAAATAACTTATTTAAAGCAGGACACGGAGGAATAACCATTGGAAGTGAAGTCGCTGGTGGAGTTAGAAATATATTTGCAGAGAAAAACATTTTTGATAGTAAAGATTTAGATTATCCGCTTAGAATTAAAACAAATTCTGTGCGTGGGGGGACAATTGAAAATATATATGTTAGGAATAGTGTTGTTAACAAAGCTAAGATTGCCGTAATTCATGCCACTATGAATTACGAGGAAAATGATGCAGGCAAATTTACTCCAATTATAAAAAACATATTTCTTTCAAATATGAAAACTTCAAGTGAAAACAATATAAATGCTGAAAATGGCATTTTCCTAGAAGCGTATAAAAGAAGTCCTATTAAAAACGTATATATAAAAGATTCAGAGTTAAATGGAGTAAAACACACAATTTATGTTAAAAATGTAGAGAATGTTAAATTTGAAAATGTTAAGATAAATGGAGAGTTATGTTCCATGAATTTATAAAAACTAGAAAAGTCGTTTTAGAATCGAATAATACAATAACCTATAAAGGGGTCTTGTCAACATAAGTCTGAATCCAGAATATGCTTATTGCAGCTGAAAGCTTGAATGTTGGTTCTGTCTGGTTTGGGTTAGTAACATTTAGAGAATGAAGTTAAGGAGCTTGGTGTACCTGAAGGGTATGACCCTTATTACGGTGTGGCTTTGGGCTACAAATCAACAACAAAAGAGATACCTACACCCAAGAGAAATTTGAATGTTGTGAATTATATAAAATAGAATGAAAAGCATACAACATAAAAAATGTTATATTGTGTGCTTTTGCTTTTAATGAACACATTTCACAAAATTACTAAGGCATTACAAAAGTATTGCTGAAAGATTTAGAGTAAGTAACCATAGAAAAGCTGTACTCTTTAGCAAGAATACAGCTTTAGTTGTTAAACATAATAGGTTAAGTTAATTATATAATTGAAAACAAATATTGCAAATAAAAAGTAAGCTAGTAAGCTAGTAAGCTATTAAGTTTAAATAGAATTTATTTATCTAGTTAATAAAAGAAAGATAAATAAAATAGATATGTCTTTTGATAGTAACAATAATAAAATGTACATAATTCAAATAAAAGTAATCTGTGACATACCCATATTTATAAATATAATATAAGTATGATTATGCCACAGATTATTTTTGCAACAATTGTAGAACAGTTAAATAGTAAGGGTATTATATTTATATCATTAAAGGAAGCCATAGATACTACAACACCTACGGGGGTATTCATGCTCACAGTATTTGGAGCAGTTGCACAACTTGAACGTGACTACCTAAAAGATAGACAGGTGGAAGGCATATCAATTGCAGTAGCAGAAGGGAAATATAAAGGACGTAAGTCTATTGAAGTACCGAAGTTATGGGGTAAGTATTATAGAAAACAGTATAAAAGCGGTTGAGGTTATGAAAATATTGGAATTAAAGAAAACTACATTCTATAAATTAATTAATCAATATGAAGAGAGTAATTAAGAAGGAGTTGCTGCAAGCAGTTGATATTTAGGATATGATTTGTAATACATTCAATGTAACAAGTTAATACGATATGTTACATTGAAATCGAAATTTTTTAGGAATGGGCAATAGATTATATTTAAAGTAGCATAACAACCTAATGCCATTCAAAGTAGAATTATATGGTGATGAAAATGCCTCTAAAACAAAGCTCAATTGAGTTCACCGAACAAAATATGGATACATGCGTAATCACGGGTTAATTTTATAACGAATATAAGCCCACTAGACACATGATAATTAATTTTAGGTAGTGTAACTACTACTTAAAACATCATAGCTCTAATAGGCTCATAATAGTTGTTATGGATATAGTTTTTATCTTTTAAATTCAATTTGTGATGGTATTGTTATCTAGCGTAACCGCACCATTTCGTGCTAGCAACTGGCCTTGCACCGTCGCACCAGTATTTACTGTGATAGATGTCAAAGCGAATATCCGTCCCTCAAAATGAGAATATGTTTCGAGTGTCGCAGAACTTCCTACCCTCCAAATTACATTATTGGCATTAGCTCCATTGACAAGCTTAATTTTACTCCCTGTTGCCGTAATGAGAGTGGATGCAGTATTAAATATAAAGTAAGCATTAGGATCCCCCTTAGCATCTAAGGTAAGAGTACCTGTTATCCCAAATGTTCCAGAACCTGAATCATATTTGCCATGAGTCAAAGTCTTTCCACCAAGCTCAGTAGGTATACAAGTAGACGGAACACTTGCATCACCACCGTTATATGAAGTTACAAGGTCTGTCTTAGCTGCATTTGCAACAGCATCGGCAAGATATGAATTCCCATTCAATGATAAGCTCTTCTGACCAGTGAGTGCTGTACCAGGAAACAGTCCGACATCTCCGTTGATTACTGTCTTTCCTGTATTAGTTATTGTCGTACCCGCTAAAACAGCAAATCTCTGGTTGGCGATTAATCTCTGTTGGCTTGCCATACACACGGTAGATTGTTGCAACGTAGCTACTGTTACTAGTGTTGTTATTAGTGATATAAATCTCATCTTATTAAGTGTTTTCATAAATTATCAACCCTTTCTTATTAAGTATTTTGATAGATTTAAAAAATCATCTCTATTCAAAGTTACATCGTAATCCCTTTAATAATAAATATGACCACCTCTTTCCATCTAATCCCGAGACATTTTAAAGATTTTACCAACATTTCTTATAAAATCAAGCAGTGCTAAGTGCTAAGTGCTAAAATGGTTATAAAAACGTTTTCATTTAGTACTTAATACTTATATTACATCTAAAAAAATATTAAAGCAACATATATAACGTTGAAATGTTGCATAATTAATAAATATATTTAACATTGATTGGAGATAAAATGAAGTTTTTAACTAATGGAGAAAAACTTAAATCAATAAGAAAATATTTAAAAATGAAGCAAGACGATTTAGTAGATAAAGACCTTACCAGGGGACTTATTAGTATGATAGAAATAGGGAAAAGAGAAATAAGCACCAATGTGGCTTTAAAACTTGTTGAAAAATTTGAACGTAGAGCGAAAGAGCTCCATATTGAATTAAAAATAGATAATGGTTTTTTATTACGTTCCCCCAGTGAAGATGCTGAATTATATTGTTTAAGAAAACTTGAACAAATAAATCAAGATAAAGAGATTAAAGAAATCCTTGAAACAGCTGATAAGTTTAATTTACTAAATGTTAAAGCCATAGGATATAGTAGATTGGGTGACTATTACTCTAATAAAAAAAATTATGATGAAGCTTTTATTAATTATAATAATGCTATAGATATTTTTAAAAGTCTTAAACAAAATGAAACACTACCTTGTATTTATTTTATGATAGGATATTGTAAAGCTAAATCACTACAATATACAGAAGCGTTATCATTTTTTTGCCTATCTCAAAGATATTCAATAATTCATAACGATAAAAGAACAGAAAAAAGAGCTCTATACAATATGGCTAAATGCTATATGAAATTAAATAAAATAAACCTAGCCCTTGAAAACATTGAAAAATTCTTAAATCTATGTAACAAAGAAGAAGACAACAATAATTACATTTATGCAAATATTCTTAAAGCAAACTGTTTTGAGACCCGGAAAGAATTTAATACGGCTATAGATATATATGATTCTCTTCTACTTGAAAATAAAGATTGTGATAGCCCTGCATTGGGATATATCTACAATAATTTAGGATTAGCTTATTTAGACAAAGATGATTTTAGTAATAGTTTGGATTATTTTAATAAAGCTGAACAACTAAGAATAAAGATAAATTCAGCTAATCTTTGTCATACTATCATTGAAAAATCAAGTATTTTTATTAAGCAAGGGTTTTATAATGATGCTATTTCATTTTTAGAATCAGGATTGAAACAAGCTCAAGCAAATATGGATTATGAATATTTAATAAAAGGAAATTACGAACTTGTGCGTATATATGAAATCTTAAATGAAACTTTAAATTTAAAGAAAACTTATCTAAATATTGCTGATTTTTTTAAAACAATAAATAAATGTAATGAATTAGTTTCAGTGTATATCAAATTATCAATTATATATTTGAATGAAAACAATGTTGTAGAGGCTAAAAAATATTTATTAATGTCACTAAGATCGATGTAAACTATTGCTTTTTAGGTTATAACGTATAAAAATATAGGCGGTGTTTAATATAAAACACAAATTGGTAAAAACATTAAGTTTATGTATGTCTTCATACAGCTTATAACGCAATTGTTACTTTAAATTATTTAGTAGACTTTAAATGGTTATTGACATTTTGAAAAGAATTGTTACTGTATAACTAGTAGCACTTAGTAACAGGAGGTTTGAATATGAAAATTGATTGTAATACATCCCTTAAAGACTTATTGCAAATTGCAAAAGGCGTTGTGAATGAACTACAAGAAAAAGAAGAGTTTATTGTAAAAGACCTTTTTAGCCGTTTTGAGTGGAATCGAATAGATGTAGGTAATAGATCGAGATTAGGAGCTATGTTTTTTAACTTTTCAAAAAATGATGATAAATTAATTATTGTGGGAATAGGAAAAACACCTCAAAACCAACAAAAATATAGAAAATTACATGATGATGAGGATACAACAACTAATAATGAATTAAGATTGTTATGATACATTCAATGTAACAAGTCAATACGTTATGTTACATTCAAAATGAAATTTTTAGGGAATAGGCAATAGCCCCAATGTGAATGTAATTCAATTACATTTGTGTTACATTCGATGTATCAATACACATTTAATTTCTATAAGAGGCAGATTCGCCGTTTCTGTAAGAACCCACGCTAAGACATAAAATAAATAAACCATAAATTATTGCTTTTATCCTAAAAACAATAATTTATGGTTTATAATGGTATAATTAACTTAAAGTTTTTCTACAATCATAGAAAACAGTGAATTAATTAAACAAATATATATTAATATAGGGGGTAGACATATGAGTTTAGTGGCAGGAATATTTTTTATTGTATTTGGTTTTATCTCAATGAAGTATCCACCGAATATAAATAATGTGATAGGGTATAAATCACCTCTAGCAATGAAAAATCAAGACACCTGGGATATAGCACAAAACCATAGTGGATTTATTTTGATGATATTTGGAGTTATTAATAGTATTTTGGGAATTTGGTCAATAATTCAACCAATGGCGATTAATAAAGAAAAGATTCAACTATTATTAGTAATATTAAGTGCTGTAGCTATTATAGCTATTGAGGAAATACATTTGATGAAACTATTTCATATGGATGGAAGCAGAAAAAAATTAAAAGCTTTATAATTTTATAATATTGTTCAATAAGAGTATAAATAAATGCTCTTATTTTATTTTTTTAAATCCAAAAAACATAATTTTATGACTTTTATTTCATGTGCATATCTAGTCTATAGCCTCAAAGTGAATGTAACTCAATTGGCATTGTGTTACATTCACATTGCTTAATACAATATTTTTATTAACATACAAAAAATAAACACCTATAAATTAATATAGATGTTTTTGTATTTTAATTTATAGGTGTTCTTACTCCAATATGATTTTTTTTGTGAAAAAGTACAGCTTTTACACGGACTCTAGTATTATACTATTTCGTCTTTGATTGATTCTATTACATTGCTTTTTTTAACGCCTGTTAAAGAAATACCATACGCCAAAAATATAGATGCAATTATAAGCATAGCATACGCTAAAATTGGTACAACTGGAAAAACAGATATAAACTCAGACCATGTGATTAATGCTACTCTTAACATAAACCAACAAATAAATAATACTATTGGTATGCTAACAATAATCGGTGTTAATGCAAAGAACAAACCTTCTATCATCAACATTTTATTTAATCCTTTTGGTGTTAATCCTACTGCCCGAAGCATAGCAAATTCTCTTTTGCGCAGTCTAAGATTATTCGAAATGGTAGAAAAAGCATTAATAATGCCAATTAATCCAAACATTAAGGCTACAGAAAAAACACCAATAGAAACGGCTTTTTGACTCAGTTCATCATTATTTTTTTCTTCGAGTAAACTCCATATACTAAAATCTTCGGATCCAAGATAAGAACTGCAAATCTGTGTTAGTTCTTTCTTCACACGTGGACTAGCCTTATCACCTACAAATAAATCAATTGCCATACTGCTAGATTCAAGCATACGCTCTGGCATAAAATTACTAACTATTTGCTGATAGCTTTTCATAGGAACTATATATGCTAAGCTGTAATTATTCGTTCCTAGGTCAGAGGGATAAATCTCTGTAACATGGCCTACTTGAGCATTAAATTTATAATTTGTATTCATATCATTTTCTATTTTTTCATTTAAAACTAGCTTATCGCCTTGTTTTATATTTAACAATGGTATTTTTTGCACAACTTTTGAATTATCTGGTGTATAATATGTGCTATCTAACAATACTCCTGTTGTCACACCATTTTTATAATATGTCTCATCAGCACCAATTTTTTCACAATACTTTTTAAATGATTTATCGCTTAATCCAACTAAATTTGTTATAATTCTATGCTTTCCATTTTCACTATGTATATTATATTTGGAGGGTACCTTAGCAAATCCTCCATATTTAGCAAAAACATCTGACTCCTGTTTTGATGTTACATAAGTTGAAGTACGTACCTGTCTTCTAATGACACTATCCCTAACTTCAGGCAGAGAAATAACTTCATTTATCATCTTATCACTTGGCTTATCAATCATTTTTAGGCTAATCTTCATATCATGATTAGGTATTTCAGCATTCTTAGAATTGGCTAAATTGAAGACGGCTATAACGTTCATATACCCCGCTATTAAGATAAAACACATTGAAAGAGACAGTACAGCCGTACGCAAAGCCTTTTTGTTAGCTGAAAATTGTGATATTGCTAGTTCACCTTCTATACCAAATATTTTTTTGATTATTAAGTGGGATTTTTGTTTTTTTAATTTTACTTTGGTACTATTCTGACGTATTCCAGTAATAGCTGATACTTTCATCATTTTTCTTGCGGGAATATATGCTGAAACTAAAATAGTAATCAATGAGATGATGATGGAAAAACCAACTACCACCCATGAAAAAGAAACATATGCATTCCTATAATCTTCTGTAACACTAAGAATTTTATTAACTTTAGAAAACACAATATGACTAAATAGGTATCCTATCATGATACCTATTGGTAATTGAATAATCCAGAGCAAAAGTCCTTCATAGAGAACAGAAGACTTAATTTGCCTTGGAGTTGCTCCTAAACTTTTTAGAATACTTAGTTCCTTAATCCTGCTGTTAGCAGATAAAGAAAATGCATTATAGATAATAAGAATAAATGACCCCATAACTAGTAAAGTAATTGTTATTGCCATTGCTATCCACATAATGATTTGAGTGTTTGCACCACTTTTATCGCTAATCCCATATAAATTTAATAAAGGTGTATTATACATAACTGCATATTTTCCATATTCATTTTTGGTTAATCCCGTAGATTTCGCAATCTGCGGTAATGTTTCATAGATTGTGCGAGGGTTCACAAAACGCATATAAACCGTAAGTTTATCTTTAGGCTTAATTTGTAAAGGATCCAAGTATCCCATGGCCACATATCCAGGGTAGGCAGAGCTCCCAGAAACATCTACTTCTCCAACTATTGTATATATATTAGTTCCTGTTGTCTTAAACGTCTCGCCTGATTGTTTGTAATCATTATTTTTAATTAGTTCACTACCAAGCATTCGATTACCTGTGGGAAGAGTCAACTTATCTCCAATTTTATATGAAGGATTATCCGCGAAGAATAATTTTGACACAACAATTTCTCCGGATTTTTTAGGAAGTTTACCTTCAGTAAGAGTATTTTTTAAACCCATGTCTAGCCAAAAATTTGTATTAGCATCTCTCAGTGATAGATACGGGCGTTTTGTATTGGAAAGTTTGGCAGTAACCCACTGTCCTTTAATCATCGTGGATTCAACCTCGGGATTTTCTGTGACATACTTTAATTTATCACCAGATATATAATCGTGTAATTCCCCATGCCAATAACCTGTATTTTCAATTGTTGTGGTTACTTCTGTTTTCCATTTAGAATGTATAAATATACATAGTGAGCATAGAAGTGCTGAAGCAATTATAATAGCAACTAGTATAGAAATTGTATGTCGCTTATTCTTTTTCATATGGTTATATGTGTATTCATTCATAATTTTCATTTTTTAATTACCTCATCTGTCACAATTCTGCCATCCTCAATTGTAATCACTCTATCTGCTGATAATGCAATTTTTTCGTCATGCGTAATCAATATCATAGTCTGATTATACTCTTTATTTGAAAACCTCAACATCTCAAGAATAGCTTCTGTATTTGCTCTGTCAAGATTTCCAGTAGGTTCATCTGCTAGAATAATAGACGGTCTATAAATTAATGCTCGTGCTATAGCAACTCTTTGTTGCTGACCTCCTGAAAGCTGATTTGGTAGATGACTAAGCCTTTCGTTTAAACCAAGCATTTTTACAATCTTATCAAATTCTTCTTTTTTAGGTTTTTTACCATCCAGCAGCATAGGTAATAATATGTTTTTTTCTACATTTAGTGTAGGAATAAGATTATAAAACTGATATATTATTCCTACTTTCCGCCTTCTAAATAAAGCTAATTCAGTCTCATTCATTGATGAAATATCAATGTCATCGATATATATTTTTCCTTTTGTAGGGTTATCCACTCCCCCTAACATATGAAGAAGTGTAGATTTTCCTGATCCACTTGATCCAATTATTGCAACAAATTGTCCTTTGTTTATCCTCAAATTTAAATTATCCAATGCAGTTACCTTTGTATCACCCATTCCATAGGTTTTTGTAAGATTTTCAGTTCTTAATATTTCCAAAGTATTCTCCCCCTCTTTAATAAGGCCTACTTCCATAACATTTAGTTATTTTAGTCCTTATTTTCTTCTAACCCCATTATATCTTTGTTAAGTGACCGCTCGGTGACATTGCTTACAATTAATTCATCTCCCTGCGGAGCTGCGATATTAACGACTTCAGAAGGAGAGTTATATTCCCACTGAAGTTTTCTATTTGTTAGGGCATGTAACTCCCACGTGTAGTAGGGGGAAACTTTCCTTCTGAAATGTCATTAATTTGAATAAAACTTAATTGTGAACCGAGCTCCACCTGTTTTTTTATTTTCTGCTCGAATTTCACCGTTTTGTTTCTTAACTATAGATTGAGCAAGAGCAAGTCCAATTCCTACACTGTCTTTGGATGAATTTTCGCCTTTGTAAAATCTGGTAAATAAGTGTGGTATATCCTTTTTTTGAAATCCTTCTCCATTATCTTCAATAATAATTTGTGTGCAAATAGGGTTTTGTTCATACACTATGGAAATTTCTCCTCCACATTGCGTATGTTCCACACAGTTTTTAACAACATTTAAGATGACTTCATTGTTCCAATGAAAATCTCCCATAAAAACTACATCACTATTCTCTTGAATAGAAAGTCGTTGCTCCTTTTTTTCTATCATTAAGATTAATGGCTCAATAGAAGTACATACCAATTCATAAACATTAACCCATTTATATTCTAATGTTAATGTTCCTACATCTAGTTTAGAAAGTATTAACAATGACGAAACCAAATGATTAAGACGGTATATCTGAGCTGAAATACGCTCAATATACAAAGCATCCTCTCCATTTATAGGCCTATCTTCTAATAATTCAATCATAAGGGACATTGACGTAAGTGGCGTTTTCATTTGGTGAGAGATATCTGCAAGGTAATTTGTTAATTTCTCTTTTTCTTTCCTTTCTTTTTCTCGGTTTTCTCTAAGCAGCACAACTGTTTTATAGAGTTCGTCTTCTAAAATAGAGAATTCGTCTTCTTTCTTCTGAGTATTTATTCTATAATTTCCTTCGTTGATAGCGTAAAGATATTCTGTAAGATTATCGATACGTTTACGTTTTATATGATTTAGCCCTACCAAAAATCCTCCAAAACAAAAAAAGAGTAAAGTAATCAAAAATAAAATACCAACTGTAACTATATTAAAACTTTTACGATTATAAGAACTATATAAAAATCCTTCAGTATATCCATATTGCTCTAATATTTTTTTCCCTTTAGTGATTTCTGTAATATTATTAGTTTTTAGCGACGATATCAATACTTGTTCAATATTAGGATCAGCCTTAACTCCAACCGCTATAATCTGTGCGGCTTTTTCATAAAAAAGCTTCTCTGTCTGTTCAAAAATGAAATTTCCAAATATAATACAAAAAATTGTTATACATAAAAAACTAATAAACATCCATATAGTAATTTTCTTTTTATTCATATTTTCCTTAATCATCCAACCTATATCCTATTCCTCTCACTGTTTTAATAATTGTATTATTCGTAAGTTTTTGACGAAGACGCTTTATAGCTACCGATAATGTATTATCATTTATAAATTTCCCATCGATATCCCACAGTTTTTCCAATAAAATTCCTCGTGTTAAAGTGCGGTTTTTATTTTCTAATAGTTGTTGAAATAGATTGTATTCACCAATTGTCAATTCTATTTGGAGATTATTTTTATATACCTTTGTTTCTGATTTAATCATTTTAATATTCCCACACCATAGAACATCTTCTTGTATCTGCTGTTTTACAGTTCTCCGTAAAACAGCAGATATACGAGAATGCAAAACACTTAATTTAAAAGGCTTGGTGATGTAATCATCTCCTCCAATATCTAGTCCTTTTATAATATCACATTCTTCATCCCTGATAGTAAGAAAAATAATAGGAATATCTTTAATTTCTTTTACATAACGGCAAAAATCAAAACCTGAACCATCAGGTAAATTTAAATCTAGTAATATTATGTCAATGTCTGTTTTAAAAAGCTCTTTCCCTTTTTTAAAATTCTCTGCATGGATAACCTTATAACTATTTCTCAATAGAAATGACTTTATACCTAAAGCAATTGTTTCATCATCTTCAATCAAAAAAATCTTAAGCATTCTCTAACCTCCTTAACCTTTACATTTAACAATCACACTAAAATTACTATTTATATCTTTCATATACCATATTATTATACAAGTATGACATAAAATATATATTCAATCATACCATATTTACTATAAAAAAATAAGTTTACAATTTTTTTTAAATGGCTAATAGCCTCAAAGTTAATGTAACACAATTGGTATTGTGTTACATTAACTTTGAGGCTATTTACTTGTGATGACATAAAAAATTTTTTCATCAATTGATTTACATTACTTTATATATTCAGTAACTAGATCAGTAAAAAGAATACCTTCTAAATGGTCTATTTCATGACAAAAACATTTTGCTAAATCTCCTGTACCAGTCAACATAATTTCCTCACCATTCTCATTCAACGCTTGTACCGTTACCTTTGCAGGTCTTTTTAACTTTCCCAATCTATTTGGAATGCTTAAACATCCCTCTACAACTTCTTGAATACCTTCCGACTTAATTATCTTTGGATTAACTAATTTTATAAGACCTTGCCCCATATCTATTACAACTAATTGTTTTAATATACCTACTTGTGGAGATGCTAACCCTCCACCATTTGAATAATACATAGTATCGGCCATATCACTTAGAATTTGCCTTATTTTATCGTCTACTACTTCAACTTTTCTGCTCCTCTTTCTTAATATTTCGTCATCAAAAAATCTAATTTGTCTTAATGCCATTTAAACTACACCTCTGCTTTGCTGTGCTCTCGATTTTCTTTTACTTTCTTCAAATAGAAAAATTTCTTCTATGGAACTGCAAAATGTTTTACAAATATCATAAGCTAACCATATAGACGGCTCGAATTTTTCTGTTTCAATCGAGTTAATTGCTTGTCTTGATACTCCTACAAGTTCTCCTAATTCTTCTTGGGTTAATCCAAGAGATTCGCGAAATTCTTTTATTCTATTTTTCATTAACTACCACCTCTGTAAGGTTAACCTTACAGAATAAATATAGCCTTACTTTATTTTTGTGTCAAGTTAACCTTACATACAATATTTATTAAAAAATACTACTATTGACTTATCCAAGAGTCAGAATAATAATGATAAAATGTATGAAAAAACATCAAAAGTTCGTATTTTATCAACTTAAAGTTCGTTTATTTTATAGTGAGGTCATGGAAGCTAGTCATATAGCCAAAGTTCGTGTTTCGGATAAATAACGAACTTTGGCTATTTAACTTCTAATATTTTATTCCACTAGAATCTTTTGATTCAACAATAAAAACTTCTTCAATCTTTGTAAAATCAACGGAAGGATTTATAATAGCACTTTTCATTATTTCACTTTTATCCTCTTGAACAGATAAAACTTTTCCTATCTTAATTCCAGCTGGATATATTCCTCCGAGGCCAGATGTTACTATTACAGCCCCTTTTTTAACATTTGAATTTAAAGAAAGATGTTGTATTTTTGCAAGCAATTTATTATTTTTATCCTGATAACCTCTAACAATACCGTCAGTAGACTTTGATCCTTCAACAATCGCCGCTACTGCAATGTTTTGATTAAACAAACATTGGACTATCGACCAAGTATTTCCAACTGATGAAATCTTACCTACGAGCCCCTCTCCGGTCATAGCTATCATCCCTTTTTTTATACCTTTATTTTCACCAATATTTATTATATATCCATCTGAAAAACTATTCTTATTTAGCCCAATTATTTCAGCACCTATGTAATTGTATTTAGGTGTTTTATTTGAAAATTTACGCATGCTTTTCATGTTTTTATTCTCTCTTATTAAAGTATTATTGATTATGGATTTGGTTTGTAACTCGTTATTAGTTTTCCTAAGTTCTTCATTCTCTTTCTTAACATTTGAAATATTTGTTATAAATTTAAATGAATCACTTATTTTATTCCCAACACCATTCTCCACAAAAGACATTTTCCCTAGATTTGTAAAGTACCCTATTAAACATAAAAAGGTAACTGTCATTATAATAATAACTATTGTTAATTTATTCTTTTTCATAATTACTCCTTTTGGATAAAAACCGAACTTTAGTTATATTAACTTAATTAATTCTCTTCTTTATTTTCTAATTTATTTAAAATAATATCTAGCTTTTTCTCCATATCTTTAGTTCTATTAACATGATTTTTAAACCTTTGTATTGATTTATAGATAACTATTATAATTGCAATTAATATAGCAAAGTTAACAATTGTAGCAATAATTGTTGAAAACAGAACTCCTCCCATAGAACTCCTCCTTTATTAAAAGATAATATAACATCTTTTATTTATATAAATATATTTTAATGATTTATGTTTTCAAGAAAATCAATTTGCTTATTATTCAAAACATAACTCTGAAAAAAATAACTTAGTCATTTTTTTGTTTAGGAAAGAAATATTCAATTACTAAAAAGCCTAAAAATAACGCTATACATGATTCAATAATCCGCATTATTTTATTTGAATTTAAACTTGGTTCTAATATAAAAACTGTAAAAATCATAATTACCTCTAATACAAATTTTATTGTTTTTTTTACCCCTGTGCTCATATTAATTACCCCTCGTCTATCTATTAGTAATTTAAGGTTATGTTAAAGTGCTAATAAATACAATACATGTATCATAAAACGCTGTTTTTTGAGCATAAACAGATAGGGTATTTTGTACTTAGAAAAGTTAATTCATAATAAGGATGAAAAACACAATGTCGTGAAAATAGACTTTCACGTCATCTTTCATATATTAAACCCCCACATCTAATAATGATATGGGGTTACTTCATTTTGATTTTAGTTTTTCACCGCTAAACAGTAATTTACATTATCAAAGGCTGTTATAGGATGCTCTGGATTTAATTTATTATATTTTTTGAAATACTGATCTGTTATCTCATTTGGTGTCAAATGCTCATAAATCAAAAAATTACTATCAGCTAATAAATTCTCCACCTCTGAGTAGGAATAGCTTGCAAGCATTTTCTCATTAGCCCCACCAGCTAGTGCTACTTGTTTTTTTGTTCGTTCTCCTGCCTTTGGCGTATATGAATCCTCATCTGGATAATCAAAAATAATAACACTACCTTTTGGAACAATACATGAAATAGTGTCGAGTGTTTCAGCAAAAATCCGCTTAGACAAATAGTAGCTTATACCAAGCAAACTACAAAAACTGATTTTACTTTGATCAAATTCTGAACAGGCAATTAAATTGCTTTCCCAGTTGTTTTCTGTAAAATCAACTGATACGTAGTGCAGATTAGTAGGTTTTTCTGATAATACTGATTGAATACGCTTTTGTTTGTCAGAACCAGTGGCCGGATGGTCAAGTTCAAAAATTTGAATGTTTGATGCCCAATCAGGCTGACGGTATGCAAATGTATCATAACCGGCTGCAAGAATCACATATTGTTTTGCACCAACTCTCACAGCATTTTCAAGTGATTTTTCCGCAAATGCTGATCTACCAAGTGGCGTTGGAGATAACTGATTATCTACAATCCAATGTAATGCTTCTTTCTGTGTACCGTCAAATGATGGATTAAAAAAATTGATTCCCTTTGACATATTACTTGAAATTTGTTCATATTCGTTCTCAGTTAAAATGTCTTTTGCCAAGTAATCATCAAATACTTTTTCTGTATTTTGTACTGAATGATATGCCCTTGAAAATGCGCTTATCAATGCGGTCATGCTTTTTTGTTCCATAAAATTATCACCTCTAATAATTAATACCATTTCATTATCAACAGTACAAGACTTGAAATTTTCCTTATTTTGTGGTATAATAGAGGCTAAAAAAGTAACAATTTACAAAATATTCATATTTATAACCAAGGCTTTTATAATTCAATTAAGTATTTTTAAAATAGTGTCTCCGATAATATTTTATTTTTATCATACAACAGAATAGAGACGGTAAAAAGAATACAATGTCGTGAAAAAAATAATTTCACGGCGTTTTTTTATTGTTTAGAATAGCCTATACCCTCATTCATGCTCTTTAGATATGCAATAAGGCTCTATTTGACTGCATAAAAGGTGTCTAATTGAGAATATACACTCCATTTATGCATTATTTATAGAACTGATATATCCTAAATTTTTACTTGTAATTTTCGAGAAAAATTTTATTATAAAACATAAATACCGATAAGAGTATATAAATACCCTAATACTATCAAGTCAAAATTATATATGCAGAATTAAGGTTTTCTTCAACAAGAATATTAAGATGTTATAAAAAATTTAATTTTAAGTTAAAATTAAATGAACCATTTAGCAGATATATCTATCTAATTAGTGTAAAGCAAAAAAGTAGCGCTACAGTTTGCAAAGAAAGGTAGGAAGTCAATTGAACAAAGCTATATTTACAGACAAAGTTCTTGAGATTCAATCTATTTTATATCATGTGTCTAAGTCAATTTTGATTCATGAGCAAGATTGTGAGGATGCAGTTCAGGGGGCAATTTTAAAAGCCTATAACAAATTAGATACACTAAAGAAAGAACAATATTTTAAAACATGGTTAGTTAGGATACTAATAAATGAATGTTATAGTTTGAAAAGTAAAGAACATTCACAAGTACCTTATGAAGAATACTTTGAGTCTGACAAGGCTGATGATAAAAAGGATTATAGTGAATTATATATGGCCATTCAGAATTTACCAGAGCGTATTCGTATTACAATTGTTCTTTATTATGTAGATGGATACTCAGTAAAAGAAATTAAACAGATTTTAGGAATACCCACTGGAACTGTAAAAAGCAGGTTATCAAAAGGACGAAAATCAATAAAAATAAAATTAGAGAATATGGAGGCAAATTATGAGTGCCTATAATTGGAATAACATCTTTCCAGATATGCCTAAAAGTTTTAAAAATAAGGTAAATGCAACATTAAGCAGTTTACCGGAAAAAAAGGAGAATGATGAAATGGAAAATATAAAACTATATAAAAAAGGATCAATGAGGAAAAAAATTATTATTATATTAGCAGCTACTATGGTAATAGGAACGACTGTATTTGCCGCAGGTAAAATACAGTCTATATATTCAAGTTCAAGTACTATACCAACATATACTACTATACCTACAGTAAAACAAGTGAAAAATGATTTTAATTTTAATCCTAAATTAGTTGATAAATTTAACAACGGATACACTTTTGCAGATGGATATGCCGTCAAGAATAAAGGCGTTGATGAGAAAGGCAATTCTGTAAAAAAAACAAAATCCCTTGATTTTACGTATACAAAAGGGAATGACAAATTAGATCTTTATATGGAAAACGGAATGTTAGATGAAAGATCAAATAAGGAGACTGTTGTTGATACTTGTAACGGTATAGATTTATATTATACTTCATATGCTAATAAGCTTGTACCAGCAGATTATAAATTGACAGAGCAGGATAAGCAGGATAAATTGTCCGGTAAATATGTATTCACCTATGGAAGTGACAAGGTAGAAATCTCCCAGGTTCAATATTTAGATTGGATGCAAGATGGAATTCATTATTCTTTATTACCGGATTCTAATGTATCGAAAGATGAATTAGTTAAAATGGCCCCTCAAGTTATCTGTACCAAATAAAAATAGTTACTTTATACGTGATTTTCAGTTACAAAACTATTACCAAAAACAAAACATCAAAACAACTCTAATATAATATTTAATGTGTTACAGATATGAAGCATACAATATAATAAAGATTATATTGTATGCTTGATATACTTATTAATAATTTTTGTTTGCTTTTGTCATAAAAGAGCCTCACATTATTATTGTAATACTTTAGTAGTTCTATATAATAAGATTAATTCCTTAAAAAACAAAAAAATAAGCCGCAGCAAATGCATTGATTTTCTTAAAAGAAATCAATGTGGTTACTACGGAATTCCTTGTAAAGCCTACATTTAACTATATTATTAATTGAAACTCATATTAAAATTAACATATTGTTTACCTTTAAATTCTTTTTCTATAATATTAATGTTTGCATCATATTTTCCTGAACCATCTTTCTTTTTTAATCCTTTTACTTTTACACTTTTACCACTCAAAAACCCTTTAACCATTGTCTTAGTTAATGTTTTTTCTTTATCTACAAAGAACTTATCTGTTTTATGCTCTCCTTTTTATATCTTGGCAGTCTGCAAATACTTTAATCTCCCTTATAATACTTGTATTCACTACTTTTATTGTACGCTAGCGGTCGTGATTTTACAATAATAACCTTACCATAAAACAAATAAATTTCACGTAACAAAAAATAAAAATACCGCACTATTCTTAATGAATACTGTGGTATTTACCATATCATCTAGCTTATTAATACTTATGTAATGCTTTAGTAATACCCTGCAAATAATGGCGTTATGCTCCATTTGTTTGATTTTTTTAAAATCTATTTCTCAACTGATTTATTCAAGCTTTTAGTTTTTGTATAATTATAAATTCCTATAGCTAATGCAATCACCATTTCTATTGGAGTATCATCTTTCTTAGATTTTCTTTTCATCTACTTCTCCTTTTGCAATTGCATTATTCTTTTTAGTAGCTTTTAAAGTAGCTTTTGGGGTAACTTTAGCAGTTATATTTTTCTTCTCCAATTCTTCTAATAATAATTTATATTTTATATGATATTCCTGTATATCTGCATTATGTTTTAATTGTTCTTGACCTAATTTATCATTTAATTTCTCATTTGCTTCTGCTACCGCTAATTTTATATTTAATTGATTTTCTTTTTTTAATATTTCTAATTCCTTTTGATTATCTTGTGTTATTTTCTCTATGTTCTTATTTAACTGGTTAATATTATAATCATTGTTTTTAATGAGATTATCCTTATCAATATCTCGTCCTTGTGCATCTGCAAGTAATTTCTTATACTCTTCTAATTCATCTTTATATTTTTTATGTTCTGCTAAATCAGTTAGTATCATATCATTTTTATTTTTATATTCTTCTACAATTAAATTTTTATCTTTTAAATTGCTCTCTAAATGTTCCAGCTCTTTGTTATGTTCATTTTTAATGCTAAATAGTTCTTTATTATGTTCTTCATTTTCCTTTTGTAATTCATTAAAACTAATATACCATTCCTCTAGTTCTTGTTTTTGTGATTTAATAAAGCCTTCTTTTTCAGCTAACATATCTTTGAAACTAATTTTAAATTCTTCAAGTTCTGTATCCTTATTATTTATCAAATTATTGCTGCCATCTGCAATACTTATAAATGCGTTTAATATAGCATCTAAATTGCTTTGTATAACAGTAGTGTCCATACTTAAAAAACTATTTTGTTTTACATTTTCAAGTTCCATAGTGCTTACTACCTTATTAAAATATTGTTCTTGTGTCAATCCTAAGTCCTTTAACTGTTGTTGCAACTTCTCTTTAGTGTCTTGGGATAACCTATAACTAGTAACTATACTTTTGTTTTCTTTTACTTCTTCCATATTATTTCACCTCGTAATATATTTTGAAATGTAATACATAATTAATGTTGTAAACATGTTGTAATACCTATGTTTACATTGTAATACTATTTCTATTGAAAATCAATCTATAAAAACACAAAATAGATATTATTTTATTTGTAATACATATAAAGCACTGTAAACATATTGTATTAACTATGTTTGTATTGTAGTATACTTTTATTCATAATAAAAAAGAAACATAACCCTCCCTTGACAAGAAGATTATGTTTCCTGTTTTATAATTCATATTCTTTTATATGTTTTACTTATATAGACTTATTTTATACAATTATTGTTCTTTACAATAGTTGTATATGGCTATTTAAAGCCTTTTCTACTGTTTCTGTACCAATATTAATATATTTTTGTGTAGTCTTCAAGTCAGAATGTTGAAGTAATTCCCTTACTAATGCCACATTATAGTTATTGTTTATATATATCTGTGTAGCAAAATACTTTCTGAAACTATGTGTGCTTATATTCTTCAATCCTAAATACTGTGTGGCAAGTTTTAATTGCTTTTGTACTACTCTAACGGTTATATCAAATATTTTCGAAGTTGACTTGATACTATTTTCTAAAGTATACATTTTTATATAATTGTATATCTCCTTGGGAACAGTAAATGTTCTTTTCTTATCTGTCTTGTCCTCTATGATGTTTAATCTATATCTATCTCCATCATTAATAATATCATTTAGTCTTAATTCTAATAAATCTCCAATCCTTAAACCTAAATTAGCTTGAATTACTAATACGGTTGCTATTCTATCGTTGCCTCTGAACTCTTTATCTCCATTTTTAAATCCTTGCTTTATAACCCCTATTATATTTTTGTATTGTTCTGTTGTTAATGCTACCATTTAATACCACCAAGTTTCCATAATTTATTTATTACTCATTAATATAATTATAGAATAAGTTCGTGTTTTGTCAACGATAAGTTCGCTTTATGTATAATTTTAATGTTGTCACTTTTTAAACCTAGTAATATAGCCAAAGTTCGTGTTTGTGAGGAAACACGAACTTTTATAAAATTCAAAATATATAGGTTAGAATGCAATATGAAATTATAGTCAAGAATAATTAAAACCTATCTTAGCCATCAATACCACCTCAACATATCTGTAATACTTTTGTATTGCTTTTGTATTTATTTTAGGTTACACATAAATTAACCCCCTGAGAAATTATTCTCTACCGGTTAATTTTTGATAATGAATGATGTAACCCATTCATATTAATCTTATATTCTATTTTAAAAACCTATCTCTTAAATTTTAAAACTATTACTTTCTTAAATTAAAACCCATACAACATAAAATAAGAAACATAGCCCTCCCTTGACAAGAAGATTATGTTTCTATTTATTTAATATTAGTAGGAGACTTTATGCTAATTATATATACTATTTCCACTATGTTCTTATATATGAAATATTATACTATAATAAAATTACATGTACTAAATGCAAAATGATTTAGTAGTTCACTCAAGCTATGCAATAAATGGCATTTACAAAAAAACAAAAGACATTCAAGATAACATTTTTTATGTTGTATGGAAATACCAGCACCCCTATTACAGTTACTACAATCCTATCGCTGTTTCTGGGTGTTTTCACCTTACCCGCCAAAAAGGTATATTAGCATATTTGAGGTTTTGAGTTAGGAACAAAGTAGAAAATATGTTACATAACAGTATCACATATTAATATTAAGTAACATTTAATTTATGATTTTTATATTAAACTCCAAAAGCCATGATAAATAAGGAAAGTGAAAGTAAAAAAAATACCTTCAACGGTATTCCATCCGCCTAATATACCTTTTGGAGGGGATAGGAAAAAATACTTTATTTTAAAAACAACCTATTCATAGTCACTAATATTGAGTATAGATTCATCTTCAAAAAATGTATTTGTATTGTAAAGCATAAGTACATCAGTAATATTGTAGTCTTTAATTAAAGTAGGTATATCATCTGAATAATATCTTAAATCGACAACTATTATGTCGTTAAAATGAGAAGTTAAAAAGGGTATAAAACAATTAGCATATGAATCCTTTATAACTAAGAGCTTTTTACTACTATCGCTCATAGTACTTATCTTTATAAGAGGATGATTTCCATCTAAGAATGTAGAATATTTATCTTTAGTATTTAAACTGCTCGAATTATACAAACTGCTACTCTTTTTTTTCTCTTCTACATAATTAACTAGTAAATCTTCATGTTTTTTAGGCGAATATACATTTATTATGTCACTATCAACATTTGTAACTCCAGCTTTTGAATAAAGAGTTCCATAAAATTTATTGCTGACTTTTTTAATATCATAATCATTTGCATCTTTTGGTGTTAACCCTGAACTTTTACAAAATTCTAAATATGCATAATAGGCCCCCTGGGTTGTCCAATGGTGATCATTTTTATAATATAGGTACTTATTTTTATTCTTATTTAGTGTGTCATAAACATTAATTGTTTTTACTGATTTATCTAATCCAGAATAAAATTTATTTATATATTCAAGTTGATTCTCTACTGGAGCATATTTGGGTAATTTATCTTCTAATACTTTTATTTTATTTGGAACTAACATAATGTATTTAGTAACTTTTTTATTTTCATTACTAAAATCATTTACAGCTTTCAATTTTTCATCAAAGGACTCTTCGTCAGGTTTCTTGAACTTAGCGATTAAATATTTATCCTTGCCTAAATATACATCATTATTTTCCTTTTTACCAGAAATTATTTCTGACCTTGACTTTACATTTATCCAAAAATTTCTTAGTATAAACTGATCAGCGATATACGTTTCATATTTTGATGTAAATTTGTTGTAAAGTAAATTATCTACTGAAAATTTAGGTTTACTTTTAAGGTTTCTATTCTCCTGAGCAGAAAACTTCTTGTCTGGAACTATAACATTTAATATCATTACACCAAATATAAAAAATAAAAACAGTAACATTAAAGACTTAATATATATATTATTATATTTTTTTCTTGGGCTATTATATTTCATATCTATCATCATCCTTTTTATCTAAAATTTAAAGTACAAGAATGGGCTAAAGCTCTGGTTTATAAGGTATGATGTAGATAAAAATAATATAAAGATACGAACAAACGCCATTGCTATAGCACCTCTTGCATTAAAATGGCTTTTAATCTTTTTATGAAAATTATATATAATTGGTGTTGCACAAAGTATTGCTATTACAAACAAAATGAAATTTGAATAGAAATAATATTTAGCAGCATTATCTATAAACGCATTTCCACTAACTCCAAACATTACTTTTATATAATTTAACGCATCACTTAATTTATTACTATCGAAAAATACCCAACCAACTATAACTATTATCATAGTATATAAATTTGAAATACACTTAGGAAGTCTAGATAACCGTTTTCCCCAAAAAAACTTTTCACAAACTATAAAAAAACCGAAATATAATCCCCAGAATATAAAGTTCCAACTGGCACCATGCCATAATCCTGTTATAAACCATACTACAAATAAATTTCTAAATTGCTTTATTAAACATACCCTATTACCTCCTAAAGGAATATAAAGATATTCTCTAAACCAATTTCCTAAGGATATATGCCATCTTCTCCAAAACTCAGTTACACTTTTAGATATGTATGGATAGTTAAAGTTTTCAATAAATTTGAAGCCAAACATTTTCCCAAGACCTATTGCCATATCAGAATATCCACTAAAATCAAAATAAATTTGTAAAGTAAAAGCTATTATTCCAATCCAGGCGGAAATGACAGATAAGTTTGCAACTTCAGTTGTTTTTATGATTGTCCAAACCAAACCTATATTGTTAGCAATCAACACTTTCTTTCCGAGACCTAATATAAATCTATCTATGCCTTCTGAAAATTGATTGATATTTTCTTTTCTATTTTTTAGCTGGAGTGATATATCATTGTATTGTACTATGGGTCCAGCAACTAACTGTGGAAACATAGTTACGTATGCTCCAAAATCTATAATATTTTTTTGAACTTTAACTTTATTTAGATAAACATCGACTACATAAGATATTATTTGAAATGTATAGAAGGATATTCCTAGCGGTAAAGCAAGCTTTTCAAAATATATATTTAATCCAAATAGTGTATTAATATTGTTAATTATAAAACCAAAATATTTAAAAAATGCTAGCATTCCTAAATCAGTCACAAGTGTGATTATAAATATTTTTTTTGAAAGCTTCTTACGTTTTTTGTATTTATGTATAAATAAAGTGCTTATATAGTTGAAAATTATAGAGAAAATCATAAGGCTTATGTATATTGGTTCGCCCCATCCATAAAATATAAGGCTCATAATTAAGAGAATTAAATTTCTTCTTTTCTTTGGGAAAATAAAATATATGGCAAGGGTTAATGGTAAGAATATAAAAATGAATATTAAGCTGCTAAAAACCAATTATAGTCCCTCCACTTCGTGTTGCCTTTTTTATTTAAAGCTGTCATTAACAGCTTTTGTTATTTTATCTACATCTTTTGACACAACTAATATAAGATAGTTTCCTTTTACTTCTAAGGTGTGATTTTCCAGAATTTCATATTGACTAGGACTATACTCTTTAAAAGTATTGGATTCGGTTTCAATTATATTTTCAAGGTTTTCTAATAACCCATCCATATCATCTTCATTTACACCTTTTAATATAAGTATTTGATTTGCCTCCATATTGTTTTTTGGAGCGTACAATGCAAAATCATCCAATCCTTTAGTGGTTATAGAATAAATCTTTCTGAGATTAGTTTTATTACCTTTATTCATTGCTGATAAATCTGTAACCTTTTGAATATTAGTCATTATTCCACTTATTTCAGGACTTTTAGGTCTAATGAAAGCACATCCTTGAAATATAACACCAATACTAATTACCAAACTTAAAAGCAATACCTTCTTTTGAATATTATCAAATATCTTCATATTCATCTTCCTTATTTAATTAATATTAAGTCTTTAATTGAGTCTTTAATTGAGTCTTTAAAGCATTTAACCATAAACTATAAAATTCCGCTTTAAAATGAATGCCATCTTGTTCAAATAAATCTTCTCTATCTTTAAGAACAGGTCTTATATCTATGAAATGCACATTCTCTTCCCTTGCAACCTCAATTATTGCTTGTGTAAATTTATCTAATCTATCTTGTGAAAAACAATTATTTTTTTGTTGTAATTTAGCTTGCACTGGAGTTAAAGATTGAAGGTATATTTCAGCACTGGGAACTGTTTGTTTTATATTTTTTACAAGTTTAGTATAATTAGATTTAAAATCGCCACTATTTTCAGAACTTTTTAAGTCGTTCATACCATAAAGCACAAATATTCTTTGTGGATTAATATTTGATAAAATACTTACTGACTCCTTTGCTTGTACCAATCCTTGTCCCTTTTTAGCTAAGACAGAAGACTTATTTACTATATTATAAAAATCTAATCCTTCAGTAATAGAATCTCCCATAAAAACAGACTCTTCATAGTAAATTTTATTACTTGTCACATCCTGGTTATAATTGCCTTTTTCATCATTTAACTTGTGTCTTTCAGCTATGTTTTTTGCAGCATTAACATTCGGCTTTTCTAACTTTTGCAAAAAAATAAAATTATTTTTTATTATTGTTTTTTCCCTTTCATAATTTAAAAAAGATCTTATAACAAAACAGCATGGTATTAATATTATTATTCCAATCACAATTTTAAGTTTCTTCTTTTTACGCCTTTTACTCACAATAAATGCCTCCTTCAACATATATTAGTATATTTTACTGCAACAAATCACATTATAGCACATTAAAATTTATATTTCACGAACAAAATCTCCCTGCGGTTGAATGTTAAAATGAGTCTCCATTAAATAGTGAGGCATCACCTTTGGTACTTTGTTCTTAACTCAAAACCTCAAATATGCTAATATAACTTTTGGGAGTGTAAGGTAAAAACACCCAATATAGGCTATGTAAGTGCAGATTACGTAATATTAAATGGAACTAAGGCAATAAATTAGACGAAAAGCTAATTTTTGTTGTTGTAAATTATGTTAACTGTTTTATTTGATCATTATTTATGATTTTAATAGCAATTTAACTGATTCAGATCTGATTTATACATCACTATATTTAAGATTACACTTTAATATAGTAGTTTGGCTAATAATAAACTTCCAATTGAACAATAATGTGAGTAATTGTTGTGTGTACTGTTCTTATTGTAACAATGCTATAGTACTTATTACGACTATAACGAGAAATAAGTTATTATGCATAAAAAATAGAACTATAACCCTTTTATGAGTTAAATAGGATATAATACATATAAAAGGGAGTGTTTATTAATGATTAAGAAAAGTGCGTTATTTGCAGTGATTTTTATTTTAAATATTAGTATGTATGGATGTTCAAGTAAACAACAAACGACTGCAGAGAAACAATCAACGGTAGAAAAACAAGCAACAGCAGAGAATCAAGCAACTGCAAAGAAACAAGCAACTGCAGAGAAACAATCAACGGTAGAAAAACAAGCGACAGTAGAGAATCAAACAACAGCAGAGAAACAAGCAACTACTAACCAAAATAATAAAGCAACAAATTCAACGGACTCTAAAAACAAAACCGTAGTTAAAGAAATGTTCTATGGTAATTGGATAGTTAAGGATAATCCAGTAAGTGGATCTGTAAGCTCTTCTAGTAGTGAAGATGTGAAAAATATAGTGGGACAAAAACTAAATTACTCAGAAGGACAGGCTAGTTATGGAAATAATATATGTACAAGTCCAGTTTATAAAAAATCGAATATTTCTGAAACAGATTTTGAAAGCAATAATCGTGTTAATATTAAAAAATTAAATTTAGCGGGTTTTCCCATTAAAAGAATTGATGTAGATGGTCTAAGCGGTATGGGAAGTACTTTTTATGTGAAAGATGCAAATACGCTTTTAGTCTATGAAGGTGGATTTTATTTTGAACTTATTAGGGTAAATTAAACTAATTATATTTTAAATATTATTATATTAAAAGCGTATTGAATACAACTCATTACTACTTAATATTAATGACCCTCTTTGTATAAAATAATAGGGCGATGATTAAATTATTAAAACAAAATTACAAATAAAACAATTTAAAAAATCAGCTGATGCTTTATCCCAAGAAAACAGAATAATATATGATAATATTTTACTTTGTATATTATCATCGTATATAAAAAAGGATGCTGAGGAGTTTCTTAAACAAGCATTAAATAATTTTTTAGATGCAGAACGTCAAGGTAAAAATATTAAAACTATACTTGGAATTTCTAATATTGAAAATTATTGTGCAAGAATAGTAGGTACCTGTAAATTAAATTATAATTACATGTCACCTTGTTGTATTTATTTAGAAACATTTATACTAATATTATCTTTTATTAATTATATTACACAAAATTTAAATACGATGGTAAATTATAATTTCACATATACGTATTATCTAAAGTTTAATTCAGAGCAAAGGTAGTAAAGTAGAAGAATGTTTTAAACTTTCTACAATATGGGTTTTAGGAAAATACTTAATAATTACTTTTCTAATATTTTTAGATAAAACCTTATTATTTGAATTAAACATAATTATGTTTATTGTTATTGGGATCTCTTTATTTATAGGGTATTATTTATCAGAAAAACAGAAAAAAATATTTAATATAATAAGTCTATATTTCCTTTGAATAAATTAGAGGATTGTGGGCTTATTATTTTTTAGATTTAACTTAATTGGTGCTTAATTTCATTCATTACAAGTTGTGGATGGATGACCTTATGATGGTCCGTTTTGTTTGTTATTAATGGTAATAAAATAATACATATTAAGGGATAAAATACGGAATTCAATAGCTACATTTTTTCATTTCTTGTCTTTATGTTTACGTATTTTGCTTCCATATATCCATTTTATATAGAATAGCAAGAATCATGTTCATATATTAAATGCTTTTTTTAACCATTTATATTTACACCTCCAATAAGGTAAGTTGCTTACAGTTTGCTTTTCAGATATATCATATTTGTCATATCCAGGTTGTGATTCCAGTTTGTGATTCCAGTTTGTTCAATAAGAGAACTATATTATTGATGATGTTTTTTGACGAATTTTAGGTTATTATATTGTTAATATGTATTTTGTTTACTTATATTTTAAAATAAGCTTTAAATAGTATAAATTGTTAAGGTCAGGTTTACAAAAATAGATATTAACCCCTTTTTCTACAGTATATAGGATGGAAAAGGGAGTGCTTTTAGTTTGAAATCAATATATATTCTTATAAATGAATCTCAAAATGGAAACAAAGAATCTATTATGGAGCTTATTACTAATTTTAAACCACTAATACAAAAATATAGTCGTAAATTACATTATGATGGCGCGGATACAGATATTATAATATTTATTTTAGAAATGATACCTAATGTTCCAATTCACAAAAATTATAATATGCAAAATGACGGGTATATTGTTAGCTACATATGCAACTCAATTCGGCATAAATTCATTTATCTTTCAAAAAAAAACAATAAAATTGTATTAATGGAAACAGAATTAAATACAGATATACTTACTTCAAGTAATGATGAACTACCAGAAAATAATGTATTTATATCTTGCTTATTGGACAATCTTACTGAAATACAACAACAGATTATAACTAAAATTTTCATCCAGGATATTTCAGAGAATACAATATCAAAACAATTAAATATATCAAGGCAAGCTGTAAATAGAACTAAAAACAGAGCATTAAAAATATTGAAAAATCAATTGATTTAAAATAATTATAGATTTTTTTTACACAGTTTATTAAGGAGGTCTATTATGGATAGTGAGTTAATAAAAGTAGCATCATCTCAAGGGGTATGGGCAGCATTAAGTGTAGCTCTTGTTTTTTATATTTTAAAAGCACAAGAAAAAAGAGATATAAAACAGGAAGAGAGGGAACATAATTACCAAAATATTATTACAAATCTTACTGAAAAACTTAACATTATGGATAATATTAAAAATGATATTGAAGACATTAAAGAAGGTATGCTTAATGAAAAAGTATAACTAAGTTAAAATTTAGAAGATTCTACTCATGTTTATGATATAGGTGAGATGTTATAAGTATAAAACAACAATATGTAGATTTGCTATGTGTTATTTTATACTCACTACATCAAGCCTATTTTTATTTGATGCGTCCTATATATTGATTATACAATTGTAATATAATTATTTATATAAATTATAATCTATTTTATATGGAATTATAAATAAGGTTTACAAATTAAAGTTAAATCTCTTTTTAATAAGTGTAATTAACAAAATTAAAGGAGAGATGATTATTATGTTATTAAAAACTGGTTCAACTGGTTCAAATGTTACTTATTTACAATATGGATTAAAAATCAAATGCTGTTATGCTGGTGTAGTTGATGGTAGCTTTGGGACAGGTACTTACGATGCGGTAGTAAGTTATCAACTATTAAGAGGACTAAGTGCAGATGGTATAGTTGGAGATGGCACATGGAATGTTTTGGTCGCAGAGATTAAAGCTGTACAACAAGCCTTAAATAATAAAGGATATGCTTTAAGCGTTGATGGTATTGCAGGTACAGGTCTTTACAATGCAGTAATAAATTTTCAGACTTCAAATAACCTTACTGCAGATGGAATGGTTGGTTCTGCTACTTGGTCAGCATTAAACAGCTCAACAGGGATAGCTATTACTAGTTTACAATATGGATTAAAAATCAAATGTTCTTATGCTGGTGCAATTGATGGTGACTTTGGAACAGCAACTTACAACGCAGTCATAAACTATCAAATATCAAAAGGATTAGCCTCAGATGGTATAGTTGGAACTGGCACATTGAATAGTCTAAGCGCAGATATTCAAATTGTTCAACAAGCATTAATAAAGAAGGGATATTCTGTAACCATTGATGGTGTTGCAACTTCTACTACTTATAATGCAGTAATAAGTTTCCAGAATACAAACAGTCTTACAGCAGATGGGATGGTTGGTGCAGCTACTTGGGCAGTTTTAAATGGTTCAGTAACTCCAGAACCTACTCCTAATAATGGACCTGTATCAAGTGCCTTAGTAGAATTCGTTAAAAAATATGAGGGATTTAGTGCAACACCATATTATGATGCTGCAGGAGTAAGAACTATCGGATATGGAAATACGTATGGTTGGATAATGAATAAGTCTAGTGTTACAATAGCGGAGGCTACACAAGCTCTCATGGAAGTAGCAAATGCTATGGGTGTAACAATAAGCAATGACCTAAAATCAAAAGGCATTACTTTAACTCAACGTCAATTTGATGCTTTATGTAGTTTTGCATATAATTGTGGTACTGGTGCATTATTTGGCTCAACATTATATAGTAGAATTTGTGCAGGCGTTAGGGATAGTTCATTAAAAGCAAACTTTGAAGCTTGGTGTCATGCTGGTACACAGGTTCTACAAGGATTATTGAATAGACGTAGAGAAGAATATGATATGTTTATGTTTGGAGATTATACTAGAAATTTATAATTATTTAGGTTTGATAATATAAACTAACGATATATTTTATTTTAGAGCAATTGCAAAATTAACTTGTGACTAAATTTCATATTGTTAGATATAGCCACTCAAGATCCATTGATATTATTTCATTGATATCAATGGATCTTATTGAGTTACCCCATACATTCTCTTGAAAATATACATTAAGACATTTGTTACCAAAATGGTGATATATTTAAGTCAAATATTAATTATACCAGTATTAATTTAATATTTTTTCAAAGATTTTGTATTAGCTAATAAATATTTTTCATTACTATTTTAGTTAAAGTACAATACTATAATTGTAATTTAACTAACTTGTTTTGAGCAAAGAAATAAGAGCTTTATCATTTAGTGATTAAAACCTATATATATCAATGCTTTACACTGATGTTATATATTTTTTCGTGTTAGAACTGTTTAGTATTAATTCTAACTCAGAATGTTTTGATAAAGCATGTGCTCAACGCCAACTGACAAAACATAAATAATTATTATAACAACTTTGTAGCTGAGTTTTACAATATTTAGGATTTAAATGACTTTTCATGTCCAAAAAATGACTGTTCATGCTTTTTTTATTGTATTTTATTATACTTTTTTGTAAGATAATATCAACAAAGGGATACCATGGTTTTATAATTTTACCAACTATGAAGTATTTTTAAATTAAATATAATAAATTTTATAAAGTTTTGTTTGAAATTTTTGGGGGGAGGAATAAAATCATCCCTCCGGGATTGAGATATATGGGAGCCTAAGGGTTTCCGATCATTATATTATATACGAGGGGGAAATTAAAAATGAACAAAAAAATTAAAAATTGTTTAGCATTGTTACTAGTTATAAGTACTTTATTAATTTCAAATGCACCTGTTTTTGCAAGTGAAGTAGTATCTCCTGTAAAGAATGAACAAACACAACTTCCTGTAAAGAATGAACAAACACAAACACAAACACAACTTTCTGCTAGCTTTGTTCAGACGGGCTTTATTTGGGGCGATGATGTAAGGCTAAGAAGGACACCTGGTGGAGTTGTTATGGCCTTATTAGCCTACGGTACTCCTATACAGTTTTTAGCTGGTTCTACTGATGGTTGGACTAAGGTACTATTACAGAATGGTTTAATTGGTTTTGTTGCTTCACAATATGCACAAGGACTATAACAGATGTAACTACCGAAACAGTAGCGAAATACATAGAGATTTAAAAAGGTATTGATAAATAACATTCATTTTGCAATCTTTATTTAAACTCTTGTAAAACGTTGATAAATCAAGAAACTGAAAGTTACACAAGTACATTGTGTAACTTTCAAATATCTTAAAAAGGTATTTCATACGCCTAACATACATTTTGGAGGGGATAGGCAAAACTACCTAATCTCTGCATGTCGGCTGTGCCCGGATAGGCAAAAACACATAAAAGGAGAAGCAAGTTAACAGCTTCTCCTTTTATGTATTTAAATATTTAATGCATTTATTTTTAATAATACAATTTAGCAGGTCACAGTGCTTAAATACATTGAAGCAACTGAAAATTTATCTCCCATTGAGTCTGTAAAATAGGCGTTACCATTAGCTACATAATCAAAAACTAAACTTTGGTTATAAGTCATTGTTCCAATGATAACAGAGCCATTACTAACATTTCTTATATATACAGAATCGGCTGTAACCCATAGTCTTCCTTTGAAACCTACCTTGGATTGATGACTAGAAAATAATGTAACTTTATGGTGCTATTTGAATGAAATTTTCGTCAAATAATTGTTTCTTAGTTATTTTAATGATTTTTTTACATCTTAATATAATATGATTAAAAACTCCTAATTAAATAGTTTTTTTGCATTAATTTGTATTATTAAAGTAATTATTGTATTAAATTATATGATTATACTGTACAATATGATAGTACATAATAAGGAAAAGGATGGGAAGTATGAGAAAAATAAAAAAACGTAGAAAAACTAAAAAACGTACGAGCACACTTGTTTTATTATTTGTAATATTTGAATTGACGTTCACAGCAATCACTGGCCCATTTGTTCTTTATTATGGTCCGTTTAAAAATGTAAAGTCTACAGTGGTAGGTGCAGCAATGACTACTTATTCATTACAATGGCTTGCAACAACATTTTTATCTAAAGAGTCAATAGCAAAAATCATGAGCACGCAAACAGTGGATGCCTTAGTCCAAAATAACTTAGATGGTGTAAAGGTAGAAAATAAAGATGATAATAGTATAGAAAGATATGATGTAAAGGGACATACGTATAAAGGTTACATATTAATAATTAATGATCCAACTAGGTTAAAAGTAGGTTTCAGTAGTTTGATTGGTAAGGAAGGGCAACTAACTAGCGATATTGCAAAAGATAACCATGCAATTGCGGCAATCAATGGTGGTGGATTTAAAGATCTAGATAATGGAACGAAATGGGTAGGCACAGGCGCAAATCCAACTGGAATTATAATGACCAATGGAAAGATTATTGCTAATGATATAACGGATGTAAACAAAAAAACAGAACTTGTAGCAATGACTAAGTCAGGGAAATTATTAGTTGGTCCTCATAGTCTTTCCGAAATGAAAACAGATGGAGTAACTGATGCAGTATCTTTTGGACCATCACTTATAGTTAATGGACAAAAAACTATTACTAAAGGTGATGGTGGTTGGGGTATTGCACCTAGAACATGTGTAGCTCAAAGAAAAGATGGAGCAATAATATTTTTAGTGATTGACGGAAGGCAATTAGGGATGTTAGGAGCTACTTTAAAGGAAGCACAAGATGTATTATATGATTATGGAGCTTATAATGCTACTAATTTAGATGGGGGTTCTTCTTCTACATTATTTTATGATGATGAAGTTATAAATAGTCCCTCAGATAGTTTGGGAGAACGATCAGTGCCTTCAATTATGTATATAGAGAGTAGAAAATAGTTTAAAACATATTATAGAATATTTTACGTTAAAGGGGAAAAAATATGAGTTGGATGAAAAGAATAAGCATATGGATAGTAGTATCTTTATCTTTGCAATGTTTAGGGCTCTTTTACATTGATCATTATTTTTTAGCTAATAATTCGAAAACAGTTTCGAAAAAGGTAGTTGAAAATGCAAGTACAAAGCCAAAAAACATAGATATTACTGTACCAACAGACGCTACAAAGATATTGGTATCCTATGATGCTAAATATTTATCTTATTACGAAGATGATAAATTGGTAATTGTTAATTGTACAACTGGGAAAACTAAAAACATAAAGTCGGAAGATGGATGTAACGTTTCTTTTGCTTCATGGGTTCCAAATAGAAATAGAATGGTTTTCGTAGAAAAAGAAAGTGCTGATGAATCTAGTAACTTAATATTATATTCTTATGATGTAGTAAAAGATGAAAAAGTAAAAATGATAAAATTGGAGTGGAGTGATACTAGCACTGTAATAGAAGAGATTCAAACAGCTCCTTTAACAGGTGTTACTTGCATAAAGGTTTCGAATAGTAATAATACAACTAGCATATATAGAATTGATAGAATGCATGAGATTACCAAAAAAATAAATACAATACCTAATCTCGTAGGTAATATTGTATTGATTCGCCATGAAGATAAATTGGTTTATGAAGGCTCAGTGTATAATAAAATATATGTTACTGGTAAAAACAATGCAATAAGTGTTGGAGGTGTTGATAACCTTACCTTAATTGCTGCTGATGATGATGATGTTATATATCTTGCACAATTAAAAGATACTTTAATAAGTAAAGTTTATTACGGTAAAACGTCACAAGATACTAGTACATGGAAAGCTATTGAATTACATACACCTTGCGTTAAAGAAGATTTATTTGTATCAGGTAATGGTAAAATATATCAAAATGATCCGCTAAAAGGTTCTATAAAAGATATAAATTCTGGAACTCAAACTAGCTATAAAGGAAAACTAGTGCAATTGTATAATAAGGGAATAGTATCTCTTGTAAATAACACAATATCTTTTGTTCCTTTTAAGTAATGAGTGAATCCAAACTATGCCAGGGGTAGATTAACTTAAGTTTAATAAAATAGCAATAACTTATATTTGATCTATATTTTAGTTTTTTTTCATACAAGATAATATTTTATTATATTGGGGTCTCGCCAACATAAGTCTGAATCACACCAGTAGCAATTTTATAATATCTACGTAAAGCTAGATGTATTTTACGTAGATATTCATAATTGGTTTGTTATACTTTACGAATACATTTTGTAGCTTTTTTCAACCATACGTAAAGATATACCTTTGCGTATGGTTATTTGTTTTAAAACTAAATTATTGTATATCAGAGTAGGGAAGTATTGATATCACTTGATTTAAAGTTATTATTTAATACTGTTGGTGTGATTCAGAGAAATGTTGGCGAGACCCCTTTCCTAACAATGACGTTACCATCGTTAGTCATACCATTTAGTGGCCTGTTAATGGAATTTACGGTTATAGAAGAATTATAACTATAAACGTATTTATCGACTTATGAGGCTCTCAGGGTTACAATCCGTTATCCGTAGAAAAAGGAAACGTTACGTTAAATCTAGTCCACAGCAAGTCGCAGAGAACATTTTGAATCGAAAATTCACCGCTGATAAATCAAATCAAAAATGGCTTACAGATGTTACTGAATTCAAGTACGGTAATTCCAGTAAAGCGTATCTAAGTGCCATATTGGATCTATACGACAACTCTATTGTAGGATATGTATTTGGACATTCTAACAATAACCGCCTTGTGTTTAAAAATTTAGATATAGTCCTAAATGCCTCTCCTGGCGCAAGCCCAATGATTCATAGTGATCGTGGTTACCAATATACCTCCAATGAATTTAAGGAAAAACTGGATGCTGCAAGAATGACACAAAGCATGTCACGAGTTGGAAAATGTATCGACAACGGTCCTATGGAAGGCTTTTGGGGTATTCTTAAGTGTGAAGAGTACTACTTAAACAAATATAGTTCATATGAGGAACTCTCTAATGCAATTGATAAATACATTATTTTCTACAATACTAAGAGATTACAGAAAAAGTTAAACAGCCTTAGCCCTCTGGAATTTAGGGCGTTAGCCGTCTGAGTAATTTTTATTATTTCAACTGTCTACTTGACAGGGAGCAGTTCACAACTCATTATGTTACATTGAAAATAAAATTTTTAAGGAATAGGCAATAGACCCAAAGTGAAAGTAACACAATTACCATTGTGTTACTTTCACTTTGTGGGGGGGTACGAGGGGTTATGTTTTTATTTAAGTGTTTGTTAATGCACTAATAGCACCTATAAACATTAATATAGATGCCATACAATACTTATTAAATTTATGAAGAATTTAATTGGCAATAATTAACCATGGTATCTGCCTGTTCTTGAATTTACTCCAACAAAAGCAGACGATTTTCCATTATTCATAATGTATGCTTGGTATTCATCTCCTCCTACATATTTATAGCTAACAATTTTACGTCCATATTGACTATACACAGCTTTCTCAAACACTTCTTTCCAGTCACTCTGAATTGGTGCATTTAAAGTTATATACCCAGCAAAAGCAGGTATATCTTCTTTGACCCCTTTATTAGACAAATACTGTTTGTACATACTTTCCATGTCGACCCTATTTAATAATGTTGTATCCCACATGATTTTTTCTGCTTCAGTCTTTTTTCCTTGATTACTTGCAATATAATCTTTAGTTTTTGCAGAAATTTCAGCATAATTTATAGTGGCAGCTTGGCTTGGTTTTACAACGGTGCTTACTGATGTACTTTTTGTCGGTGTAGTATTTTTTGTAACAGAAGGTACTGTATTACTAGTACCTTCTGTTTTAGATGGTTGTGGTTTAGTTTCTGGTGTACTTTGGGACTTTGTAGAAGTTTGTGCAATTTTAGTAGTAGCGACTGGTTGCACAGCTTGCTTACTTCCACACCCTGCCATAAGAATACTCATAGATATTAATGAAAATGCTATTAATTTTTTATTCATTACATTGCTTCCTTTCAAAAAAAGAATTGTATAATATATACAATATCACTACACTAACCCATTTGCCACATATAAAGTAAAATTGTAATAAATTTTATTAAAATAAATTTATATAAGAAAATCGAGTAATAAATATGATAATGGTTATGGTAAATCTCTGTATTTTCTATAATAGAAATAGCTGTCACTTTCCATATTGTGTTGTTTATGACCAATTGGTGTTCGTCTTTCAAATAATTCAAAACCACATTTTTCTGCAAGGTGACAAGAAGGAATATTTGCACAATCAATGGTTAATATAAGATGTTTTATATCTGACACATTAAAACACCACTCCACTAAAGCATTTATAGCTTCTTTCGTGTACCCTTTCCTCTGATATTTCTCCGACATAAAGTAGGCTACTTCAACTTCATTTACTGTATCTTCAAGTTCCATGCCTACCGATCCAATCATCTCATCTGTAATAGGTAATGCAATTGCATATCTTTTATTTTCATAAATATTTGTTGAATCTTTTTTAGATTGGTGCCAATCAATATATCCCCAAAATGCTTGTGGTGAATCATGTTGTTCTGTCCAATCAGGCATAAAACGAAAAATGTTTTTTTCTCTGACAATCCGATAAAGGTTTTCTGCGTCTTTTCGCTGAAAATCACGAATTATTATATTGTTTGTTTCTATTCTCATATTGTTCCTTTCCCCCACCTTATATAAATAATTTTGCTTCATAAAAAGTATATTATAATTTCACAACTTCATGAAAAAGAAAAATTTTCTATCTCTTTGTTATGTAAATTAGCGATGATTCCGCGGTCTTCATACTATAAGTGGTTAACGCATGAAGGATCTGTTCTAGAGTCTGAAAATAAGATATTGATGAAAGAAATTATTAAGATTTATAATAAAGTAAATGGAATTTACGGTTATAGAAGAATAGCCCTGAACTTGAATAGTAAGTTAAAGAAGAATTATAACTATAAACGTATTTATCGACTTATGAGGCTCTCAGGGTTACAATCCGTTATCCGTAGAAAAAAGAAACGTTACGTGAAATCTAGTCCACAGCAAGTCGCAGAGAACATTTTGAATCGGAAATTCACTGCTGATAAATTAAATCAGAAGTGGCTTACAGATGTTACTGAATTCAAGTACGGTAATTCCAGTAAAGCGTATCTAAGTGCCATATTGGATCTATACGACAACTCTATTGTAGGATATGTATTTGGACATTCTAACAATAATCACCTTGTGTTTAAAAATTTAGATATAGTCCTAAATGCCTCTCCTGGCGCAAGCCCAATGATTCATAGTGATCGAGGTTACCAATATACCTCCAATGAATTTAAAGAAAAACTGGATGATACTAGTTAAATAATTGTTTTGTCGAGTAATAAGATGTAACTCATGTTACAATTAATGGTTTGTATAGGAACGGGCAGCCTTCGGGTCGCCCGTTTTATTCGTTACTCAGAATACTATTATTATAACTCTTAGGGGTTAGCTTGGCTTAGAGATGCTAATGGAAGTTCAACTGTAGAAGAGATGCTAGATACTATTAAAAAGCTTGAAAAAATCAAAGAGATAAATATAAATGTAAATTTACAAGTTATTCCTTATTATAAAATAGAGAGTTATGTGAGACTTGGGAGAAGATATGAGCCATTTTCATTTAGAAGATTTGATGATTCCAAAAGATATGCTATTCTTGCTGTATACTTGCAAGATTTAAAACAAACTCTCATTGATAGAGTCATTACTATTAATGACATAAGAATAAACTCTATTTTTTCAAGAATTAAAACAATACAGGATAAAAATATTATAAAAGAGACAATAAATTATTATGTTTCCTTTGGAAATACTATTCTTAAATCTAAAGAAGAAAGTAAAGATATTGATGAAATAATGGAAAAATCAATAACTTGGGACAAATTCAAAGAGTCAGTTGAAAAAGCGGAAAAACTATTTAAAAATAACAAATAAAAATTTTTTTGATCTTTTAAATAACTATTATGTGGATCTTAGAAAATATACTCCTGTCCTCTTAAAAGGATTAGAGTTTCAAAACACAACGAATTAATGTAAAGAATTAATGAAAGCACTCTCTATTGTAAAAGATTTAAATGAATCAAAAAAAGTAAATTTACCAGATGATATAGAAGTGAACTTTACCAATAAAAAGTGGAGAAAAATTATAGAAAACAAAAGTGGTCCTGAAAAAAGACATTATTATGAAATATCCGTTCTAAATGAAATGAAGAACAAAATTCGCTCTGGAGACATTTCTGTATTAAGAAGTAAAAGTTTTAAGGACTTTGAAGAATATCTTGTATCTAACGAAGATTAACATGAGTATTTATATTAGTTAGCTTGTAGGTATTATTTAATTCCTGTTGGTGTGATTCAGAGAAATGTTGGCGATACCCCAACAAAAGAGCTTAGCAATAGGACTAATCTGAAGCTTAGAGTAATATGCACACATTCCTTATTGGTTTACAAAGTACATACTAAAACACTCTTTATAAGTATAGACAAAAATTAAGCTTGATTAAATTAATTTTTAGTTTACATTTTAGAAAATAGAAAGAGGAGGAATTAGTAATGGCAGAAAGTATGACAGTAAATGCAAAGTATATCTATTCATTTTTTATAGGAAAAGGGTGGACAAGTAATTCTATTTGTGGATTGCTCGGAAATATGCAAGGAGAATCTGGTATTATCGCAGATTTAAATGAAGCAGGCGGAGGTGGCGGATACGGTTTAGTACAATGGACTCCCAAATCTGTTCTTACTAATTGGGCAAGTCAAAATGGACTATCTTATTCAACTGTTGACACACAATGTAGAAGAATACAATGGGAACTTGCTAATGGTCAGCAGTTTTATTCAACAAGTACCTATCCAATGACTTTTAAACAATTTACTCAGAGTGTAGCTAGCCCTACTTATTTAGCAGCAGTATTTATAAGGAATTATGAAAGACCTGCAAATGCTAATCAACCTCAAAGAGGTGTTTGGGCTGAATCATGGTACAATTTACTTTCTGGGGGAACACCAGCCTATGATATGCATTATTATAACTTATCATTCCAAAAATGGTATAATGATGTTACTCAAACTGCTGCACCATTAGTAGAGGATGGAGTTTATGGACCAGCTACAGCAACCGCTTATATAAACATGGGTAATTATATTAAAGGCACGTATCCAGCTCAATATTGCTTAAATTATCAAATATGGTATAATGCTGTTACTCAAACTGCTGCACCATTAGTAGAGGATGGAGTTTATGGATCAGCTACAGCAACCGCTTATACAACGATGGGTAAAATACTCAATGGTACCTACTAAATTTAACAAAGTTAATTAAACAACAGAAAGCAGTATTTGTTCACAAAATAAAATATGTATCCAGTTAATGTCGTGAAATTATTTTCACGACATTTCTTTTTTATTTTTATGAAAATAAAAAATCAGCAGGAATGGGCCCTACTGATTTTTTATACAAAAACTTTCTAAAGCGTGATAATTATACTATTTAAGTATTGTTTTTATTGTGATAACATCAATAGAAAATATAAAAGTTCGTTTTATGAATAGGTTTGGATTCAGATGTTGAGCCGACCAAAACTATCACCATAAGTATATACTTAAATGATGATAGTCACTAAAATTGCTCAATTTCTGAAACAAGCTAAAGAACGATGCCGCGTTTCCACTACTATGGCGATTCAATCTTTTCCCTCTTTCTGAAATTTGCTTTAACATTAAGAATAATTACTATAATTTCTATAAAAGTATCTTAAACCCATTTAAACTTTGATTATTTTCTATGAATAGACGTAATTTCCCCCTCCCCTAAATTAAAACTTTATGCTATTTTATTTGCCTCCCCTGGCGGAGAATAGTTTTGGCGATTTAACTTATCTTTTGTAATCATTTTACCTTTACCACAGCAAGAACAGACATTTATATCTATTCCTGTCAGCTTTAAAAAAAGCTCCGCTGCACTTAACTTAACATCTAAATTCTTACTTTTACTTTGGACTGCACCTGTAAGTTCTTTGCATTTTTGAAGTTTAGTTGACCTATTTCTATTGCTTAATATTCCATAGTGTCTAATTTTAACAAACTTTCTTGGTAAAACATGCATGAGAAATCTTCTAACAAATTCATCTACTGTAAGTGTCATAAATTTTTCTTTATTATGGTCTTTATAATCTCTCCATTTAAATGTTACATATCCATTTTCTGAATTTACAATTCGATGATTAGCTATCGCTACTCTATGAGTGTATCTACCAAGGTATTCAAGTACGTACTCCGCACTACCGAAGGGAGGTCTACAATATACAATCCATTCTTTTTTATATAAATCATTTATGAAGCTCTGAAATATATGCTTTTCTGTTAGCTCCTCAATTCCATTCGTATATTTAAGAGAATTACTATAATAAGCTCTTTTAAGGTAAAACAAAAATTTACCTCTAAATTTTCTTGAAAGGACTTTCACTGGAATAAAAAAGTCTTTATTTGAATTTATCCATCGGTTACCATCTAAAGTTAACCCGCCACTTGGAACTATACAATGTATGTGAGGATGATTCATTAAATTTTGACCCCACGTATGTAAAATAGACATAAATCCAATTTCGGCTCCCAAATATTTTTTATCTTTTGAAAGTTCAATTAGTGTTTCTGAAACTGCTTTAAATAGAATAGAATACATTTCCTTTTGGTTTGTTAGAGTTATATAGTTAAGTTGCTCAGGTATAGTAAAAACAACATGAAAATACCCTACGGGCAATAAATCTTCTTTTCTTTTATCAAGCCATTTTTCTTTGGCTAAAGTTTGGCATTTAGGACAATGTCTGTTTCGGCAGGAGTTATAAGAAACCCTAACGTGCCCACATTCATCACATTCGTCTACGTGACCACCAAGCTCTGCTGTTCTACAAGATTCAATATCTATCATAGTTTTTAAAATATGGAGCGGAAGCTGATGATTTCTTCTATATTCATCACCATATTGATTAAATATATCTTGAATCTCAATCATCTTTCTCTCCTAAGAGCGTATCTAATGGACTTTTTATATTAAGTAAATCCATCCTTCTAAGATGTAAATAAATAGTGGTAGTAGTAATTCGAGTATGTCCTAAAAGTCTTTGAATGTAGCAGATATCTGTACCAGCATCCAATAAGTGAGTTGCAAAGCTATGCCGAAGCGTATGGACAGTTGCATGCTTAGTGATTTTAGTTTTTTTTATAGATTTCTCGAGCATTTTCTGAACACTACGTGGACTTATAGAATCTGAACGACCATTTCCAGAAAATAAATATTCCGTAGGATGATATCTCCTCCAATACTCTCTGAGAATTTCTAAATTTGCTTTTGACAACAATGAATATCTATCTTTTTTACCCTTGCCCTCTCTAATTAATATTTGCATGTTTTTACTATCAATATCTGTTATTTTTAGATTACAGACTTCACTAACTCTTAATCCTGCGGAGTAGACCGTCATAAGAATTACCTTATGCTTAAGATTTTCAGTAACGTCAAAAATAGATTTAACTTCCTCAGGAGATAAAACAGCTGGTAATCTTTTTGGTTCTTTAATCCTCGCAATTTTGTCCATATTCCAATACCTATTTAACGTTTTAGTATAAAAAAATTTAAGACTTGAATTTATACTATTTACTGAACCTTCACTTAATTTCTTTTCCATGATACAATAATGTAAATAATCACGTATTTCCTTTTCTCTTAAAAGCTCTGGTGATTTATTATAGAATTTAGCAAAGTTACTAACGTTATTTATATGGCTTTTTATGGTTACTGGGCTATAGCCCCTTAGTTCCATATCCATTTTCATTTTTTCTCTTAATTCTGACATAAATAATAACACTCCCTTATTTTTTATTTCGACAATAAAAGTTTATAGGAAGTGTACATTATAATAAAGTAGTATCTTATTTAATGATATGCTCCCTTTTAAGTAGACAGATTAAATAATAAAAATCTGTTATTAAAAAGGGGAGCATTTTTATGTCTAAAAGGACTAAATACACAGCAGAAGAAAAATATGAAATATTAGAGGATTATGAGAATGGAACTGGAATGCTACATGAAATTGTAAGTAAATATAATATTACTGCGAGCACTTTAAGAAAATGGAAATGTAACTATAGCAAAAATGGAATAGATGGATTAAGAGAATCAAAAACGTGGAAAAGATATTCAAAGGAGATTAAGGAGCTGGCAGTAAAAGATTATATATCTAGACAGTTTTCACAAAGTGAAATTGCAAAAAAATATGAAATATCAAATACGTCAGTATTACAAAAATGGATAAACAAGTATAATGATCATAGAGAGTTAAAGGCAACCACGAAAGGGATGAGCCAATCTATGATAAATGGAAGAGTTACTTCTTGGAAAGAAAGAATTGAAATAGCATTATACTGTATTGCTCAAAACAACGATTATCAACATGCTTGTGAGGTTTATAATGTCTCATACCAACAAGTATATCTATGGGTTAAGAAATATAAATCTGGTGAAGAGAATGCACTTAAAGATAGACGAGGCAGGAAAAAGCCTGAAGAGGAACTAACAATTGAAGATAAAACAAAGCTTTCAATAAAAAAACTGCACGTAGAAAATGAGAGATTAAGGGCTGAGAATGCATTTTTAAAAAAATTGGAGGAACTAGAAAGGGGGCGGACTTAGGACATATAAGACAAAAAAATAAATATATAGCAATTTCTCAACTTCATGAAAAAAAGAATTTTTCAATCTCCTTGCTATGCCAGATAGCAATAATTCCACGCTCTTCATACTATAAGTGGCTAAAGCACAAAGAATCTGCGATGGAAATTAAAAACAAGTTGTTAATGACAAAAATTATTAAACTATACGAAGAAGTAAGTGGTATTTATGGTTATAGGAGAATGACAATGAATTTGAATCGAAGATTAGGTCAAACTTATAACTATAAACGTGTCTATCGACTTATGAGGATCTTAGGGTTACAGTCTGTTATTCGTAGAAAGAAAAAGCAATATGTGAAATCTATCCCGCAACATGTAGCAGAAAACCTTCTTAACCGAAGGTTCACTGCAGATAAATTGAATGAGAAGTGGCTTACAGATGTTACTGAATTTAAGTACGGTAATTCGAAGAAGGCCTACCTAAGTGCTATACTAGATCTTCACGACAAATCTATTGTTGGATACGTACTTGGACATTCTAACAATAATAGTCTTGTGTTTAAGACATTAGATCTGGCGCTAGAGGCGTCACCAGGTGCAAGTCCAATAATACATAGTGATCGTGGCTATCAGTATACCTCCAATGGATTTAAGCAAAAATTGGATGCTGCCCAAATGACGCATAGCATGTCACGAGTTGGAAAATGTATCGACAATGGACCAATGGAAGGTTTTTGGGGAATTCTCAAGTGTGAAAAGTATTATTTGAACAAATATAATACCTATGAAGATCTTTCTAATGCAATTGATGAATATATCATCTTCTACAATACCAAGAGATTACAAAAAAGATTAAACGGCCTTAGCCCAATGGAATTTAGGGCTTTAGCCGCTTAAGTCAATTTTATTATTTGCCCTGTCTACTTGACAGGGGGCAGTTCATTAAGATGCTATTTTTTTTATTTTATTTAAGAAAAAAAGAAAAATCAAAGTAATTAGCACTCGTCTACCACCGTCTTTAGCGGTTTAGTTCTTTATCCTTTTAACGAACTTTGGCTATATGGCTAGCTTACATGACCTCACTAAATAATAAACGAACTTTAAGTTGATATAATACGAACTTTTGATGTTTTTTCATTCATTTTATCATTATTATTCTGACTCTTAGATAAGGCAATAGTAGTATAATTAAATAAATATTTTATGTCATACTTGTAATCAAGTCCGAATTAACTAAAGTTAAGGAGAATATACATGGATAATGAATATGAAGAAATAATAGTTAAAAGTTTTGTTAAAAAAAGAATACAAGATAGGATGATTTATGAATTAGCATCTGCAAAGAAGCGAACAGATGCTTTAAGTCGTTTATGTCATAATTATGATATTGTTTTTATCAAAGAGTATATGATAGAGTTATCAAAACCTAATTCTGAGTATATTGATATAGTGAATACACTTAAATCTTATGGTGCAAAAGATAAATGCTATTCAATATCTTTTAATGAAGATATTGATGGACAGTATTTACCTTTAAAATATGCTTTAGAGAAAGCGGTAGGTTTTGGGATGCCATCTATAATTTCATGTATACCAAATAAACTTATATACTTTGAAAGTGAGCAATGCTATGGTTCTCCAGCACGATTTATACTAATAAAACATTAATATTTGTATGTCACAATATTCTTTTATGTCAACATAAGTAAACCCATATCATTAGATTTGGGTTTACTTTATTAAGCACGTATTGATATTCTGAATGTAACACAATACTGAACTGCTCCCTGTCAAGTAGACAGTTGAAATAATAAAAATTACTCAGACGGCTAACGCCCTAAATTCCAGAGGACTATGGCTGTTTAACTTTTTCTGTAATCTTTTAGTATTGTAGAAAATAATG
>Ga0209123_1000484_pt1 | contig 51272 bp, 51 predicted proteins | sample BarGraIncu00431A_FD_184500 | JGI IMG/M metagenome (GOLD analysis project Ga0209123, IMG submission 184500) | Arctic peat soil microbial communities from Barrow, Alaska, USA - Barrow Graham LP Incubations 004-31A (SPAdes) (version 2) | ecosystem: Environmental > Terrestrial > Soil > Wetlands >... | reverse complement strand
ATCGGCAGCAGTCAGGGAATTGACCGTGATTAAACCCAGTGATGGTGAGCAGTCTATCAGTATATAGTCGTAATTGGCTTTGAGCGGGGTGATTATTTTTTTCATAATGTTTTCCCGGTTCGGAATGCTGATCATTTCCAGTTCGGCACCGACCAAATCAATATGGGAGGGTATGATGAACAGACCATCCATCTGCGTTTTAAGAATGGCTTTTTCCGGATTGATATTGTTTATGAGACATTCATAGATGGTTGAATCCAATGATTTAACATCTATTCCAAATCCTGAGGAGGCATTCGCCTGAGGGTCTGCATCTATAACCAATACTTTTTTTTCCTGTGCTGCCAGTGAAGCCGCCAAATTGATTGTTGTCGTTGTTTTACCAACGCCTCCTTTTTGATTGGCCAAGGCAATTATTTTTCCCATATTATATATAGTTAACCGACAAACGACGAATCTATTACCGGCTTTTTTTGTTTGTGTTCAAACATAAATTCGACATACAAAGATAGGGAAATATTTGAATCAAGAACAGATTGAAAGACCTACGTTGTAAACAGTCTTCTTATAGTTTGTTAATTAGTTAGGTGTAATGGTGCTGCATTTCCCTCTACTTCATTGCTGGGTATTCGTTTAGGTTGTGAAGGTTAAAAATTTGAAAAATCACGTCAGTTCATCTCTGAATATTATGTACCTTTGTGTTTTAAGAACTGTTTATTATATGGAAAAAAGACCTTTAATTTTGCTTTCCAACGACGATGGCTTTATGGCTCCGGGCATCATGTTCCTGACAAAAGTTTTACGTCCGTTTGGAGATTTAGTGGTGGTTGCTCCAAATTCGGAACGTTCCGGAATGTCAGCGGCAATTACTGTAAAAGTGCCCTTAACCCTCAGTCTTGTCTCTGAGGAAATTGGTCTGCAAATTTTTAGGAGTAATGGCACGCCTGTAGATTGTGTGAAACTTGCACTCAATCGGTTGCTTATAGATAGAAAACCGGATCTGGTGGTTTCAGGAATTAATCACGGAACCAATTCTTCCGTTGCCATTCATTATTCAGGTACTTTAGGCGCCGTGATGGAAGCTTGCATGAACGGAATCCCTGCCATTGGATTTTCTTTGGATAATCACGACATCAATGCTGATTTTGAACCAACAAGACCTTATATTGAAAAGATAGTCCGCAAAGTTCTGGAGAATGGTTTGCCGGAAGGACATTGTCTGAATGTGAATATTCCAGCCATACCCGACCTGAAAGGCGTACGGCTGTGTCGTCAGGCCAAAGGCCGTTGGGTGGAAGAATTTGATATGCGGGAACATCCGAATGGAGGTAATTATTATTGGTTGACCGGTCATTTTCAGAACAATGAGCCTATAGCTGAAGATACAGATATGTTCGCCATGAGTCAGGGCTTTGTTTCGGTCGTACCTTCCGAGATTGATATGACTGCCTATCCTTTGTTAGAAAAAATGAAGAGCTGGGATCTATAAACTAAAAGACCTTTATGAAGTATTTTTTAGTAGCTGGAGAAGCCTCGGGTGATTTGCATGCATCCAATGTTATGCGGGAACTGTTGGTTCTCGATCCAAAGGCAGAGTTTCGCTTTTTTGGAGGAGATAAGATGACTTCCATTGGCGGTTACTGCGTGAAACATTACCGTGAAATGGCTTTTATGGGAGTTATCGCCGTTTTAATGAATGCCCGTAAGGTGCTTGACAATCTGTCCTTGTGCAAAAAAGAAGTGACCGATTGGATACCGGATGTCCTTATTCTGGTAGACTACGCCAGCTTCAACCTGAAAATTGCCCGATACGTCAAGGAAAATGTACCCGGACTGCCTGTCCATTTCTATATTTCTCCCAAAATCTGGGCATGGAAAGAATACCGCATCAAATCGTTCAAAAAATACATTTACAAAATGTATGTGATTCTACCTTTTGAAACGGATTTTTTTGCCAAACATCATTTTCCGGTTGAATACGTTGGAAATCCCTGTGTGGACAGTATTGCCGACTACCGATCGAAACCTTTTGATGCAGCCGCTTTTAAGGCTAAATACAAGCTGGATGAAAGGCCTGTAATTGCGGTTCTGCCGGGTAGTCGCAGTGCTGAGATTAAATCCAATTTGCCTTTGATGCTTGAAGCAGCTCTAAAATATTCCGAATTTCAGGTAGTTGTTTCGGGTGCTCCAGGCATTGACACGAGTTTTTATGCACCTTATGTACCTGTTGGTACCGGGTTGGTGTTTGATGAAACCTATAACCTGTTGGAATTGTCCTACGCCGCTTTAGTCACTTCCGGCACAGCCACTTTGGAAACGGGTCTGATTGGGACACCACAGGTGGTTTGCTATTCGTTTCGCGGGGGAAGTCTTCCCAACTGGGTTTTTAAACATTTTATGCATGTACCTTATATAAGTCTGGTTAATCTGATTGCAGGCAGAATGGTCGTTCCTGAACTGATGGGGGTACTTTTCAATAAAGTACAGCTTGCCGCAACGTTGGAACCCTTGTTGTCTGATACCCCTGAAAGAAAAACTATGCTTCAGGGTTATGCAGAAGTTCAGACAAAGCTTGGTCAACCGGGTGCTGCTGCAAAAACGGCTTTACTGATTTATAAATCACTTACGGAAAAGTAAGATTTTTTTGAAAGGCTTTAAAATCGAGCTAAATTTGATGTTTTGATTGTACCATATTCCTAGTATCTTTGCCCTGAAAAAGAACAATTCATGAGAGAAATCCTATCTAATATTCAGTCACTTTATTTTCGCAAACCAGTTTTATTTCTTTTGTTGGCAAGTATGCTTCTTACATTACCTTGGATAGGCATTGGTGATTTTTACACCAAAGGTGAACCAAGAGAAGCGTCATTGGCCGTATCCATGCTTCAACACGGATATTGGGTTTTACCAATTGGATATGCTGATGAAATAGGTTTCAAACCGCCTTTGATGCATTGGCTTGTTGCAGGATTCTCCTTGATTTCCGGACATGTCAGCGAAGCAACTTCCCGTCTGCCATCCGCTTTGGGGCTCATTGGTATGACGGTTTTCACCCTGATTTTTCTGCTTCGTAGAAAATCAAAAATGGAGGCTGTTCTTTCTGCTCTTATTTTACTCACTGGTTTTGAAATGCATCGAAGTGGCCTTGAATGCCGGGTTGACATGACGTTGGCCTTTTTCATGTCGATGGCTTTGATGGAAATGTACCGGTGGGAGGAAAAAAAATTAAAAGGCTTTCCGATACTGCTTGTCTTGCTGCTCGGTTGCGCCAGTTTGGTAAAAGGGCCTGTAGGTATTGTTTTACCTTGCTTTGTTTTTGGAATATATCTTCTCTTTCGTAAATATTCATTCTGGAAAGCGTTGGGGAAAAATGCTCTGGTAGCAATTCCGGCTTTATTGATTCTGTTTGTATGGTATTTTATGGCATATCAGCAGGATGGGAAACGTTTCCTGGATATTGCTTTTGCAGAAAATATCGGACGTTTTCTGGGGATGAAAAGAGATCAATTGGGCATTGATTATAATTTGGGGCACGACGGTCCATTCTGGTATTATATTCCGGCAATATTGACCGGATTTCTACCCTGGTCTCTGGTTTTGGTTTTTGCAGCCTGCACTTTCGGATATAAGAAATGGTGGAAAAACAGGAAATCTTCCGGATCATCCCGGTTCAATCGTATAGCAGAAATGGATAAGATGACTTTGTTCAGTTCTTTGGTGGTGATACTCTTTATTTGTTTTTATGCCATTCCATCCTCCAAGAGAAGTGTTTATATCTTACCTGCATATCCATTTGCCGCTTATTTACTGGCAAAAGTTTTTCTTTGGGCGGAAGAAAATAAGCCTTCCATATTTGTGGTGTTGGGTAAAATAGTCGGAGCCCTTGCAGGTTTGCTACTGGCCTTATCAGGTGTTGCCCATTTCATCAATCTGTCCGGGATTACTACGCTGATACCTTTGGATGCTAAAACGACCAATGATGTTGGCTTGTTTGCTGATTTCTTTATGAATCCGGGTTGGTTGGGTTACTTGCTTTGGTCCTTTTTGCTGGTCGTATTTGTGCTTTTTACCGGATGGATACGAACGAACAATACACGAATCCTTATTTTTGGTACTTTTACACTTTTTATAAGTACACAGATTTATTTGGAAGGAACCCTTTATCCGGTATTTAAAAACGGAAATTCTCTACAACCTGTTGCACGTGAGTTTTCTGCCTCCTACGATTTAAAGGGTAAGACCTATGTGATGAATAATCTGAAGTTTTATGCCAGTATATACGGTCTGAATTATTACATGGACAATGATTTTAAAAACTTTGAACTGTTTTTACCGTCGGATGGCTATCTGATTATTGGAAAGAAAGGTATTTCCATCGTACGTGAAAAGTATTTGGGTAAATATGATTTTGTGGTTTTGAGACAGACCAAGAAACCTTACAATGAATTTAATGATAAGATCCTCTTGTGCAAGATTGTTAAAATCTAAATTTCTTAGATATGGTATAGTTGGTTGTACAGGTCTGATTGTTGACATGGGCATTTTTTATATGCTCCATGAAATGTTTGAGGTTAATTATATTATTACCAATATTATCAGTTCAACTTTTGGGGTCATCAACAATTTTATACTCAATAGTCTGTTTACTTTTAAAGTGAAAGATAAACTTCTCAGGCGTTTTGTATCTTTTTATCTGATAGCCCTTGTTGGGATGGCACTTAGTTCCGGTTTGCTGGTGTTAATGATTGATGGTTTCAAGATGGACAGTATGGTCTCAAAGATGATTTCTGTTTTAATTGTTGCGGTTATTCAGTATTTTTTAAATAAGAAGCTTACTTTTAGCGAACATAGAATTTTCTCCTATTTTTTGAAGCCTTCCAGGCATAAATAATTTTGTAAACATGCAAACTCTTAGTCTTATTGTCCCTTGTTACAATGAAGCAGCTGTTATTGAAGCTACTTACGAACGTTTTAAGAAAGTGATGGATGGTTTAATAGATTATAAGGCAGAACTCCTGTTTATCAACGATGGAAGCAAGGATAATACTGGTGCTCTGCTTTCTTCCATCGCGCATAGAGACAGCAGGGTGAATGTTCTGCATTTTTCAAGAAATTTCGGCCATCAACCTGCTGTTACAGCCGGCATTCATTTTTGTAAAAGTGATCTTGCCATTATTATGGATGCCGATTTACAGGATCCTCCCGAATTGATTCCTGAAATATTGGAAAAATATAGGGTAGAAAATGCAAATGTTGTTTACTGTGTTCGCCAAAAAAGGGATGGGGTGAGCTTTATGAAGAAATTCAGCTATAAACTGTTTTACCGTTCCCTTAATAAACTGTCTGAAGTGCCTTTTCCATTGGATACCGGAGATTTTCGCCTGATAGACCGAAAGGTCATGGATGAATTCAACCACTTTCGGGAAAAGAATAAATACATTCGTGGCATTATCAGTTGGGTCGGTTTTAAGCAGATTCCCCTGTATTATGAAAGGGATGCACGCTTTGCGGGTGAAACGAAATATCCTCTAAGTAAATTGATGCATCTCGCCGGAACAGCCATGCTCTATTTCTCCAAAAAGCCTTTGAAGGTGGCTGTCGGACTGGGCTTCCTTTCAGTCATGATCGGTTTGATTTATGCTATTTGGATTATTCTTGGTAAAATTTACGGATTTACGAATGCTGAAACAGGATGGAGTTCCATCATTGTATTGGTGATCTTTTTTGGCGGAGTGCAATTGCTGACCATTGGTGTGCTGGGGCAATATATCGGTATCATTTTTGATGAGGTGAAGGATAGGCCGGAATACATTATTGAGAAGGAGGAAAAGTATCATTCTTAACTTTCCTGACAAAAAAACAGAACTATTGCATGCCTATTACATTTTTTCTGTGTTGCAAACCCCATTCAATCATCGGTTCAAGAACCTGGTGCAACGACTGACCTGAGATTGTCAACTCATACTCTACTTTAACAGGTATGGAATCGTAAACTGTTCGTTTCACAATTCCATTTGCTTCCAAATCTTTCAGTTCCTTTGAAAGCATGCGGGGCGTAATTTTTGATATTTCCCTTTCCAACTCTTTAAACCGCTTTTTGCCATAAAGTAGTGACCCGATAATAGGCAGCTTCCATTTGCCGTTTAACACATTGAGCGTGTCATTAATTGCCAGAACAAATTGTATGGAGCAGCTTTTTGCTTTTTCTAATTCTGATATGATAGCCATAATTTTTCCGTTTTTATTGATTCTGTAATAAGTATCGTGATATACATTAGTATACCGGTTACTAATATATAGTCAAATGTAAGTATTTTTACATTATTAGAATTTGTGTAACTAAAAAAATATAAAATGATGAATACAACAAAACATAAAATGCAAATAGAAATCTGGAGCGACATTATGTGCCCATTTTGTTACATTGGCAAAAGAAAATTTGAAGCGGCCTTAGAGCAATTTCAATACAAAGAAGATGTTGAAATCATTTGGAAGAGCTTTCAGCTTTCACCTGAATTAAAAACGCAACCTGACAAAAACATTCACCGTTATCTCGCCGAACACAAGGGCATACCTGTGGAAGACGCAAAACAAATGAACGATCGCGTATCTCAAATGGCGAAACAAGTTGGCCTGGTTTATAATTTTGACAAATCTGTCGTAGCAAATTCTTTCAATGCTCACCGCTTTTCGCATTTTGCGAAACAATACGGCAAACAAGGAGAAGCAGAAGAAAAACTTTTCTACTCCTACTTTACGGATGGTAAAAACATTGATGACAATGAAACACTTATTCAATTAGGTTCAGAAATCGGATTGGATAAAGAGCAACTAAAAAAGGCCCTGGATAGTAACCAATATGCCGATGAAGTTCATAACGACATTTATGAAGCACAGCAAACAGGTGTTCGTGGCGTTCCGTTTTTTCTGTTTAACAATAAATTTGCCATATCAGGAGCACAAGATAGCCAGGCCTTTTTAGAAACATTAGAGAAGTCGTTTTCCGATTGGAGGAAAGAACATCCCGAAATAAAGTTGTAAGTTCTGCAAGGACAAACTTGCACACCCGGAGAAGATTGCAAGTAGGATGAAAAAGTTTCAAAGGATTCTGAACTTGCCAGGTCGATGAACATTCATTCGGTTCCAACCGTTGTAATAAATCAACAAATAAAAAGGCTTAAATGGACTGAATTTACTTAAAACATAGATTTAAGAACTACACCGGTACTTTGTACAGCTTATGGCAGGCATTGATATCAAAGCTGAACGATTTGGAAAACCAACCACACTAAAAGACTATTTAAAGTCAGTATATGCTGACAGATAATTATCGCTACTGAATAGAATATTAAACAATTAAAAGAAAACGTCATGATTAAAATTGCCATTATCATTGGAAGTACGAGACCCGGAAGGAACTCTGAAGCCGTTGCTCTTTGGGTTAATGAAATAGCTCAAAAGCGAAGCGATGCAGCTTTTGAACTTGTTGACATTAAAGATTATGATTTGCCCGTACTTGACGAACCTGTGCCTGCATCCATGCATCAATACATGCACCCGCATACAAAAGCGTGGTCAGAAAAGATTAACTCTTTTGATTCCTTTATTTTTGTAACCCCCGAATACAATCATGCACCTGCCGGAGCGCTCAAAAATGCAATTGATTATCTTTATGCCGAATGGAACAACAAAGCTGCAGGTTTTGTCAGCTATGGTTCAGTAGGTGGTGTGCGGGCAGTTGAGCAATTACGTCTTATTATGGGAGAACTTCAGGTAGCTGATGTTCGTGCACAGGTTGTCCTTTCACTCTTTACCGACTTCGAAAATTTTAGCGTATTTAAACCTTCTCCAAATCATGAAGTAAGCTTAAATACTGTGATAGACCAGGTCATAGCATGGGGTACGGCTTTAAAGCCTTTGAGAAAATAGTGCGGGCATAATAAGGAAAAAACTTCTGTCATGTTATTATTACCCACAATGGTAGTCTGTGGGTACTTTACCTTCTTTTTTGGGTATCAATCTGGGAGCTCGTTTCTCCGGCATCGGCGGCACACGCTACTCTATGATCGTTAGTGGAAATATCAATGGAGACTTTGTTTCAACCAATGACCTGGCTTATGTTTATGATCCTTCCAGTTCAAGTACAGCGGATTATCTGAAACTAGGAATTCAGGATATTTTGGATAATCCCAAGGTGGAACAAAGTTTCAAAAACTATATCCGAAACAGCTTTGGTAAAGTTGCTGAACGCAATGGTGGAATTAACAAATTCTATGGTGCAGTCGATCTTCGCTTAAGCAAAAAGTTCAAGACCTTCAAAACTCAAAACCTTGAACTTTCTGTTGATGCATTCAACTTCGCCAACTTATTGAACAAAAAGTGGGGTGCAAGCTATGCTTTAGGTACACAAGCGATTTATGTGGTAAAAAGTTTTGATGCAACTAAAAAAGAATTTGTTTACAATGTAAATTCGAATGCAGGAGTTGCTACATTGAGCGGTAACCTGTATCAGATTCAACTTGGATTACGCTATTCTTTCTAATGTATATTTGCTCATTCAACAATATTGATACAACATGATAAAAAAAATAGTTGTCCTTTTCTTTTTGCTCTTATCCATCGCTCTTTTTGGTAAAACCAGGGTTATTGCCCATAGGGGTTATTGGCAACAAGAGGGTTCAGCTAAAAATTCGATTTCATCACTTAAAAACGCTCAGAAACTTGGAGTCTACGGATCCGAATTGGATGTTCATATCACTTCAGACGGTGTTCCGGTCGTGAACCATGACGATTCAATACAGGGATACGACATCAACCATACACCCTTTCGGGAGTTGAAACAGCTAAAACTGGAAAACGGAGAACGCTTACCAACCCTTGAGGCTTATCTGAAGCAAGCGATGAAAAACACAAAAACAAAACTCATCATCGAAATTAAATATAAAAAAGATGCTGATTTAGAAAAAAGAACAGTTCACGCAGTGGTCGATTTAGTGAATAAGTTGAATTTGGAACAACAGATAGAGTATATTTCTTTCAGCATGAATATCTGTAAAGAGTTGGTGTTAGAAACACCCAATACACCCATTGCCTATTTGGCTTACAAAGATTTCATATTCTCACCTGAAGAGCTAAAAGAGATTGGGGTCTCCGGACTGGACTATAATTATGCTCTTCTGCTTCAAAAACCTGAATGGATCGGTGAGGCAAAATCATTAGGTCTCTCGGTAAATGCCTGGACGGTCAATGATCCTCAAATCATACAAAAACTGATTGATCTTAACGTTGATTACATCACAACCGATGAACCAAAAATAACGTTAGAGCTTCTGTCAAGATAGTTTTTTCATATGCCATTATATAATGGTATGTTGTTTTAGGCTTGCACCGGGAATAATCCCAACTCTCTTATTAAGTCCGCCCACTGATTACAACATCAGAGGCCGGACTTTTTTTCTTCCCAAAATGTAATTCCCTTCCTTTTCTTCTACCATTAGGTAGCTTTTTATATACCCTGAAATGTTCTGGTTTGTATTTAAAAATCAGTAGATCAATTGGTTATTCTATTTGGCACAATCTTTGTATTGCCTTAACTGAAGACGATTCCACGAACGTGCACTTCGTGAAATCGTTTTTTAATAGTAGAAACGAATAGTGAGAAGACAAAATGAGTCGACGGGTTTTTTCCATGGATATCAGCTTTTCAATTAACAGGGAAGAGGAGTTGTTTCTTGGTTCCGGCCAGATCCGTTTGCTCAGGCAGGTGATAGCCGATGGTTCGATTCATGCGGCGGCAAAAAATCTGAAGATGTCGTACCAACATGCCTGGCATTTGCTTGATAAGTTAAACAGACTCTCGCCGGTACCGGTGATCATCAGGCAAAAGGGCGGAAAAGACGGTGGGGGATGCAGCCTTAGTCCGTATGGGATCAAACTGATTCAGATGTATGTTAAAAAAGAATCGGAGCTATTACAGTTTCTCGAACAAAACAGCAGTGAATTTGACAGCTGTTTTTTTTAGGCAGGCGATATTCTGGTCCGTGTATATCGCTGTTTTTTTTGACGGGCGTTATTCTTTTAGGTTGATAACGAAAAAATGTAAAGTATGAAAATAGTATTGTTTAGTGTAATGATGGTTTGCGCATTAGGTTTAAAGGCGCAAAACGTAACTATAGATGGTGAAATTCGTCCAAGGACAGAGTATAGAGATGGGTATGCTAAACCCTTGTTGGAGGTCAACGATCCAGGTGTGTTTGCCATTCAGCGGACACGATTGAATTTGGCGTATACCACCGGGGTTTTAAATACGCTGATCACGTTTCAGGATTCCAGGACTTTCGGTCAGACGGCAAGTAGTTCGGACGTAGCCACTACAGGAATTTTTGAGGCATGGGCGGAAATGTTGGTAATGCCTGGAGGTTCGCTTAAAGTAGGCCGGCAGGTTCTGAAATACGACGATAACCGGTTGTTTTCCGGAGCGGCATGGAGCAATACCGGGACTTCGCACGATGTGGCATTGTTTAAATATTGTGTCAATGATTTTCAGGCACATCTGGGTGTTGCGTATAACAATAATAGTTTGATTTCCTCTGAAACTTTTTATACACCAGGTTCGAAATATCGGTATATGGGCTTTTTATGGTTGACAAAAGATTTATTAAAGAGCTTGAATTTAAGTGGTATTGCTGTGGATGAAGGTGTTCAGAATGCGGCTCTTGCTGCAGATTATGGGAAGAAAATTGCCATGAATCATGCCTACACTTTTGGGGGAAATTTAAAATATCAGAATGAAGCCTGTCCTGTGAGTGCTTTGGCAACAGCTTATTTTCAGGCAGGGAAAAATAGTACAGGTTCTGAAATGTCGGGGAAAATGGCCGCATTAAAAGTGGATTATACAATTTCCAAAGCCTTTTCAGCCAATGTAGGTGCCGATTATTTTTCAGGAGATGACAATGCCAGTGATAAGAAACAGCAAAATTTTAAGAAACTGTATGGTGCAGACCACAATTTCAACGGTTTGATGGATTATTGGAATACTCCTTTGTCGCAGGGTTTGCTTGATTATTACGGTGGGTTGACAGTAAAAGCAACCAAGACGCTGAGCCTGGAAACAGCTTTCCATTTATTCAATACGGATAAAACGTTGAAAAGTGGAACGGTGGAAGTCGGTAAAGATTTAGGGTCTGAGTTGGATATATTATTGAATTACAAAATGAATGCTCAAACGGCTTTGCAGGCTGGATGGTGCAGCTATTTTACGACTGATAATACGATGTTGGCCAAAAGTATAACGGCCGATGCAAAGACTAGAACTCCGCAGTGGGCGTACATCATGCTGACCATTAAACCAACTTTTTTCACTTCATCCATGATCAAATAAATTTAAAAATATGAAACGTATAATTCTATCACTCGCTTTTCTGCTAACGCTCATCGCTTCTCAGGCTCAAAAAGTCAATATAGCCGCAGCTGCCAATTTAAGATATGTTCTGGAAGAGATCAAAACGGCTTATGTCAAGCAAAATCCAAAGGCAAAAGTAAATATCACTTTTGGAAGTTCAGGTACGTTGGTGCAACAAATCATGAATGGTGCAACATTCGATTTTTTCATGGCGGCAGACAACGAATTTCCGGTAAAACTGAAAGATAAAGGTATGACAACAGGCTCGATGTCAACGTATGCTTTTGGGAAACTGGCGATTTACAGTACGACCCTCGATGTGGAACGCAAAGGGTTGGAAGTATTGAAAGATCCTTCTGTCCATAAAATAGCGATTGCCAATCCGGAAACGGCACCTTATGGGAGCAGGTCTGTTGAGCTTCTGAAAAAGCAGGGTCTTTACGAACAGCTAAAGTCTAAAATCGTGATCGGTGAAAATATTTCGCAGGCGGCTCAGTTTGCTTTCACCGGAAATGCGGAAATTGGTTTTGTGGCACTATCATTGGCTTTGGCACCTGAAATGGCCGGCAAGGGAAATTATTACATCATTCCGCAGAAACTTTATGAACCGATTGAACAGGCGTGTATCCTGATTAAAACGCCGGTGTTGAATACAGAGGCGGGTAAGTTTAAAAAGTATGTGCTTTCGCCGGCGACAAAGGCGATCTGGGAAAAATACGGGTACTCGGTGCCGGAAAAATAATACGAAAAACGAATGTCAATCTTGTTTTGCATTTTCCATTTATGGACATAATTAAGTTATCATGAGTCAAGACTTTATTCAAACCCTTTTGCTTACCGGTAAATTAGCAACCTGGACCACGGCCATTCTTTTGGTCGTTGGCTTCCCGGTTGCCTATTTACTGGCATACAAGCGCTTCTTTTTAAAACCCTTGGTTGAGGCTTTAATCAGCATGCCATTGGTTTTACCGCCTACGGTTTTGGGTTTTTATATGTTGGTGGCTTATAGTCCGCAAAATGCGTTCGGGGCTTTTATCCAGCACGCATTCAATGTGCGTTTGGCATTTAGTTTTGAGGGAGTTTTGCTGGCTAGCATCATTTTTAGTCTGCCCTTTATGATTCAGCCTTTGCAAAATGGTTTGACCAGTATCTCGGTCAGTTTGCAAGAAGCATCCTATACGTTGGGTAAGTCTAAATTGCAGACGTTTTTTCATGTTTTAGTGCCCAATATGCTGCCGTCCATCATCACTGCAATTGCTATGACCTTTGCACATTGTATCGGAGAATTTGGGGTGGTCATTATGGTAGGTGGGAATATGCCTGGCGAAACGAGGGTAGCCTCCATCGCCATTTACGACGAAGTTCAGTCACTCAATTACGAAACGGCCAATCAATATTCGTTTGTACTTTTTATAGTATCCATGCTCATTTTGACGTTGATTTACAGTATTAATGGTAAGAAAAAACTTTTTTAATTATGTTGAAAATAGATATACAACATGCTATGCTTACTTCAGAAGGGAAAGCCACTCTGGAAGTTTGTACCGAGATTGAAGCCCATGAATTGCTTTGTCTTTTCGGGCATTCCGGTGCAGGGAAAACCACCCTGCTGCGTATTCTTGCAGGCTTGACAAAGGCAGACAAAGGTCGGATTGTTTTTAACGATGACGTGTGGTTTGATTCTGCTAAAAAAATAAATATTCCACCTCAGCTTCGAAATGTGGGATTTATGTTTCAGGATTATGCCCTTTTTCCAAATATGAGTGTGGAAAGAAATATTCGCTTTGCACAGAAAGTCAAAGATCAAAATCACGTGGAAATGTTGTTGGAACTTTTTGAACTTCAATCGCTTAGGAAGCAGAAGCCCGGCCAATTATCAGGAGGGCAAAAACAACGCGTGGCTTTGGCGCGCGCTTTGGCTGTCAAACCCAATGTCCTGATATTGGATGAACCCCTTTCAGCGTTGGATTTTGAAATGCGTCTGGCACTTCAGGATGAAATTCGTAAAGCGCACAATTTGCTTTATACAACGACATTGATGGTGAGCCACGATGTGAATGAGGTGATCAGTTTGGCATCATCCATGCTTTTTATCAAAAATGGTCAAGTAATTTCTCAGGGAAAACCGGAAGACGTTTTTGACACGTGTAATTCGGGAGTATTCAGAAAAGGGAGTCAAGCATCGATGCTTGAAAGATATATCATGTAAGTCAGGTTTAAGCTGACAATAATACTATGCGAAAGATATTTGTTGAATCCTCAAAAATATTGGTATACCGGCAAATACAATCTGAGAAGGTTTATGTACTTCACTAATAGTTGCAATACCTCTAGCAGAAATGATATTGCCTCCTGCAAAACGATCTTCTGGTGAAAAACACATAAATTATTTACAACTATTTTTCCTTGGGAACTTTTAATCCAGCTTCGCGTGCTTCACTTATACCGATGGCTATTGCCTGCTCACGGCTTTTTACAATTCCACCTTTACCGCCTTTGCCTGATTTTAACTCTCCATGCTTAAATTCATGCATGACCTCTTCGATTTTTTCCTGAGCTTTTTTGGAATACTTTGCCATACTATTTTTGTATAAAATGGTAAACTAGTAATTACTCGGCAAAGATGGATACTGTTAAAGCGAAAAGCGCTACATAACTTTAGAAATATGTTATATTATTCACACATTTCAGAGTATGCTATAATTTTGATCTTGCTCTGCCGGATACGCAGGCCGATTGTGCCTGAAGTGTTCCGAAGTTCCTATAATTTAGAATTTCTTGGAAAAAAAGAGACTATTTAAGAATTGGAGCTGGAAAAGTGATTGGTCTATTTTAAGTGTTATTTGAAGTATTTTCACTATCTTTGTAGTGCTAACATAATAGTACTTGAGTTATGAATGACGGTATAAATAATAATATATTATCACTTATAGATAAAACACCTGCTTCAATTCTTTCGGCTATAGCTTCACGAGTTAAACAAAGGCGATTGGAGATGAATTGGACTCAGAAGTTTGTTGCATCAAAAGCAGGAATGCCTCTTGCTACGTATCGCAGATTTGAATCCAAAGGGGAAGTGTCGCTTCGTGGATTGGTGATGATTGCCATTGCGCTTGGTGCGGAAGATGATTTTTCGACGCTCTTTGTTAGGCAAAACTACCAAAGTATCGATGATTTGGTAAACAAAAAAGCTGAAAGCCAACGCAAAAGAGGAGGCAAAAATGAATAAGGTCGATCTGCTGGAGGTATATCTCAATGGGTGCAGTGTGGGGCGGATCGCTCTTACACCAGAGGGCTTATGTGCATTTGAATACGACTCAGAGTGGCTCAAAAATGGACACTCCCTATCCCCATACTATCTACCGTTGAAGCCGGGTTTGATGATCGCAAAACGAGACCCGTTCCGAGGTAACTTCGGAGTGTTTGACGATTCTTTGCCTGATGGTTGGGGAAATCTGCTGCTCGACCGCTTTTTGCAAGAGAAAGGGATCAACCCCTATAAACTAACTGTTCTCGAACGTCTTTCGTTAATTGGTTCTATCGGACGTGGTGCATTGGAGTATTGTCCGGATTGTAGCATTACAACGGCTGATGAACTGCTTGACTTTGATAAATTAGCCGCTGAATCCCAAAAGCTCCTGGCTTCATCTACAGCAACAGATTCGTTGGATGAATTATACCGATACGGGGGATCATCGGGCGGTGCACGTCCCAAAGTATTTACAAAGATGGATGGACGTGAGTGGCTTGTGAAATTCAAGGCATCGACCGACCCGGAAAATGTGGGACAGACGGAATACAACTATTCACTGCTTGCCAAAGAGTGTGGAATAAAGATGCCAGAAACACGTCTTTTTGAAGGTAAATACTTCGGTGTGGAACGTTTTGATCGTACAGCAAAGGGTAAGATTCACACGGTGAGCGCAGCAGGATTGCTACACGCAGATTATCGGATTCCGAGCCTTGATTATTCATTGCTTCTAAAACTGACGTTACAACTAACCAAAGACATGGAACAAGTGACCGATATGTTTCGTTTGATGGTATTCAATACTGTCATATCCAACCGTGACGACCACGCCAAGAATTTCTCGTTTCAATACAGCGACGGAAGCTGGCGCTTATCACCTGCTTACGACCTGCTGCCAAGCTACGGATTCAACGGCTACCACACAACAACCATTGGTGGCAAAGGTGAACCAACTCATGCCGATATGCTTGCTCTCGCCGCTGAAGTTGGGTTGCAAAAACAACGTGCCGAAACCATTTTGGAAGAGATCACTACAAAAAGCGCTTCTCTTTTATCCAAAGAACCACAGAGATAAATCAAGGCCACTTCCTACATCAATAAATCCGCTTCGGATGCGCATTCGGATTGTACCGCTCAAACTTTGCACCCGATAGTCTTGCTTTTAGTTTTCCGGAAGCTTTGAGATTGACACTTTTTACTTCGATGGACTCGGCTCTGGATGAGCTGCACCCTTCTTTGTTCTTTTTAAAACTCAGACCAAGCTGAAACGAACCGAAGCCATCAATATTTACGATTTCCCCTTCGGCCAGCAGCTCCTCAATTCCTTCAAACACCATCAGAACAGACCGCATCATATCCGACACATGGCCTCCGCTGCGAGAAGCCAGAAACTCAGCCAAATCTCTTTCCGTATTCGTCTTCTTGCTCATCGCTATGGGATGAATGTCCTCCGCCACATCTTTCTTGCTTTCAATAGAGCCGCTATTGGCAACGTATCTGTATCTGATCATTGGATTATATTTTAAAAACATATTTTTAAAATCACGTACAGTAACTCTTCTGTTTAAGTACTATAATTACACCATTCAAGTTATGTTTTTAATCCATTCAAGAACAAAACCTAATCCGACGAAATATAGCATTCGGCCAGAAGAAATATACTGATAGACAGAAAGAAACATATCATTAACTACAAAGATATATACAATTTTCATGGGATACACCTATAGAGACAGAAATAATTAACATACAGCATGCTTGCCAATCATTCCTTTTGAGATAATGACATAGAAATGAGCGGAGTCTATGACGATAGAATAGAGGAAGCAGTCCATTTGGCTAAGGCGTTTCATCAAAAACAAAAAGACAAAGCAGGAGTTGATTGTTTTGGGGAACAAGTGCCATAGAAAAAATTACCACCATGTTGTTTGCCAAAACGTCAAGTTATGTCGTTTTGGTTCGTTTACTTTACAAAATCTAATATCTCTTACCATGAGAACAAAAGATTGCATTTCCCGATGCCTGCACATTGTCCGGAGGTTAAAGCGAGGCCAGAAAGCCTCTTTCACAGAAATTTAACGCTATCTGAACACAATGTCTGCTTTGACCGGAGAAGACTACACGATATCGATCCGCACTTTTCAGCGAGATCTGGATGCTATCCGTGAACTATTTCTGATTGATGTCCGGTATTCCCGAATCGAAGGGCTGTATTCTATCAATGATGAGTTTTCCGATGAAATTCAGAGTGAAAGACTTATGGAATCATTGGAGGTTTTTCATTCACTTAAAATGATGAATAATCTCAGCGGCATATTTCACTTTGAAGCGTGGCCACCCCTCGGAATGGAACATTTAAGCCGAATGATTTTCGCCATCAAAAACAAAAGGATCATGTTACCGAAAACTGGAATCGTCCATATATGACAGGACGCATATCCTTGGAAAATTTTAAACCACATCCCAAAAACCCAATCATAGCGAACTTCTTCAAACAGCTTGGTTGGGTCGAGGAACTGGGTTCAGGTGTTATAAGGATGTATAAATACTGCCCGATTTATGTTGATGGGGCTATGCCAATCATCGAAGATGGAGATGTTTTCAAACTTACCATTCGGCATGAAGTAGAAGCTGTCGGTGTAAATGTCGGTGTAAATCAGATACTAAATTTAATCTCAGAAAATGAGGGTATTAATGGAGCTGCGATAAGCGAAAAACTTCCGGATGTCACTAAACGTACCGTGGAACGATATTTACAGAAACTCAGGGAGAGCAACGTCATTGAATTTCGTGGAACTTCTAAAACAGGCGGTTATTATATTTTAAAACCAAGAAATCGAGAGTAACTGTTTGTTGATTCCTGGTGGTACCACATCATAAAAGCACTTGAACATTGTTCAGGTGCTTTCTTTTGCTTTTATGGCGTTTCATTTTTGCTTTTTTTCTATGGTTTTAAGCAAGTCATTGCCGAATTCATCCCCGTGTTACGTGACTGGTTGAACTACTTTCAGTATGCAAATCATTGTGGATAAGATCATTAGATTTGGGAGTTAATGTACCATTTGTTTTCTTTTAAGCAAAGTTGTACTTTTGCAAATCTGGTTAATTATCTGTGAATTGTGGTCGAAACTATTATTATAACATTAACACCACACACTAAATGGGGTTATATTCTCCAGCCTGTTGTGGTAGCAGTTGAAAAGGAAGGTTGGCTTAGCATCAAGGAAGTGGCAGGAATCAAAAGTCCTGCACTTTCCGGTATGAATGAGGCATCAAAAGAAATTGTACGACTTTCTTGCAATTATTCAGATAAAACTTTGATGAAAAGTTATTCGAAGGAAAAAATAACCTCCGATTTTCATAAAACTGTCACTCAGAAAACCATAGAGCTCTACATCCGTCCTTGCATTGAAGGTTATCAGCGAAAAATACTTAAGCTACTTCATGCATCAGATATGCCTTTTTACATTCGTAAAAACGTAAAAGACAGAACGTTATATCAGCAGGATAAAATTTGTATCTCTAACGGGTATTCCTCCGCTATTTTTTATTTCGTCAAAGATGCGCTTTCCGGGCTCAGGTATTTCATTCATATCGGGGAAGGAAATCAGGAAGAAATCGATCTGTTCAGAAAATCATATTATGTAGTTTGTCAGGATCCGGCAGTTTTCGTCATCGACAATAAATTGCTTGTTTTTCAAGATATTGATGCCAAAAAACTGATGCCTTTCTTTACAAAAAAACAAATCGACGTACCTGTTTTAAGTGAAGCTAAGTATTTAAAAACTTTTGTTTTAAATTGCCTTGTTAATTATTCTGTGAAAGCGGAAGGGCTGGACATTCGGGCAATAGAACCTGAAAAACGAGCTACGCTTATGCTCGAGAACAACTGGAACAACGTGCCGGTTTTGATTCTGGCATTTTATTATGATAAGAAAAAAGTCCCAATCGATCATCCTGTAAAAAAGATTGTTTTGGTGGATGAATCTGACGGCAATGTTTCATTGTCCTGGTTTTACCCTGATAAGAGGTGGGAGACTGAGCAAATTGGACGATTGCTTGAAAACGGTCTGGTTCAGAATGGATTGAATCATTTTGCACTTTCAAACAACCAAAACATCGAAACAAGTGATGAAGATATGCACTGTATGATCGACTGGATTCGCGAACATCCCGATGTGATTCGTCATTTCGATTTTTCGCAAAATCTGCCGAACCGTGGTTATTTTACCAGGGAAATAACTTTACAGACATCGACGATAACCGGATTGGATTGGTTTGACATTAACTGCACGGCTGTTTTCGGGACTTTCAATATACCTTTCGGGAACTTTCGTCAACACATTCTCGAAAATATCAGGGAGTACATGCTACCTGACGGAAGCATTGCCATCCTACCGAAAGAGTGGTTTTCCAAATATTATGAATTGGCCCTTTTCAGCAAGAAATCCGGTAACTCATTACGATTAAAACGATCACACTTTCGAATAGTTGAGCTTATTAAGGGACAATTTCAAAAAACGTCGGCTTTTTCTTTTGATGACGGAAAACTGCTTGCTGAACCTTCCGGTCTTAACGTACTACTGCGTCCATATCAGAGAACAGGCTTTTCATGGCTGGTTCACTTGTATAAAAACAATTTTGGTGGCTGTCTTGCAGATGATATGGGTTTGGGAAAGACAGTTCAAACCATCGCTTTGCTGCAACATTTGGCCAATCAGGAGAAAATAGTCAATACAAGAACCGCTCATCTGGAACCTGATGACCGATCCGTGTTGATTCCGGCCGTTAAAAGGAACAAACAAACAATCCCGGACATTCAACTATCCCTTTTTGATGAACCGGTTACGCAACAGAATACGGTGGCTTTCCCAAACGATGAGCGGACAAATTTTGAAATATCCAAACTTGAACATCTACCCTCACTCATTGTAATGCCAACTTCATTGATACACAATTGGCAAAACGAATTCCGGCGTTTCGCGCCAACTCTGAAAATCTATGCCTACTCTGGAGCCAAACGAATAAAATCAAGTGAGATATATAAGGTTTTCAGACATTATGATGTAGTTCTGACTACTTATGGCACCCTGCGTAATGACATAAACCTGTTTCAGGATTGTCATTTTCGCCACCTCATTCTCGACGAAAGCCAGTACGTCAAAAACCCTGGTTCACAAGCCCACATATCGGTCAAACAAGTGAACGCCTTGCATAAGATCGCGCTGACCGGCACCCCGATTGAAAATTCTCTGTCCGATCTATGGGCTTTGTTCAACATCGTCAACGAAGGATTTTTAGGCAGCCGGGCCGCATTCAAAAAAGCCTACCTGAACCCTATCAATAAGAATAATAAGGAAAAGGAAGAATCCCTGTTGCAACTTATTCAGCCTTTCATTCTCCGTCGAACCAAGGATGCCGTTACCCCTGAACTTCCACTTCTAATGGAAGAAACTGTTTACTGTGACATGAGTGAACAGCAAGAGCAGCAATATGCAATGGAGAAAAACAAGTTACGCAATAAATTGTTTGAATTTAATTCCGAAACGGTTTCTCCACAAATGGCTTTCACCGCTTTGCAAGGGTTGACAAGGTTAAGGCTACTTGCCAATCATCCGGTGCTTTTCGAAAATAGCTATACAGGCGACTCCGGAAAGTTCGACCAAATACTGATGCGTTTTGAAACAATTCGCTCAGGCAACCATAAGGTTCTGATTTTTTCATCTTTTGTGAAACATCTGCGCATTTTGGCAAACCGCTTTGATGCGGAAAACTGGAAATACGCCTGGCTAACCGGTTCCACACCCGCAGAAGCTCGTGAAAAGGAAATCAAGAAGTTCATGCAGGAGCCAGATACCAATTGTTTTTTCATTTCCTTAAAAGCAGGTGGTGTAGGGCTTAATCTCACCGCTGCCGACTACGTTTTCATTATCGACCCATGGTGGAATCCGGCTGCCGAAATGCAGGCACTTAGCCGCGCTCACCGGATTGGTCAGAACAAGAATGTCATGGTGTATCGCTTCATATCCTCTGAAACCATAGAAGAAAAAATCCGTCAAATGCAGGAAAATAAATCCCGTCTTGCCGAAACTTTCATAACTGCCTCCAATCCAATTGGACAGATGAGCAGGAAGGATATGGAGGGGTTGCTGGAGTGAACTTTTGAACAAAATCATTCGATGTAATTTATTAGGTGCCTATTATCGCCTGTTGGAATTTATTCATAAGCACCTGTCTGATAGGGTCTACTTGGATGGAAATCAGCGTGTGAGCTTAAGAGAGATGATTTTCAGAGAAGTGGTGGCAAATCTGCTTGTACATCGGGAATTTTCGAATGCCTATCCTGCAACGATAACTATTTTCAAAGACACGGTAGTTACAGCAAACTGGAATCGTCCATAACACACGAGTAACTAACGCATCGTTGTTTAAAAATGGAGCGAGTGAACTATCACAACTCCCTTCCAAATAATCTGAATAAACCTACATTTTACGTATTCCAACCTACCTAAATGTAGGGAAATCACTTTCAAATAACCCTGCATTTTTCACCCTGCATTTATTTTCAAATAAATACTACCCATTAAGTCACAGTCCTACAGTCAACTATCCCAACAGATTTTTTTTTATTTTAAGTTGAAACCCCCGTGGCACGGTTTGTGCTTATCTATAAGCAGGGTATTCATTCTTAAAGTAAAAAAGATGAGAAAAATAGCAATTTATGGAAAAGGCGGTATTGGTAAAAGTACCACTACCCAAAACACGGTAGCCGGCTTGGCTGAGATGGGAAAAAATGTAATGGTTGTGGGTTGCGACCCCAAAGCGGACTCTACCCGTTTGTTGTTACATGGTCTGGCACAGAAAACAGTTCTGGATACTTTGCGCGACGAAGGTGAAGATATCGATCTGGACGATGTTATGAAACCAGGTTTTAATGGAACAAGTTGTGTGGAATCAGGTGGCCCTGAACCAGGCGTCGGTTGTGCAGGACGTGGTATTATTACTTCCATCAACTTACTCGAACAGTTGGGAGCTTACGATGAAGAGAAAAAACTGGATTATGTATTCTACGATGTACTCGGTGACGTTGTATGTGGTGGTTTTGCCATGCCTATTCGTGATGGAAAGGCCGAGGAAGTTTACATTGTTTGCTCTGGCGAAATGATGGCTATGTATGCAGCCAACAATATTTGTAAATCCATTGCTAAATTCGGTAAAGTAGGTACCGTTCGATTGGGTGGTATCATCTGCAACTCCCGTAATGTTGACAATGAATCCAACATGATTGAAGAGTTTGCCCGGAAATTGGGTACACAGATGATTCATTTTGTTCCCCGTGACAATATGGTTCAACATGCAGAGATCAACCGTAAAACAGTCATTGATCATGCTCCTGAGCATGCCCAGGCAGAAGAATATCGTTCACTGGCCAGAAAAATAAATGACAATCAGATGTTTGTCATTCCCCAACCATTGGCCATGTCTGAATTGGAGGAATTGTTGGTAGGATTTGGTATTATGAACTAATCAAACTTTAAGGAGGTAAAATTATGTATTTATTAAGAGCTATTGTTCGTCCCGAGAAATCAACCATAGTGATGAAAGCGTTGTTTGAAGCCGGTTTTCCGGCGGTCACCAAGTTGTCTGTTTTCGGACGTGGTAAACAGCGTGGTTTAAAAGTAGGAAATGTAACCTACGATGAGTTGCCAAAAGATTTGCTGATGATTGTTATCCCCGAAAAAGACAAGGATTTTGTTATTGAAACCATTATGGATTCAGCCCGTACCGGGGAAAAAGGTCAGTTTGGTGATGGTAAGATATTTGTGACCAAGGTGGATGAGAGTTACACCATTTCCAGCGGAAGACAGGACGTTTAATCTTATACCGAAACTTATGAAACTGATATTAGCAATGATACGTATCGCCAAAATGAGCGAGACCAAGATTGCGCTTTCTGATGCTGGTCTTCCATCATTTACCGCCATGCCTGTTTTGGGCAGAGGTAAAGGTCATGGTGATCTGGAGAAAGCTCCTTTCGTGGATCCGGAACATTTGGAACTCATTTCAGAGATGCCGCGTTTGAAATCAAAACGCATGATTACGCTGGTTGTTACCGACGAGAAAAAAGATCTGGCGGTGGAAACCATTATTAAAGCCAACCATACAGGTCGCAGTGGAGATGGTAAAATATTTGTCATTGATACGGTTGATTCTTTTCGGGTTCGGACAGGAGAAACCGGTGACATTACATTGGATTAAAAGGAAACCATTATGGAAAAGAAAATAAAAGATTTAGACCTTGTTGGTTTTAAAGAGGAGGTCTTGGCAGCATATCCAACAAAGGTTGCAAAAAAGAGGTCGAAGTCTATTGTGCTGAACGATCCGGATTCCATTCAGCAAATACAGGCCAACGTTCGCACCATTCCCGGAATAATCACACAACGTGGTTGTACCTATGCCGGGTGTAAAGGGGTAGTACTCGGTCCGACAAGGGATATCATCAATATTACGCATGGACCTATCGGTTGCGGTTATTATTCCTGGTTAACCCGGCGCAATCAAACCAGAACCACCAGCGATGAGCAGGAAAACTTTATTCCGTATGCCTTTTCCACCGATATGCAGGACTCAAACATTGTGTTTGGCGGGGAAGAAAAATTAAAACAAGCCATACGGGAAGCCAACGAATTGTTTCATCCAAAGGGTATTGCCATATTCTCTACCTGTCCGGTCGGTTTGATTGGAGATGATGTGCATCGTGTTGCCCGTCAGATGACAGAAGAAATTCCCGGAGTGAATATTTTCGGATTTTCCTGCGAAGGATATCGCGGTGTATCACAATCGGCCGGTCACCACATTGCCAACAACGGTTTATTTAAAAATCTGATTGGCCGCAACGACAAAGTGGAAGGCAAATACAAATTCCGGGTTAATGTGTTGGGTGAATACAATATTGGTGGTGACGCTTTTGTCATCGAGGAATTGTTTGACAAGTGTGGTATTCAATTAGTTTCAACCATGTCAGGTAACTCCACTCTGGAACAATTTGAAAATGCCCATACGGCTGATTTTAGTTTGGTAATGTGTCACCGTTCCATCAACTACGTGGCAGAAATGCTGGAAAAATCATTCGGTATTCCCTGGTCAAAAGCCAATTTCATTGGAGCCGATGCTACTGCAAAATCCTTGCGTAAAGTGGGTCAGTATTTTGGAGATCAGGAATTGATTGACCGTATCGAAAAAGTGATTGCTGACGAAATGGTTGCTGTTAAAGTGGCTTTGGATCAGGCATTGCCTAAAACAAAGGGCAAAACGACCATGCTTTTCGTAGGTGGTTCCAGAGCACATCATTATCAGGAATTGTTTGATGAACTTGGTATGACCAGTATTTCAGCCGGTTATGAATTCGGGCATAGAGATGATTATGAAGGTCGCAGTGTGATTCCTTCCATTAAGATTGACGCAGATAGCCGAAATATTGAAGAAATAACCGTGACGCAGGATGCTACCCGGTATGCTCCCCGTAAAACGGCCGAAGAACTTCAAAAACTGGCTCAGGAAGGCATTGAATTTAATGCCTACGATGGTTTGATGAAAGATATGAAAGCCGGAACGCTGGTTATTGACGACCTTAGCCATTACGAAATGGAAAAACTGATAGAACTGTATAAGCCGGATGTATTTTGTGCCGGTGTCAAAGAAAAATATGTCGTTCAGAAAATGGGTATTCCTTTGAAACAGCTTCACAATTACGACTCAGGAGGTCCTTACGCAGGCTTTGAAGGTGCCATTAATTTCTACAAAGACATTGAAATGATAGCATGCAGCACCATCTTTAAACAGATGAAAGCTCCCTGGGAAAGTGAAGAACTGGTGGAAGCCGAATATGTTTTTAACTAAGTAAAAAAGAAAATTATGCTACTCAGACATACCACAGCATTAGAAATAGACAGAAAGGCGTTGACCATCAATCCCGCAAAAACCTGTCAGCCCATAGGCGCAATGTATGCAGCATTGGGTATACACGGATGCCTGCCACACAGCCACGGATCTCAAGGTTGTTGTGCGTACCACCGCAGTGCACTTTCACGTCACTTTAAAGAACCGGTCATGGCTGCAACCAGTTCCTTTTCCGAAGGATCCTCCGTTTTTGGAGGATCTGCCAACTTACTGACAGCCATTGAAACCATGTTTACGGTTTATAAACCCGATGTCGTTGCCGTTCATACAACCTGTTTGTCGGAAACTATCGGTGATGACTTGAACCAGATTGTTTCCAAGGCCTACGATGATGGATTTGTACCTGAAGGTAAGCAGGTGATTTATTGCAACACGCCCAGTTATGTGGGTACCCATGTTACCGGTTATTCCAATCAGGTGGCTGCAATGGTGAAGTTTTTCTCTACCGCCACACTAAAGAAAAGAAACGTTGTCAATTTAGTGGCCGGCTGGATGGAACCTGCCGACATGCGTGAAATCAAACGTCTGGCATCTGTTATGGAAGCTCGCACGATTATGTTTCCCGATATGACAGACGTATTGGACACGCCCCTGAACGGACAATACAAAATGTATCCCGACGGAGGAACAACCATCAGTGATTTGACAGCTACCGGTGATAGTAAATTCACGTTGGGCCTTGGTCAGTATTCCACCGAGGATGCTTGTATTAAATTGGAAAACAAGTGTAAGGTTAAATTTGAAATGCTGGATATTCCCATAGGTTTCAAAGCAACAGACCGTTTTCTGATGTCTTTAAGCCGACATGCCAATTTGCCAATACCGGATAGCTTGAGTGATGAACGTGGACGCTTAATTGACTTGATTGCAGACAGCACGAAGTATTTATACGGAAAAAGGGTAGCCCTTTGGGGGGATCCCGACACACTCATTCCGCTCACCGAATTTTTGCTCAGTATGGATATGAAGCCTGTATACATTGTAACCGGTACACCTGGGAAACCTTTTGGAGAACGGATGACAGAACTGCTCAAAGATATTCCGGAAGCAAAATTCATGGCAGGCGATACAGCGGATATGTTTCGTATGCATCAATGGATTAAGCAGGAAGGTGTTGATTTGCTGATTGGTAATACTTATGGGAAGTACATCGCTCGTGATGAAAATACACCTTTTGTACGTTTTGGTTTTCCGATAGCCGACCGTTTTGGACACAACTATTTTGCCAAAACCGGATATACCGGAGCTGCAAATCTATTGATTCAGATTTTGAATGCATTCCTGGATCATAAAGACAGAACGTGTCTGGAAGAAAAATTTGAGTTTCAAATGTAAAAAACGAAGAATATGGCTTACATATTGGATGATAGACAAATGCAGGTATCGATGGCTGGCGCGAATGAGCGGACCATCGATTGCAACAAGGCTAGTCTGGCAGGCAGTGTAAGCCAACGCGCTTGTGTCTTTTGCGGATCAAGGGTGGTGCTTTACCCCATTGCAGATGCCCTGCATCTAATTCACGGACCTATAGGTTGTGCTGCATATACATGGGATATTCGGGGTTCGCTCTCTTCGGGCCCCGAATTGCACCGCCTGAGTTTCTGTACAGACTTGCAGGAAAGGGATGTGATTTTTGGAGGTGAAAGCAAGCTTTACGACTCAGCCATTGAACTCATAGACAAGCATCAGCCCAAGGCCGCTTTCATTTATACGACCTGTATTGTTGGCGTGATTGGAGATGATGTGGAACGGATTTGCCGTCAGTTGGAAAAAGAAAAGGGTATTCCTGTTATTCCTGTTCAGGCTCCTGGTTTTCAGGGTTCCAAAAAAGACGGATACAAAGTGGCTTGTGAGTCCATTTTTAAATTGGTCGGTACCAAAACAAGACCGACACCGGCAAAAAGCATCAATATTCTGGGTGACTTCAACCTTGCCGGAGAGCTTTGGATCCTTTTGGATTACTACAAAAAAATGGGTGTTCATGTAAATGCTTCCATCACCGGAGATGGGCGGGTAGATGATATTTGCAATGCTCACAGTGCAGCTTTGAACGTAGTTCAATGTTCAGGCTCCATGAATTACCTCGCTAAAATGATGAAGGATGAATATGGCATTCCTTCCATGCGTGTATCCTATTTCGGCATTGAGGATATGAGTGATGCCTTGTACGATGTGGCCCGTTTTTTCAAGGATGAAGACATGATGGAAAAAGCCAGACAGTTGGTGAAAGAAGAATTTGCCAGACTGATGCCCAAATTGACTTGGTACAAAGAACGACTTCAGGGAAAAAAAGCCGCTATTTATGTGGGTGGTGCTTTTAAAGCCATTTCATTGATCAAAGCCCTTCGGTTGATAGGCGTGGAGACCGTAATTGTTGGTTCTCAGACAGGAACAACCGAAGATTATGATTTGATCAAAAGGCTTTGCAACGAGGGAACCATCATCGTGGATGACTCCAATCCGGTGGAACTTTCTCATTTTGTAAAAGAAAAAAAGGCCGATATTTTTATTGGCGGCGTCAAAGAAAGACCCATAGCCCACAAAATCGGACTGGGTTTCTGCGATCACAACCACGAACGCAAAGAACCGCTGGCAGGTTATGAAGGTATGATGAATTTCGCCAAAGAAATTTATGCCACCGCCATGAGTCCGGTCTGGCGTTTTACCAAATAGTAATTTCTAATAAAGAGTCGTATGACAGACAGTAAGAAATATGTTTCTACCAGAAATTCCTGCAAGCTTTGCGCCCCGCTGGGTGCCTCGCTTGTGTTTAAAGGAATTGAGGGCTGCGTACCGCTCATTCACGGAAGTCAGGGTTGTGCCACCTACATCCGGCGTTATATGATCAGCCATTACAAAGAGCCTGTAGACATCGCTTCCAGCAATTTCAGTGAAGCAACGACTGTTTACGGCGGGAGTAAAAATTTTATAACAGGCATCGAAAACATCATCAGGCAGTACAAACCCAAGGCTATTGGTATTGCTTCCACTTGCCTGTCGGAAACCATTGGCGAGGACATTCCAGGGCACATCCGGAATTATAAGGAATTGCACGAAGCAGAGGCAGAAGCGCTGCCCACTTTTATTCACACTTCCACACCCAGTTATTGTGGAAGTCATGCAGATGGTTTTTACAATACCGTTTTGGCTACGGTTAAAACGTTGGCAAAACACGAGGTGACAGACGATAAAATAACCATTTTACCGGGAATGGTTACACCGGCCGATATTCGTTACCTCAAAGAAATACTGGAAAGTTTCGGTTTGAACTATGTGCTTTTTCCGGATTACAGCGATACACTCGATAATGAGTACACCTCCGAATATCAGTTGATTCCGACAGGGGGGACTACTTTAGCCGAGCTGAAAAGCATCGGGGATTCCAAAGCTGTCATTGAATTTGGAAGTGCGTTCAATAAAGGCGTACACCGGTCAAAAGACAACGGTTTCCTGCAAACGGCAGGTGAATGGCTGGAATCGAACTTTTACATTAAAAATAATCAAATGCCTTTGCCCATTGGCATCGAGGCCAGTGATCGTTTTATGAATGCACTGATCACTATTTCAGGTAAAGACATGCCTTTAAAATACCGCAAGCAGCGTGGTCGGTTGGTCGATGCGTACGTGGATGCCCATAAATATGTTTTCGGGAAAAAAGCTCTGCTTTATGGAGAGGAAGATTTAGTGACCGCATTGGCCGATTGGTTGCGGGAAATTGGGGTGGAGCCCTTCTGGATTAAGGACGCCGATTTTGAGACCCTGCGCGAAGAAGCTGAAAAGTTTAAACCGGATTTTCTGCTTGGTAACAGCAAAGGGTATTACATAGCCCGTGAACGAAAAATACCCTTGGTTCGTCTGGGTTTTCCCATTCACGACCGTTTTGGCGCTGCCCGTATGCATCAGATCGGATACGAAGGTACCCAGGAACTCTTTGACCTCGTGGTCAACGCATTGATAGAATTTAAACAAGAAAACTCACCCATCGGGTACAAATATTTATAACCTATGGAAACGACAAAAGAAAAATTAGCAGCTCATCCTTGTTTCAACGAGGAAGCCAGACATACCAATGCGCGAGTTCACTTGCCCGTAGCACCCAAATGCAATGTTCAGTGCAACTATTGCAACCGTAAATACGATTGCGTGAATGAAAGCCGCCCCGGTGTGACCTCATCGGTGTTGGCGCCTTATCAGGCTGCTGCGTATTTAAAAGATCTGAATAACCGGATTGAAAATCTGACCGTAATTGGTATAGCAGGTCCCGGAGATCCTTTTGCCAATGCACAGGAAACCATGGAAACCATGCGCCGGGTCAAAGCGGAGTTTCCGGATAAACTTTTTTGTCTTTCCACCAACGGACTTGAATTGGAACCGTATATCGACGAGGTTGCAGAGTTGGGTGTTACTCATGTGACGCTGACCATCAATGCCGTTGATCCAACTATTTCAGCTCAAATATATAAATGGGTGCGGTTTGAAAAACATATTTACCTGGGTTTGGCCGGTGCAAAAATATTGCTGAAACAACAGTTGGATTGCATTCCAAAACTCAAAGCCAAAGGCATAACGGTAAAAATTAATTCCATCATCATTCCCGGAATCAACGAAGATCACATAGAAGCTGTTGCCAAAAAATGTGCCAGTCTGGGTGCCGATGTCATTAATTGCATTCCACTGATTCCAACAGCGGAGACAGCCTTTGCCGATTATCCCGTACCGCATTCAAAAATGATATTTAAAACCCGCACTTTGGCCTCTGCTCATCTCAAACTCATGAGCCATTGTGCCAGATGCAGGGCGGATGCTGCAGGACTTTTGGGAAAAGATTTAAGCGAAACTCATGTTCTGCTCAAGGAATATGCCTCCCGACTTGATATTGAAACAACGGATCGACCTTATGTGGCTGTCGCTACCAACGAAGGCCTGCTGGTGAATTTGCATCTGGGTGAGGCACGTAGTCTTTCTATTTTCAGACAAACCCCCAATGGGTATAAACTGGTGGAAGAGCGTTTAACGCCAAAAAATGGAACCGGAGATCAACGTTGGGTGGATATGGCCAGAATGCTCAAAGATTGCCGGGCTTTGCTGGTAAGTGGAGTGGGTGAGACTCCCAAGAGTATTTTGAAGTCTTGCGATGTGTATGTCATAGAGATGACCGGGCTGATTGATGAGGGGTTGGATGGGGTGTTCAATAATAAGGTGATCAGATCTATAGCGAAGCCGGATGCTTTCAAGTGTGGGTCGTCTTGTAGCGGAACAGCCCAAGGCTGCGCCTGATTTTTTTCCAAATAACTTCGAATTTCGGCGTTGCAAACCACTTGTCAATCCTCACGTACGAAAAGTACGCTCCGGTGTGACGCGCGGCTTGCGCCTTGAACTTCTTTGTTCTTTTTAAAAAATCCTACGGTGATTGATATTTTTTAAGAAAATAAAAATAAATTTAAAAATTGTGTATTATGAAAAAGCCGGATTATCATATTTTGGTTTGTAATTCGTATCGGGTTTCGGGCGAAGCGCAGGGTGCCTGTACTAAGAAGGGTGCTGCGGGATTGTTGCAGTATATTGCTGAGGAGGCTTCTGACAGGGGGCTGGATGTGGCGGTGAGTACGACTGCGTGTTTGAATGTTTGTAGTCAGGGGCCGGTGATGGTGGTTCATCCGAATAACTTTTGGTATGGTGGAGTGGACTCTGAAGGTGTTATTGATGAAATTCTGGAGGCATTGGAAAGTGATGAGGCTTGCAGTAAATATTTGATCAGCGATTAAAAAATGGAAAAGCCCTACTTCATAGATACAACGCTTCGGGATGGCGAACAAGCGCCCGGAGTTGTTTTTTCCCTATCGGAAAAAATCCGGATAGCAGCTTTGTTGGATGGGATTGGTGTGCCTGAATTGGAAGTAGGTACACCAGCGATGGGGGAAAGTGAGATCAACGATATCCGAACCATCTGCCAAATGGGCTTTGATTTTAAGACTCTGGCCTGGAGCCGGGCAACCAGGAATGATATCCGTATGGCAGCTAGTGCAGGTACCATGGGAGTTCATATTTCTTTTCCGGTTTCGGAAATACTCCTGAAAGCCATGGGAAAAGATAAAAAATGGGTGATGACTCAACTGGGTGAATTGATGGATTTTGCTTCATCCATGTTTCAGTATGTCACCATAGGCGCCCAAGATGCTTCGCGGGCTGAATCTGAATTTTTGAAAGACTTTGTATGCGCGGCAAGTTTTTTTGGCGCATCCAGGGTTCGTTTGGCCGATACCGTCGGTCTTTTAAATCCATCGACCACAACGGAGTTGATAGCTTCAGTTCGTAGCGTGGAAAAAAAGATACCACTGGAATTTCATGCCCACAACGACCTTGGCATGGCAACAGCCAATACACTTGCCGCATACATGGCCGGAGCCTCCTGTTTAAGCACTACGGTGAACGGTCTGGGAGAACGTGCAGGCAATGCGCCAATGGAAGAAGTTGCCCTGGCGTTGGAGTTGAGTGCAGGAATTTCCTCCACCTTGTGTACTAAAAAACTGGCTGCGATCTGCGATTATGTCACTGAAGTATCAAAACGCCCCGTTAGCCCTTCAAAACCTATTACAGGCAGTTTGGTGATGACTCATGAAAGTGGGATTCATACTGGTTGTATTCTTAAGAATCGTCAAACCTATCAACCTTTTCCTGCCGCACTTATTGGCAGAGAAGAACAGGAGTTCCTGATCGGTAAACACAGTGGAAAATTGACCGTGCTTCACTTTTTGTCTGAAGCGCATTTAACCATTGATGAAGAATCATGTACCCTTCTTCTGGCCAAAATCAAGGCACAATCAGAATATTTAAAAAGAGCTTTAACCAAAGACGAATTTAAAAAGCTTTACACCGAAATATATTTAACTAAAAAAAATACAGTATGTCTGCAACGATAGTTCCTGAATTAGAAATGTCCGCTGTGGCATTCTCCAGTTTGCGTTATGCGAATGGATTTTTTAAAACATTTCAAAAAAGTATGGCTAGCGATAAGTCCCGTTTTGACAGGGATTTGCTGTACAATTTTGCCGTAATGAGTCTGGAAAAGTATTTTGTGGCTCTTTTGGCACGATACGACTGGAATGCGACCCATCATATGCCTGTTGCTTTGTATAGGGAGGCGCGACCCTTTGAAACAGAACTGACGGAAGGCATGAAGCAAACGGTCATTCTAGTCGGAAAATTTGAAGCGATTTGTTCGTTGGATGGATTTGGCTATCACACGCCAACTAAGGAGGAATTGCAACAGATGGTTACCGGTATTTCGGAAATAAAGATCCTGGTTGAAAAAAGATTGGCCGAAATTTAAATTTCTGTTAACGAAACAAACCAAACCATGCTTCCACTTCTTTTACCCGATCTGCTTGTTCGTAGGTTTGACATTTCAGCAATAAAAAATTGACTGCTTCTGCAAAATCTTCCCTGCTGAAAACCATGTCCTGAGCCTTTAGCATTTCAAATAATTCAGATTCTGAATGGCAGGAGTAGCAGGAATTTCTCAATTCAGCGCTGGTATCCACATTCGTAATAAAAATCATTGCATTAAGTATACTCATGATGCTTGTTCAGAATTGAGTTTAATTTCGGGGCTTTCCTCACAATCGGTGCTGCAAACTGCACAGGATCCTCCACAAATAAGTGCATCTGACATAGCACTTTCCATGTTAAACCGGAGTAAAGTCTTTTGATGGTAATACGTTATATTATCCTGCAAAAGGTCCCCCTGTGATTGATACACTTTAAATCCCTTATTTACCAGAACTTTTAGTGCCATAGGTTGTATTTTGGATGTGATGATGACCGAAATATCCCGTTGCTCAAGTGCAGGGAGTAATTCTCCCAAATTCTCTGCCAGTTTTGAAATTTTCAGCCAAAGAAACTCTTCAGTGACAGAATCATACAGGCAAATTTGCCCGGTAGCATTTAATCCACCAGAAATCCGGTTTTTATTTTCTTCCAGATCAACAACAGGAATGACTATTCTCATTTTACTCAGAGTGTTTTAGTCCAGAAATACATTTTTGGTTCGCATTCCTCAAAACCGAGACTTTTATACAACTTTTTTGCTGCACTGTTGTCCTCCCTGACTTCCAGAGTTATTTTGCAATAATTGCGTTCTTTGGAAATGGTCACCAGCTTTTCCATCAGGAGCTTTCCCAGACCTTTACTTCTGTAATCCTGATGTACAACGACGTCGTGTACATAGAGATAAGGCTTCAGTTTGAATGTTGAAAAATTGATGAAACAGGTACTTAAGCCTGCGAAGACCCCATCACTCAGGATAAAAAGGACAAAAGTGGAGGGATGGTTTGCCAGTCCATCCACCAAAAGCAATTGTTTCTTCTTGTCGTGTGGGGGATAATCACCCATCGGATCGCTCATGTAGTGATTCAGTAAATCGACCAAAGCTTCTAAATGCTGTGGATTTTCAAAATCACAAAATTCAAAATCAATTTTGCTCATGCTCGAATTTCGTTTTAAACCTCTTGGGGTTAATGTTGTATTTATGAATGCGAATGCCCATCATTCGTTCGGTAATGCCCAGGTTTTCAGCGGCTTTGGCACTGTTGCCTCTGCTGGATATCAAAGCATCCATGATAATCTGTTTTTCCATTTTTCCAATAATGGTTTCCAGAGTGCCACTTTGCATTGTTTCTGTCGTAGCAGCTGTTTGCAGCGTTGGCGGAAGATTGTTCGTTCGAATGACCTGATCCGTACAAAGGATACAAGCCCGTTCCATACAATTTTCCAACTCCCTGATATTTCCCGGCCAATGATAAACCATCAGGGTATCTATAGCCATGGCAGTGATCCGCTTAATGTCCTTGCCATGTTTTTTATTAAACTTATCAATGAAAAAATCCGCTAAAATAGGAATGTCATTGATTCGTTCACGCAAAGATGGTATATAAATCGGAAAAACGTTGATGCGGTAATAAAGATCTTCTCTGAATTGACCCTTTTCAATCAAATCTTCCAAATTCCGGTTTGTGGCACATAAGATGCGAACATCCACTTTGATGGGTGTTGTGCTTCCTATCCGTTCAATTTCTCTTTCTTGTATTACCCGTAAAAGTTTCACCTGAGTGGAAAGGGGGATATCTCCGAATTCATCCAGAAAAATGGTACCACCGTTTGCCGCTTCAAATCGGCCAATCCGTTGAAGGCTGGCACCTGTGAATGACCCTTTTTCATGTCCGAACAATTCACTTTCGATTAAACTCTCCGGCAAAGCGGCACAGTTGACTTTAATAAATGGCTTACCTTTACGAAGGCTGTTGAAGTGAAGCGCATCTGCTACCAGCTCTTTACCGACTCCGCTTTCGCCCCGTATCAAAACGGTGGCATCGGTGGTAGATACACTTTCGATCAAGGAAAAAACCTCATTCATTTTACTGGAATTGCAAATGATTTGATCCGGCATGATTCTGTTTCTCAGTTCGCCTCTCAGGTTGTTGTTTTCATTGCGGAGTTGTTCCATTTCTTCGGCATATTCCTGTCTGCGCCTCATTGTTCTGCCAATCATCGATCCGACAATCTTAAGCAGACGGACATCGTAATCAAAAGAAACGACGCGTTTATACACCTTATGGAAACTCAAGGTCCCTATGATCTGATCTTTGTATCGAATGGGGGTGCATATAAAAGAAACATCTGTTCCGTCGATGATGGTCGGTGCGTTCGTTAAGTTCAGAAATTCATCGGACTCAGCTATTTTAGGAATCAGAATGGTCTCACCACTTTTGATGACACGACCAATAATTCCCTGACCTATCTGATAAATGGTTTCTTTTTTTTCCTGTTCATTAATGCCATAGGAGCCCTCGATCAAAATGTTGGAATTTTCCCTGTTCAAAATGGTGAGGATAATTCTTTCAGCATTGAGGTGCTCAGCAAGAAGTGCGATAACCTGGTCCAGTTCAATTTCCTTGTTACTCAGCAAGGAGCTGAGTTCCAGCAAAACATCCAGCTCTTTATATCCGTAACATTCCGTGCTATTAAGTTTACAAAATGTATCCATAAAACAAAAATTAACATACATAATAATAGTAAAAGCTCAAATATGGTGTCATATTGATTACAAAAATACTAAAATATATATCATAATGCTAATTATAGAAAGGATAGTTGAGTTTTTTTAAAATAGATTGCTATTCCTCGTCCGGACTTTTTGCTAAATGGCGTACCACTGTTTGAGGAAACGGTATATCAATACCTTCTTTTTCAAAGGTTTCCTTGATGCGTTTTCGCAATTCACCGGCTACACTCCATTGCTCTTGAGGCTTGGTTTCGCCGACAATTTTGATGCTTACCGAAGACTCATCCAGAGAATCCACCCGCAAGAATCTCGGAGATTGTGTAATAGCATTTTTCCAGGCTGGGTCGTTGGCCAGTTCCTGCCCAATTCTATTGACTACTTCAGCAACATGATCCAGGTTTGCTTCGTAAGCAACGCCTACATTTAAGTTGATTTTAGAATAAACTCGGGTCAGGTTGGATACAATCTTGATTTCACCATGAGGTATGTAGTGAACGTTGCCATCCTGATCTCTCAAGGTGGTTACACGCAGGCTGATATCTTCGACAGATCCTCCGATGGTGCCAATTTTAATGACATCTCCAAGGCGGTATTGATTTTCAAAGATGATGAAAATACCCGTGATGATATCCTTCACCAAATATTGTGCACCAAAACCGATAGCCACACCTGCGATACCGGCTGTTGCCAGAATGGGCGCAACGTCTATTCCAAATTCTTTAATGACCATCATGGCGGCTATCATTAAAAGAATGGTGTTGAAGGTGTAGGAAAAAATGTGAACCAGCGTATTCATCCGTTTCAGCTCTGCATCTTCCGTGATTAACTTGTCAGAATGTACGGCTGCTTTGACGATTCTTTGTATAAAGCGTTTGGCAATGACCTTCAATAAATAGGCTGCGACGACGATGAAAATAACTTTAATACCACTGGAAAGAGCCCAGTTAATCAATTTAGTCAAGATGTCTGTGAGCTCTACATGTATCTCTTTTTGTTGTAAAAGAAGGTCTGTCATATTGAATTGTAATTAGTTGATTGGTGGGGTAAAATTACAATAAATAAAAAAACCTGCAATTTTCCGGAGAAAATTGCAGGTTGTAGTAAAAGGGTTTCTGAAGTTGAGAATTTCGCTAATTAAATAAACTCAAAAGCCTGTACAAGGTCAGCCTTGATATCTTCAATATTTTCAATACCTACTGAAAGTCTTACTAAGCCAGGTTCAACACCTGCAGCCGTTTGTTCTTCGGCAGAAAGTTGTTCGTGGGTGGTGGCGGAAGGGTGAATAATCAGGGATTTTGCATCGCCTACGTTTGCCAGGTGGCTGAATAACTTGACATTGTCAATCAGCGTATCTGCATTTTTTGCATCACCTTTCAATTTAAAGGTCAGCACACCACCGGCTCCTTTGGGGAAATATTTTTTGGCCAGATCGTAGTATTTACTGCTCTTAAGACCGGGATAATTTACAAACTCCACTTTCGGGTGACTTTCCAGCCATTCTGCCAACGCCAGGGTGTTTTGCACATGACGTTCCACACGCAATGAAAGTGTTTCAATACCTTGTACCAATAGGAATGAGTTGAATGGACTGATGGTGTTTCCCCAGTCGCGAAGACCTTCTACACGGGCACGGATATTAAATGCGATGTATCCGAAAGGACCACCTTCACCGAAAACTTCAGAAAATACCAGTCCATGATAACTGCCTGATGGCTCTGAAAAGGATGGAAATTTACCATTGCCCCAGTTGAATTTTCCGCTGTCGATAATGATTCCGCCAACGGAAGTGCCATGACCGCCTATCCATTTGGTAGCAGATTCCACCACGACGGCGGCACCGTGTTCAATGGGTCTGAAAAGATAACCGCCTGCTCCGAATGTATTGTCTACAATCAAGGGAATGTCGTATTTTTTGGCAACAACTGCGATGGCATCAAAGTCCGGTACATTAAGTTCAGGATTACCAATGGTTTCCAGGTAGATGGCCTTGGTGTTGTCGTCAATCAAAGCTTCAAATTCTTCGGGTTTGTCTTCTTTGGTGAAACGGGCTTCAATACCCAGACGTTTAAACTGGTGTTTGAATTGATTGTAGGTTCCGCCGTAAAGGTGAGGTGTAGAAACAAAATTGTCTCCAACCTGCAGAATGTTGTTAAGGGCAATAAACTGTGCTGACTGTCCTGATGAGGTAGCAAGTCCGCTTACTCCACCTTCCAGGGCTGCAATTCGTTTTTCGAATACATCGGTGGTGGGGTTTTGCAATCGGGTATAAATGTTTCCAAACTTACGCAAGCCGAATAAGTCAGCGCCATCTTGTGCATCTTCAAAAACATAGGATGATGTTTGGTAAATTGGTAAAGCACGGGAATGGGTGGTACTATCTACTACTTGTCCTGCATGTACCTGTAGCGTTTCGAAACGCGGTTGTTCTGTTGTTGCCATTATTTTTTCTTTTTTAGTATTGTTTAGACTTTGTTTTTTCTTTCTCAAACTTTTAAACCATTCGTCAATTATCGTACTCATAACCTTTGTTTTTTTATGAAGCAAAGATATAGGACTTTAGAGTCACAAGGTATCCCATTAGTGTGGCATTTCACATACCATCTTTGTGGTATTAATAAGTTGTTTTACAACTTTTTTTAATAGTTTTACATTCAAAGATTAAAAAATGATTCTCAAAAAAGCTGCAGCCATTGATGTTGGTTCGAATGCTGTCCGATTATTGATATCTCGAATTAATGTACAGCCGGATTCTAGTATAAAACTTAAAAAAGAGTTGCTGTTACGTGTCCCGTTAAGATTGGGTGAAGACACCTTTTCCAAAGGAGAAATCAGCGAGAATCTGGAGAATAGACTCATCATGGTGATGAAGTCTTTTCTGAATCTGATTAAGGTATATCAGGTTGATATCTATTATGCGTATACCACTGCTGCTATACGGGAAGCAAAAAACAGAGATACTATATTGCTTCATGTGAAGCAAAAAGCGAATGTTAGTCTGAGAATCATCAGCGGAGCCGAAGAAGCCAAACTGATCTATGAAAGTCACGCTGCAGATATGTTGCAAGCCGATAAAAATTATCTTTATGTCGATGTTGGCGGGGGTAGTACGGAAATTGCCTTGATTATAAATGGAACTTTAACGGATGCGAAATCCTTTGGAGTGGGAACCATTCGTATGATAAACGAAAAGGGAGCAATAAAGGAAATGGAAGAAATGTTACTCTATCTGAGTACACTAAAAAATAACTTTTATCCTGCGAAAATTATTGGTTCAGGTGGCAACATCAACAAATTATACCGTCTGGCAAAAACGGTCAAAAAAAGAATATTGACCATCAAAAAACTTCAGGAACTCTATCAAAAGCTGGCTCCCCTCAGTATGGAGGAACGCATGTTTTTATACGACCTGAATCCCGACAGAGCTGATGTGATTGTCCCTGCTTGCGAAATATTTTTAGCTGTTGCAGGAGTTACCGGCATTACAGAAATTTTTGTCCCCAACATTCGGTTGGTTGATGGAATTGTTCGTTCCATCATCCAGGAGGTTAAGGGCAATGATCAGGAAAAAAGTATCCAAATTCACTAAAATAACCTTTTCTTTAGTGCATTCAGAGACTACAATTAATTGATTATGGCTTTTTTATTTTTATAAAAAACCCGGATCAGCGTAGGCAGTACCACCAACAACAAAGGCAGAGCTACCAAAAAACCACCAATAATCGCAATGGCCAAGGGTTGATGCATCTGCGTCCCTGTTCCAAAGGCCAAAGCCAAAGGCATGAGTGCAATGATTGCTCCAAGTGCAGTCATCAATTTTGGCCGCAATCGGGTAGAAATGGAGAAAATGATGGCATCGTCCAGTTTCATCCTTTCGGTAGCCTCCCGAAATTGCAAAAAGGTGAAGATGGCATTTTCGCCAATGATACCCACAATCATGATGAGCCCGGTATAACTGCCTACATTCAGAGGTGTTCCGGTTATGAACAAAGCCAGATAACTGCCGGAAATGCCCAGAACTGCTATAAAAAGTATGATGCATGCAATGCGGAAATCTCTGAATAAGGTCAGAATCACGCAGAATACAAGCAGAATGGCTGTAATCAGAATTAATAAAAGCTCCTGAAAGGATTTCTGTTGCTCTTGATACGCACCTCCATACGTGATGTTGTAACCTTCTTTTAAGGAGATTTTTGAAGATAGCTGTTTGCTGACATCACTCATGACACTACCCAAATCCCGTCCGTTCAGTCTGGCGGTGACTAAGCCCATATTCTGCAAATTTTCACGCTGAATTTCCGGGTCACCTGGCATAAGCCGGATGTTTGCCAAATCGGTCATCGGTAAAAGCTTTCCATTTGGTAAAAAAATCAGTAACTGAGAAATATCAGATACGCTAAGTTTGTTGCTTTCGGGATAAATGAGCCGAATATTCGTCAATCGGTCTTTGTCGAAGGCAAAACCGGCAACATCACCTTCCAGGGAAGTTTGTATCTGAGATTGCAGATTGGCAGGGGTGATACCAAATTGGGCCAAATGTTGTGCATTGGGTTCAATGTTGATGTAAGGTCCGGCTATGGTAATTCCATCAAAGACATCTGCTGTTCCTGGTACATTTTCGACAATCTTTGCCACTTTTTTCGACAATTTTTCCAACTCTGTGCGGTCTGAACCGAAGATTTTTATTTCTATGGGTTGGGTAGATTCCATCAAGTCTCCAAGCATGTCCCCGATCACCTGACCGAAATCAATCTGTAAGGCTGGTTGGGTAGCCTCAACGCGTTGACGAATATCGTCAATAACTTCCTCCGTGGAACGATGTCTTTTCTTTTTGAGTTGAATCAGGTAATCTCCTCTGTTAGGTTCTGTAATGAAAAAGCCCATTTGAGTACCGGTTCGGCGGGAAAAGGCCTCTACTTCAGGTATCTTCAGGATAATTTTCTCCACTTGTTTCAGTATTTGGTCCGTTTCTTCCAAGGAAGTTCCGGGGGGAGAATTGTAGTCCAAAACAATGCTCCCTTCGTCCATTTCAGGAAGGAAACCGGTTTCCAGACGTGGAAAAATCAGTACAACCGCCAGAACAAGAAACAAAATATACACCAAACTAATCCAGGGACGAGTGATAAAATAATTTACCCAGTTTTGTTTTTTTACCTGATGAGCTTCATCTTCCAAAGTCGTTGTTTTCTCCCCCTTTTTGGAGGTCAGCCAAAGATAGATGACAGGTAAAGCAATCCAGGTGACAAAAAAGGAACAGCAAAGCGTTATGATCATGGTATTGGTCATTACCTTGAAATATGCACCTGCTACTCCAGACATAAAAATGAAAGGCAGAAAAATGACGATGGTGCTGAGCGAAGAACCAACCATGGCCGGAAATAGGTAGTGTATGGCCTTATGCAGCAAACTGACGGATTTTTCACCCGGATGTTCCTCGTGCGTTCGATGAATTTGCTCCACCACGACGATGGCGTCGTCGATGATCAGACCAATGGACGCTGCAATAGCACCTAATGTCATGATGTTGAGTGATTGACCGGTCATGTACAGAACGATCATAGTCAGCAGCAAGGTTACCGGAATGGTAATCAGGATGACGGTACTTGCTTTGGCCGATCTAAGGAAAAGAACAGCTACCAGAATGGCCAGGATCAGTCCAATCCAAACACTATCGCTGACACTCCTCATGGAGTCATTTACAAAGTCCGCCTGAACGTAGTAAGGCTTGATAGTCACATCGGATGGCAATACCTTTTTAAGGTCATCCAGTTTTCCGGACATTTTATCTGACAGCTCAATCAAATTGGCATTGGGTTGTTTAAGGACAGCGATTAAAATGCCGTCTTTCCCATTGGCATTGATTTTTACATATTCTTTTGCTTCGTTGATTTTAATTTCTGCAATATCACTCAGTGTGACTGTCCGTTTGTCACTACCGGAAATAACGACATCTTCCAGTTTTTCCCGGCTGTCTATTCTGGCATCGGTTATACTTAGGTAGAGGTAACGGTAGTCCGAAAGGTAACCGTTCGATTTTACAAAGCCTGTTTCACTGAGAGCCGAACGAACCGTTTCCGGTGTAATGCCCAATGCCGACATCCTGGATTTGTTGAGCACAATCTGAAATTCTTTTTCTTTACCACCAATGACCCGAATTTCAGAAACACCATCTACCTGGGATAAAAAGGGTTTGACGGTAAAAGTGGCCAGATACTTCAGATCGATGGGGGAGCGATCCTTGCTTTCGAGAGTATATCCGATTACTGGTAAGATGGAAGGATTCATCCGTTCGACATTGATGTCAATGTCGGGTGGCAGTATGTTACGGATTTCGTTTATTTTCGATTCGATGCGTTGCTGGCTCAGGTCAATGTTCGTGCTCCAGTCCATGTAGGCTGAAATTTCGCAACTGCCACGGCTGGTGGTGCTGCGAAGTATTTTCAAGTCTGGCACCTTTTTGATGGCCAGCTCCAACGGGCGTGTTACGGTCACCATCATTTGGTCAACCGGCAGCTCACCTGCATCAGCAATAATCTTGATTTTAGGGAACGTGATTTCGGGGAAAAGGGAGGTTTGCATCTTGCTGTAAGCAAACATTCCTCCCAGTATGACTAGGACAATGGCTAAAGTCAGCGGGCTTTTATAGGTGGTGAAAAAGTTATTCTTCATTTAGAGCTTTTTTCGATATAAACCTTTGCTGTATCGGGTAATCCATAGTTTCCACCCAGGAGAATCCGGTCGGAAGCAGTCAGATGCGGTGATACGATTTCAGCCCTTTCACTGCTTTCCATGCCTTTAACGACAGGTACTTTGACCGCCGTTGTTGGATCAGTCATTTTCATGATCCAATATTCACTTTGAATTTCGTTGGTCAGGACTGCCTCTTTTGGTAATGAAATGGTATTGCTTTTTGACTTTTTGATAAAGGAGACCTTGGCAATCAGATTTTCAGGTACTGAAACGCTTTTTGTGAGCCGGATCACGTGGCTTTGTGTTTGTGCCACCGGGTCAACAACTGGCATGGCTGAAGAAAGTTTCCCATAGATTTTAGTATTGTCGGGCAAAGTTAGCGTCACAGCACTGTTGTTTGGCACAAAGGCTTTTAAACTATAGGGCAGTTCGAGCATAAAAACCAGACTGTTAATATCGCTTATGGCAGCCAATGTCTCACCATCCTGAACGTAATCACCTGTACGATAGGATAAATCGGTGATGTAACCGTTGCATGGGGCTTTGATTTGTGTGATGCCTTTAAAATGAAAGGCAGTATCAACCTTATTGACGGTGTTGGCCAGATTTTCTGCCTCTTTAGAACGAATTACAAACATTTTCTGTCCTTTTCCGATGCTTTCCCCCAAACGGGCATTCACTTCCTGCAAATAACCGTTTACAGGAGATTTGATGTAGGTCTTTACCTGAAAAACCGATGTGGCATTGAGCTCAATAACCTCATCCATGCGACCAGTCTGAATTTGGGTAATAGTGACAGGTGTCGCATTTTCAGTGGGTTTGGATTCCTCTTTAGTACTTGATTTGCAAGAGAAAAAGGCAAGCGTCATTAAAACGGAAAGTCGTATGATTCTTTTAGGCATGGCTGACTATTTTGAACGGTTCCAATAATTCAATTCGTTGATAAGCTGATATTTTTCTACCTTGTTCTGAATGAGCTGATTCTTTGCATTCAGGAAGTTGCTGATGGCGTCCAGGTAGTCGGATATGCGTAAATCACCACTTTCCAGTAATTTGTGGTCGGCTTCCATCAGCGTTTGAACATAGGCGATCTGTTCGGAAATTTGTACGGACATTTCGCTGTTTGCTTTTAATCGTTTCCAAAGATTGTTGATCTGTTGTTGGTACTGAGATTTATAAAAACCGACGTAATTGCTTCGATCTAGCTCATCTATAGCTAATTGCTTATGTTGAATATCTTTTTGTCCACCATCGTAGATTGGAATGCTCAGTGAAAAGCCGGCACTTGCCCCAAAGTTCCGACTGGGCATATAGGCTAAAGAAGATAAATAACCTGCATCGGCAAAAGCACTGATTTTTGGTTTATAAGCTAGGTCAACCAATTCTTTTTCATTCTGAATTTTCAAACTATCCAACTCAAACTGGCGGGAAAAAACGGAGGAGGACACGTCGGGGATTTGAGTGGTATTTAACGAAGGATCCGACAGGCTAAAAACGGTAGTGTCAGCCACTCCGCACAGATAACAAAGGGTAAAATAGTCGTATTCGTATTGGTTTTTAAGGGTATTGACCCCAATTTTTTGTTGACGTAGACTGACAACAAAGGACAGATAATCCGTTTGTCGGTAGGCGCCTGTTTGTGTGAGCCTGTTTAACAGAATTTCTTCCTTGTTTAAAAGTTTCAGAATTTCCTCACCAAAAAGGTATTGTTGTTCATAGTTAAAAGTTGTAATGTATTGATCGGTGATATCTTTCTTCAATTGCTGCTCTGTTATTTTTCCGGCATTTCTGGAAGATTGATTCTGCAATTCGATGGACTCGAAGTGTTTTCGCCTGTTTTGTGCACCTGTCAGTTCTCTGGAAACCGATAAAAGGGCACTCACATTGGCTTTGTCCGTTTTAACTTCGTCGTATCCATAGCCTTTAATAACCGGGGCGTAGGAGTTGGTGCTTACAACATTTACCTGAAATCCGGATGCGGCAGCAATGTTCATGCTGTCAAGCTTGTTTCGATGCTCCTTGTTTTTGTATTCTTTAAGTAAAGGACTGTTTTCCAGGCCCTCACCAATAAAGTAATTCAGATCTTTGGTTTGAGACCAAACCTGGACTATCTGAAGAATCAATAGAAGCAAAAAAATCGTTTTTCTCATTCGAACATTCGTTTAATAATTCACAGAGCCAGGGTTCTTACCAGCGAAGTATGTTTTTTTTCCGGAACAGTTTCTTGTTTGCATAGTGGCACAAATAAGCGCTTCCTGCACCGACGATCGCCCCCATCAGAACATCCGAGGGGTAATGAACCCCCAAATCCATCCTTGAATAGGCCACAGCTGAAGCCCAGGCATACGATGGAACGATGATGTACCATTTTGGATACTCCATACTCAGCGAAGTTGCCAGTGAAAAGGCCCCGGAGGTATGACCCGATGGGAAGGAATAACTTCCGCCATCCGATAGTTTTTCGATATCTGGATAGGTATTGAAAGGACGCGTACGTTTTACGGTGTTTTTTAGGATGGTTGTCACGATGGTAGATGTGATTACCGACGTACCAATGACAATGGCGGTACGTGCCAGGGCTGAATCACCCTTAATAATACCAATGCCCAACAAACCAATAGGCAAACCAACCGAAATAGGCGCTGCCGAATTGGTGATTGCCTTGAATGCTCCATCCAGTGATCGGTTGCGGTTCAGGTTAATTTCGCGAAGCAGTCTGATGTCCGCATTTTGGCAATGGACTGTATTGCAGAGGAATGCAAATGTAAGAATCAAAAATAGGTACTTCTTTAACATCAGGTAATTCTGTTTATTTAAGGTTTTTGATTCTGACAACGTTGCAGGCAAAGATACTATTTTTTTGAAACCGATAGTTGATAACCAACGGTCCATTCCAGAAAATCAGCTTTATGTACCTTGTAAGAATGCAAACCAATTCCTGTATATAAATTATCCCACAAACGATATTTCACGCCGACCCGTGTAAAGAATGTTGGTCTTTTGTAGGTCGTTTGGTTTTTAATCAGGTAAAAACTGGGTTGAGCATACAACGATATCTTATCAAATACCAATTCATACGAAGGGTAAATGCTCAAAAGTATATTTTCCTGACGGAGACTTTGGTCAGGATTCGGATTCCCATTTTCAACAGTAACAACAGCGTTTTTAGAACCATCATAACCCACTGACACACCTAATCCAATTTTTGATTTGTAATTGATCTGTCTGTAAAGGACAGCATTCAATCCAAATACAGGATAATAAATGCCATTGAATGAGGTTGCTGTGTCTAAATCGGCCTCTGGATAAACGACATTTTTTTCTCCTCCGTAAACTGAGAGCTCGATGGTGGTGTTTTTAATGTACGGAGGTACATATAATTTCGTTTTTGGTGGGTCAAACCTGTTAATTACATATTCCAGACTGATTTTTGGCGCCATCGTATTCAATCCGAAATTCGGGATTTTCATAGCTCCATTGGAATAATGAGTAAAATCATAGCCCAATCCCAAATCAAAATGTGGACTTATTTCGTAGCTCAAAAATAAGCCGGCATTTATATAGGAAGTGACAGCAGCGCCTAACGATATGTTGTAATTTTTTTCAGCCTGATTGAAAGATTCCCAGTTTAACGTGATTCCAAAAGCTGCATCGTAATTCAGGCTTAATTTATTCCAGCGTTTGATCGGTTGCTCGTAAGTTCCATGAATAGCGATAGGGGTACTCAGATAGTTGTTGTTGAAAAAGCGGGAAACATTTATACCAACGCCATATCGTGGATAATTGTAATATTGTTCCCAAAGTTTTTTGCCGGTTGTTTGTTTAAGCACACTGAAGGATACTGCCTGAAATTCACCAAGTTCCTCACTGGTCGCATTCAATTGTTTGAGGAAAGGGTTGCTGGATTGTACTCTTCCTGATTGATAATAGACGGAATAAACAAAATTGTTTTTTTTAGTGATGGTGTCCTTTGTTTGTGCTTTAAGAGTACTTAATCCGTTTAAAGCAAAAAAAAGAAAAGCAATCATCCAACCATTCCTGATTTGAAATACCCTCATTGTGTTTTTTTTTGACCAAAGTTACCTTTTTTATTGAAACACCTTAGATCCCGGTTTTCCAATCTCAAAATCACTGAATCCGAAATCAGTTGTCTGAAAAGAGTTTGTTTTAAATACATTGTAGCCATCGCCGGGAATTTGAGGGTAAAATGAGATGGAAAATTGAAAAGTGCTGATAATCAGGTTTTCGTTTTTTATCAAAACACCCAAACCGATCTGCGAGTACATTCTTTGGTGGTTAAATCCGTGATCTTCATTGCCAAGGACGCCCAGTGAAAAGTTCAGGAACGGGCCAAAGCGAAAACCAATCAGATTCCAGGGCGCATACGCTTGTGTTTGCAAGGAAAGCAAAAAACGACTGGTACCCGATAATTCCGTACTTTTAAATCCATCAAGACCATAACCATCGTTTAGTGACAGGCTATCGTAGGGAAAACGGTTGATGCCAAGAGTTAATTCCGGTTTTATAAATTGCCTCATTTTCCATTTTCCGATTTCAAATAAACCCGTGAAATAATTCGCTTTGGCCGTAAAAAGACCCTCTTCTGCTTTTGTTGCGTGAAAGAAAGTTTCATATTCTAAACTGGGACTCAAATAGCCCCACGAATAAAAATTGCCGGTAGAAACCCGTGCGCCAAGATACAATCGTTTGACATTGTTTTTTACCTGATAACCGCCAGTCAATCCAATCACTTTTCCAACCGGTACATCTTCTGTTAAACCGTATTTGAAAATGAATTTATCCTGCACATAATTTCGGGTAGACAGACCAATTCCTGCCAGATAAAAGTCCTCATTGGCGTAATGATGAAAAGGGTCTTTAAGTTCGGATGGTTTTTCCAGAAACCTGACACGAAGAAACCTCGCCGTTGAAATAATTTTGGTTGTTCGTTCCTCCATCGTGTTGCCCTTGAAAAGCCGTTTTGCATAACCTGCCCAAAAGTCCTGAGTGTTGTAATTAAGGGTTAGAGGGACGGTAACAGAGTGGATGCCTTGAAAACTCACACCGCCTGCCCACTTTGCAAATGGCGAGTAAAACGGACGGTCTACAACCAGACTTTTGTTGAAATTTTTGAATCTGTCAAACTCATAATGCAATGTGGTACTGATATAGGTGTTCCGAATGTTGGGAATAACATAATTTGTACTGAAAGCATTATTCCCATTCGAGATGTCCTTGGTATAACCATTTTGAAAGTCATTACCCATCCCCAGGAAATTTTCTTCTGTCACAAGGATGGTGTTGCTTGATGTGGAGGCTGTAAATTCAGGGGAAAGACTCCAATTATCGATTTCACGAATAAAGATATCGACTGAGTCCGAATTTCTGGAAGTCTTTTTTACGAAAAAAGAGACATCTTTTATATAGCCCCTGTTTCGCACCAAACGTTCCGATTCTTTGACAAGGAGTGAATCGAACTTTTGATTCTGATGAATGAGCAATAAGTTCCGAATGGTAATGTGTTTTGTTTTGATGTGCAGCTTATTTCCTGCTTTCGATAAAAAGCCAAGTTGAGAGATCGTGTCCATAATGGAATAACCAAATGGATCCATAGTCTCAATGTTGATTTTTCGGATAATTTTACCTTCAAAAGCGCTGTATGGCCTGTGAATCTGTTTCTTGTATTTTATTATCCTTTTCTGGGTTAATATTTGTGGTTCAAATATTAACCCATACATAAACCTGGTGAACTTGCTTCGCTTGGAATAGTTCTCAATTTTCTGGTATAAATGGGTGGTATCTGCTTTACTCGTAGCTTGTTGTGAAAAGGCGGATTCACCGACGAAAGTCAAAAGGCAAAAAAGTATAAAAATATTTTTGTACCGCATCCCCATCTGACTTTTGTTCATTTTGATTTTCCCCATCTTTTGACGAGGATATTTGAAGAGTCAAAAATACAAAACAACATGAATTTTTCGATAGAAAAGCATTATTTTTTATTTCTTTCCTTTATTTCTGCTGCTCTTTTTTCGATGGCATCGTCCTTCTTTTTCTGAGCCATTTTCTTTTTGTTCTTAAAATAGCCTTTGAAAAGGAAATTGCTTTTGGCAGCTGTCATGTTTTCATCCAATCCACGACTGCCCTTTTTCAGATTAACGATGGTCTGATTGAGATTCTCTGCAATGGTTGAATCCTGTATCAATCGGGAAAGTGTTCCATTTCCATGATTTATTTTCATCAGGATTTCGGTCAATTGAGTGGTAATGATTGCTGCATTGTTTGCAGTGACCAAAAGGCTTTGCATAATGGCATCCGTTTCAACCGGCTCTTTTGACTCCAGATTTTGCCCGTCTTTTGCTAATGGGGCATCAAAACTTCCTTGAGTAATGATCAGAATCCGGTCGCCAATGATCCCTTCAGAACCGATTGCCACGACGCAGTCCGATTTTATGAACCGCTGAACATCTTTTTTTATCAGGAGTTCTACCTTCACCGTAGAATCGTTGATGATGCTTATATTATCCACTGTGCCTACATTGATGCCAGAAAACCGGACGTTGTTTCCAATTTGCAATCCGCTTACGTTGAGAAAAGTTGTGTTCAGTTTAAAGACCGGATCAAATAAATTTTTCTGCTTTCCAATGATGAAAAGTGCAAAGACCAGAAGAGCTATACCACCTGTAATAAATAGTCCTAAGCGTACATTGAATTTTGAACTGTGCGTATTCATATTTTTAGTGTTTTATTTAAAGAATGATTGGATTGAAGGGTCTGTTGATTTTTCAAACTGGTCCAATGTCCCTTCCATATAAACTTTTCCATCCTGAAGCATGATCACACGGTCACCCGTTGCCCGGGCGCATTCAATATCATGCGTGATAATGATGGAGGATTTTTTGTATTTTTTTTGAACACCGTTGATGAGTAAGCTGATTTCATCGGATGTCACCGGGTCCAGACCTGTGGTCGGTTCATCGTAGAGCATGATTAGCGGGTCGGCAACCAGGGTTCTGGCCAGACTGATCCTTTTTCGCATTCCCCCGGACAACTGAGAGGGCATTTTGTCTATGGCTTCCGACAATCCGACATTAAACAATACTTCCCTCACATTTTCGTCGATTTCTTTTTGAGAAAGTTGTCTTTTTATCCTGCGCAAGGGAAATTCCAGATTTTCTCTGACTGTCATGGAATCGTACAATGCGCCACCTTGAAAAAGGAAACCGATTTTCTTTCTCAGTATACTCAGTTTCTTTGTGTTTAAATGATTCACCTCTTCTCCGAGTATTTGGATTTTTCCGGCATCAGCTTCCAATAAACGAACAATGCATTTTATCAGGACCGATTTACCGGATCCGGATTTTCCCAGTACCACCAGATTTTCACCGTCGTAAAGATTTAAAGAAACGTCTTTCAACACTTCTTGCTCACCAAATGATATTTTGAGATTGGTTATTTCGATAACCGGTGTACGAATAGCAGTTTCCATTTTAAATTATTTAAGCATATCCGTAATCTGCACAGCAAACATGTCTGTAATCAAAACAAGTAGTGAAGCCAGTACTACCGCTGAATTTGCTGCTTTTCCCACACTTTCTGTACCACGTCCTGCATTGTAACCTTTGTAGCAACCAACCAATCCAATCACAGCCCCAAAGAAAAACGACTTGACAAGAGCCGGAATAAAATCCATATAGTCTATGTGACTAAACGCCTGTGAGAAAAATAAGACAAAAGTGACATCACCTTTAATATTGGCACCTAACCAACTTCCCAATATTCCCAAAGCGTCTGCATATAAGATCAACAAAGGAATCATCAGTATAGAAGCCAATACTCTGGTTACTACTAAAAATCGCATAGGGTTGGTGGAAGAAACCTCCATGGCATCAATTTGCTCGGTCACTTTCATGGATCCTAATTCGGCACCCATACCCGAGCTGATTTTTCCGGCGCATATAAGTGCAGTAATAACAGGCCCCATTTCCCGGATCAAGGATACTGCGACCATTCCAGGAAGTAGCGTTTCTGCGCCAAAATTAACCAGAGTCGGACGCGTTTGAATGGTAAGCACTAAACCTATAATGGCACCCGTGATTGAAATAAGCGGCAAGGTCATGTATCCGATTTGATAGCACTGATGCAGAAATTCTCTGAATTCAAAGTGGCGCGAAAAAGTTTCTCTCACTACCCTTAACATAAACAAGAAGGCATCGGAAACATCCGTAAAAAAATTGCCGGCCTCCTGGTTTTTTACAAATGATTTTTTGCCAAAACTGATGGATTGTTTCGTCGCAAACGCTTTAACCTTATAAATAGCTTTTCGCTCCATTCCCGTTTATTATTGGTCTTGTAATTTAGAACAAAGGTGGACATGTTTGTAGTTGAATGTGTTACAGAAATTTTGTTATTAATTACATTATTCACATATATTAAGGCTGAATGATGTTGCCCTTTTTTTCTAATTCGCCCGCATTTTTTGTACATTTGTACAAACTTTAAATACTGAACAGATGATTAAACATATTGTATTCTGGAAATTGAAAGAGGAGTCCAATGGTCACGATAAAGCGACCAATGCTCTGTTGATGAAGGCAAAACTGGAAGCACTGAACGGACAAATCCCGGGACTTCTGAAACTGGAAGTCGGCCTGGATTTTTCAAAGTCTGGCATGAGTGCTGATGTAGCTCTTTATTCCGAATTCGCCTGTATAGAAGATTTGAAAATTTACGATGAACATCCCAAACATGTAGCTGTTAAGGGTTTTGTAGGAGAAGTAAAGTCTGATCGTTGGGTAGTGGACTATGAGATTTAAATGCACAATCTAACATACGGTCTAACCTATGAAAAGTGGAGGTAATTCAAAAACGAATGACTTTCACTATTTTTTTTCTTTAAAAAGTTTCTTATAAATGCAAATAGAAACTTAATGCATGAAAATACAATCTAAATGAAGGTGGATTAGCAGTTATTTTTTCAATAAAATATAAGCAAAAATATTACTAAAAGGCACTTTAAATGGCTATAAACTTAAATATGTCTTTTAAAAGGTGCTAAAAACATACAAAAAGAAAGAAGAAAGCTTTTTTATATATAAAAAAGATTATTTGTATTGTGAATTCAGAATTTACTTATATATTTGCATCGTTAAAAGTGTCAAACAAAAAAGCTGGATGATGAGATTTTCAAAAATGCAGGGAGCTGGCAACGATTACATCTACGTGAACGCGATAAGTGAGTATGTGGAAGATCCCGCTGCGTTGGCAATTAAGCTGAGCGACAGGCATTTTGGTATTGGATCTGATGGTCTGGTACTGATTATGTCCTCTGATTTCGCAGACTTTCGTATGCGCATGTTTAATTCAGATGGGTCGGAAGCGGAAATGTGTGGAAATGCTTCCAGATGTGTCGGAAAATATGTTTTTGATAAAGGTCTGACCAAAAAAACCACTTTGACACTTGAAACAAAATCAGGTTTAAAAACGTTAAACCTGATTTTAGAAGAGGGATTGGTTAAAACCGTTTGTGTCGATATGGGTGAGCCTATTCTTAAGCCGGCTCTTATTCCGGTTGATGTATCCGGCGATTCTGCCATTCAGATTCCTCTTACAGTGGAAAATGTTGAATATAAATTGAATTGCGTGTCGATGGGTAATCCTCATGCAGTAATTTTTACTACGGATATTGAAACGCTGGATTTACCGGTGCTCGGTCCGAAATTTGAATTGAATGAGATTTTTCCAAAACGAACAAATACTGAGTTCGTTGAAGTTATAGATCATGAACATGCTAAAATGCGGGTTTGGGAAAGAGGTGCAGGGGAAACTCTGGCCTGTGGTACCGGCGCATGTGCTGTTTTGGTTGCTGGTGTTTTGAGTGGCCGTTTAGCAAGAAAAGCCGTGGTAGATTTGCGCGG
>Ga0209123_1000483_pt1 | contig 51389 bp, 43 predicted proteins | sample BarGraIncu00431A_FD_184500 | JGI IMG/M metagenome (GOLD analysis project Ga0209123, IMG submission 184500) | Arctic peat soil microbial communities from Barrow, Alaska, USA - Barrow Graham LP Incubations 004-31A (SPAdes) (version 2) | ecosystem: Environmental > Terrestrial > Soil > Wetlands >... | reverse complement strand
GACCGCGGCGTCCGGTCCTCGCGTTGACAGGCATCGCCGTTTCTCAGCTTTCTTGGCTTCCCTCGCCTTTTCACCCAGCGTGTACCGACTTAATCTGCTCTCACAGGCCTACTCAAACATCCACTCACTTAGAACCTCAGTAGGGGACGCTTTTGTCCAATGTTTTCCAACTTTCTAAGCCTGTCCCCATTGCCCCCATTTTCCATCACCCGGGACGCAAAAAGGGCGCGCCTGAAGTCGTTAACCTTTTCAGCCGCGCCCTTTAGTGTATCAGGTCAGTTTATTGCCGGACCGTTTTGAGGAAAGCGGCGCTTTCTTTGGTATTTGCCAGGTCCGCCGCTGCCGGGTCGGCCTGGAAGCTTGCTACCTTCTGCTGAAGCCAACCGCAGTAGGTCTCCTGCACCAGCCTGAAGGACCGTTCAGCACCTCCACCTTTGGTGAAGTGCAAAACGGAGCGCTCGCTGCCGACGAAGAGCACTGAGGTCTTGGCCTGTGATTTGCGGTCTACTATGCTGTTGTCAACGGCGATTTCGGCGTGCGGGTCGGTTGTGGACGCCATGCCGGTTATTGCCGTCACGGCGATGGCGATTCCGATTTCCCGGGCGTAGTGGTCGACAAAGACGGTCTTCAGGTTCGGAGAGAGCACGATGTCGGCGTCTTCAGGTACCGTTGGGCCCTGGGTCACGATGAGCCCGGACTGTGTGAGGCATTTCGCGATGCTCTTCTCGACCATGTCAGCCGGTCGCGTCTCGGAGATGTACTTGGTGCCGCCTACCACGCCGGTAACGGTAGAATAGTAGCCGTTGCTCAATTTCTCAAGGGTGGAAGCATCGTTAATCGGCATTACATGCACCTTGCCGGCAAGTTTCACCTTCGGCATCAAACCTTCATCGATAGGCCCGAGGGTGATTTTCGTGGCGCAGCCGGTCGTGTTCAAGAGTGCGAGTAGCAGGATTAACCTCTTGGACAAATTGAAACTCATTACTACCTCCTTTGTTGTGCTCAAACGAGCGCCTCATACATTAAATGATTAGCATGGCCGGGCACCGTGGCGGGTTTGATGCCTCAAAAGTTAATAAAATTCAGTGTCCTTTTATCACAATCCTGTCGACGATAAGCTTCCCTTGCTTGATGTTCAATGTTCCCGAGAGATAGCTTCTGCTCGTACAAACATCAAACGCCTGCTCGTATCCACCCTTTAGTCCAATCTGCTTATTTTCGTCAATTACCAGACTTTCCACAGAAACATCCTTCACAATCTGGATTGTATTGCCGTTCAGCGCCGCCGCATATGCCTGCATAATCAAGGGGTAGAGCGTCCCACTTTGGAGAACGCGGGCTCGGCTTGGGTCCCGGTCAAATCCAGCCGCAACAGCAGCATTGCCAGTCAGGGTCCAGGTGCAATCGCCGGTGCCGCTACAGTTAGCAAACTGCTGCCAACCGGTGAAGTGGAAACCAGTCGAGGGTGACGCTGCCAGCAATATGCTCGTACCACTGTCGAAAGCTCCCTGGCATGGGCCAGATGTGCAGTTTAATCCCGCTGGATTGCTGTTCACATTCCCGGCCCCATTGCCTGCAAACGCAAGTGTCACGAGCACCTTGCTGTTTAGGCCTGGACTCCCCCAACTGGAGGCATATCCGTTTCCCACGACGGCCGAAGCGATCGTGCCACCCGCCGCGATGGCAGTCGCCGTACCCCAGTCATTGGGAATACTGATGGCAGCGCTATCGCCCCATAAGATGACGCTACTGCCTTTCAAAGCGATGGAAAAGTTACCCCCTGCAGCGATAGCTGTGACACCGCTACTTGCGGATAACGGTATGTCGGTTGCTGAAAGGCTGGCATCACCCCAGGCAACCAGTGAACCGTCATTTTTCAGCGCAAGTGAATGGACTGCTCCCGCGGCAATTGCCCTGACATCGCTCATTGCCGCTGCCGGCACCTCGGCCTGGCTGCTGAAATTGGCCCCCCAAGCGACCACGGAGCCATCACCCTTTAGTGCCAGAGCATGGGCATATCCAGCGGAGATGGCGACAACCCCACTCCGCGCTGCGACCGGGACATTTATTTGACCGAAGGAGTCTTCACCCCAGGCGATTACTGCGCCATTTTTAAGAGCGAGGGCAAAGGTGCCACCCGCGCTTATGGCGCTGACACCGGTAAGCGCCTCAGCAGGGACAGGGTACAGGCCAGAAGTGTTGTCACCCCATGCCGTAACGCCACCGTTTTTCAATACCAGGGAATAGCGCCTCCCGGCGGAAGCAGCCGTTACCTGGGATTGCACCGAGACGGGTATAGTGCACTCCCCCTGCTCGTTGTTACCCCAGGCAAAAACTGTCCCGTCGACGCGCAGGGCGATGAAATGATCCGATCCGGCAGAAACCGATTGGAGTTGAGATGCATGGGCTGAAGCACATTGAAAATTCAACAGAAAAAGCGAAATAGTTAGAAATCTTATAATATTCATTAACTACACCCTTGTACAGCGGCTGGAAGTGTCCGCATGGAAAGTTAAACACGATTGTTACTGGCAGTCACATCCATTTCCCATTGCAGCAGCTCTGCCAATATCGTGGCACCACATATAACATATGTAATCATTTTCCTGTTTTTTAATATCTATGGCTTTATTGACGGCTGTTTCTGCACCACTAGCCATCGGATTACCACCCATCAACGAGGTAAGTGTGCTCACTGTTGATTTTGCTTGCTCATATTCTTCTTTTTTACTGCATTTTTTAGTTGATTTATATATGCCATGTCCTAATTTAACCTTGTCATATACTGGTTTATATTTATCGTATATCGGCTTAACTATGTCATATGCGTTAAGAAAAGAATCTTTCAACGACCCGAATGATAAATACCCATACGGATCCGTATTGTTCACTGGATTGCTCTCGGCATAGAGATAGAGATTAACCCCGCCATTCAATCCAATCGGATCTCGGGAGATAAACCTCCCCACTTCAGGATCATAATATCTTGCCCGGTAGTAATAGAGCCCTGTTTCGCGGTCAAATTCCCTGCCGGTGAAGAGGTACGGCTGTTCCACACTGCCCGTCGCGGAAACAATCTTTCCGAAGGTGTCCAATCTGTAGCTCTGCACCACGTTCTTGTTCGAATCTGTTATGCGTGAAACGCTCCCCAGTCCGTCTGCGATATAGAAATAATTAGCTGCACCCTCAATCACTGCCAGGTGTTCATCTGTATCATCTCCTGGCAGGTACTGATTGCCAAGCTTGCCATTCACATACTCAGCCACGATATTCTGTTCATCGTACAGGTAGTATGTCGACCGCTTAAACTTGAAGATCTCAAAAGTCTTACCGATTCGACGACCGAGTGCGTCATACTTGAATGACACTGAAACTCCAGCCCTGGTGGCTTTGACCAGCCGGTTTTCAAGATCCCAAGTATAGCTCCAGGTGCCGGAACTCTTCCGATTGCCATATTCATCGTAGGCATTGCTGACCCGGGGACCTGTCAGTAGCCGGTTATCAGTTCCGTAGCTGTACCCGTTACTGGCCTGGGGACCGGCCAGTCGATTGCCAACTGCGTCGTAGTCATACGCCTCAGCACCGGCGGCCAGCAGACGGTACACGCTGCTGTAGGCCAAATTGACGACGCCGCCGCCATCATTTTTGGAGGTTCGATTGCCCACCTGGTCAACGGTAGGATAACTAACGGAGTAGGCGGGTGAGACCCCGCTGTAGCTGATGCCTGACAGCCATGAGGGTTGTTCGGCGTGGTAGGAGTAGGTCCCCGTGATACCATTCGGATAGCTGACGCTCCTGCGCCTTCCCAGGGCGTCATAGTCATAACCGAAGGCACCGGCGAGGCTGCTTGTTATGGAGGTGAGTTTCTCTGCAGTGTAACCGTAGCTAGTGCTGTGTCCGCCATTGACTGCCATGGCAGTGCGACGGCCGGCAGTGTCGTAGCTGTAGCTGACGGTTCGTCCGGCAGCGTCGCTCACCGACTGGACCAGCCCTGACGGGTAGTAACCAAAAACAAGTGAACTGTCCTGATTGGCAGCTGTTTGCAGTCGCCCACCGGAGGTATAGGAGTAGGAGGCCCAGGTGCCGTCGGCGAAGTCCTTGCGAACCGGCCTTCCCAGTGAATCATAGCTGAAAATCACGAGCACAGCTGCGGTACGGTCGTTTTTCTTGCGCCAGAGCCTGCCGCTTGCCGTATCGTACTCGTAGCGGATCGGGTCGCCGGCCGCAGGCACCTCTCTTAGCAGACGCTCTGAGGTGTCATAGCTGTAACTGGTACGGGACCCAATGGCATCAGTTACCGCAGACAGCTTGCCCTCACCTACATACTCCATCTGAGTGCTTTTGTTAAGAGCGTCGGTGGTCCTGGTGAGCCGCCCTTTATTGTCGAATTGGTAGGTTGTCTTATTGCCGTTGGCATCGGCGACTGCATTGCGGTTGCCGTTTGCATCATACCCGTAGGAGGTGACATAGGGGACTGCCCCGGAAGCTGTCTCTCTGGTTACCCGCCCTCGTCCATCGTACTGGTAGAACCTGGTCTGTATCAGGGCATTGTTGTTATCGAACAACTCGACGGTACCGGGGTAGCCTAGCCCAGTGTAGTTACTGTAGGCTGTCTTGACTCCGGCGCTCGTGACACTGGACAACTGCTCTTTGGCGTCGTAGGCGTATACCGACTGCCTGCTGTCCGCTGAAACGACATCGTGCAAGGCGCCGGACGATTCCAAACGCATGACTGTGCTGCCGCCTATTGGTCCCGTGATGCTGACGCGCTGGTACCCGGCATCGGTATCGTAGCTGTAATCCGTCGTTGTCGCAGGGGAATCGAGGTAGTTGATGACGCTTTTTACCCGGTCATAATTGGCATTGTCGTAGGTGTACCCCATGTGGTAATCAGCCGGGAGGTCTACTCCACTTCGGCGCGGGTGGCCCAGAACATCGGTCCGGTTGCCATAGCTGTCATATTGGTAGTCCCAGACATAGACCGTCTGGCCATCTACGGGATAGGTCTCCGATCCCAGCAATCCCTTGCCATTGTAGGCGTAATTCACCTTAATCCCTGCCGGGTCGGTGACGCCGGTGATCAGGTTGTTGGCGTGGGTGAAACTGGTCTGCCCGCCAGTCCCGCCGGTAAAACCGGAAGAATCCTGCCAGTACGACACGGTGTGGCTTTGCACCCCGTTGACAAGAAATGTGGTACCACGGCCATTATCATCATATCCATAGGTAACTTCATTTCCATCAGGGTCGGCCTTGAGGGAAAGTGCCCCTTGCTCATTGTACTCAAACGACCAACTGTCGCCATCGGGGAATGTGATGGCATACACCTGACCAAAGATTGAAATAATGCCGTATCTGTTGCCCGCAGGATCAATGATGGCATTCACAAGACCAGAGTCATCCAGCGCCAGGGTAGTCACCCTCTGGGCAGGGTCGGTAATGGTGATGGTGTTGGCTTTTATGGTGTCGTGACGATGATCGGCGACCGAAACCTTATTGCCAAAGCGGTCCTGGATTGAGGTCAAGACACCCGTATCAGCAAATGAGTAGCGCATGCCGCTACGCTGGTTCAGTTGATAGGTCCCCCCTGCAGTTTTTGCAAAGGTTGAAAAATCGCCTGCCCGCGAGGTATAGCTTCCATCAGGGTTGGGGGTGTAGAAACGATTGGCTGCCCCGCCTCCCCGAACGACCATGGTGCCATCACTGTTTTTATAGAGTGACAGGTTATAGCTGTGGTCCCAGCCGCGTCCAAGCGGCTGACGGTATGGCAGATCGACGCCCTGCAGATCGGTTCCGTCGATATCCTGGCTGTCGTAGAAAAGAGAAAATGAGGTGGACAGCGGGCTGCTTCCCGTCGAGAAGAGCTCGATGGGGAACCTGACGACTCCGTTGATGACATTGACGGTTGACTGGGCTTCACAGTCACGGCAGGGGATGTTGGGGTTTTCGGCCGGATTATCGCTCGATGCAATATCATAGCCCGAAGTACTCGATGCCACCACTGCTTCAAACGGCGCTGTGATTGAGGATCCACCGCATGAAGCTGTAACTGTCACTGTGTGGGTTCCTGCCGAGACAGAGGTAGGAATGCTGTAATAACAGTTTAAATTTGGAGCAGGACAATTAAAATTTTCTGCTGGCGATCCATCGACCGCTACCGAAATAAGCGGGGTAAGCGTCAAGTCGCTACTTGTAAATGAAGCAGAACCAGTAATTGTGAAAGATCTGCCAACTTGCACACTCGGACTGGGGAACGTATCCGAAAATATGGACATATATTGGGCTGGAGACGTGATGTTTAGTTGGTCGGTTTTGCAGGCTGCATGTGCTTGGGAGACTAATATCAGGCTGGCAAGTATAAGCGATACAGTTTTCAAAGGGTCTCCATTGGTGCAAAAATAACAGTACTAAATATTTGCGATATAACCGGGATCAGGATGGTCATTAGGCCACCTTTATCATGAACAACCATATCTGTAAACAATTTTATGAAAAGCAAATATATATCAATAACAAGATGTGGCTGCATCTCAGTATTTCCGATCTAAGTTTCCATATAATAATATTCCCTGTGAGTTGGAGCCGACTTTTCGTGTTTGCGCTACCTTGCAGAGGTAAACCAAAGTTAAACCAGACAATACACACACCGCGACCCATTGCCCATAATTAGTATTAATCCTGCTGCAATAAACAGAGAATAAATTAATTAGCCACCGACAAAGAAGCATCAGCTTCGCACTGCTCCCGATAAAAGCAAAATCAGAGTGATCTGGTGACGCAAAACCCTCGGCTGCCATCTTCCGGACACCCTCGTCTTCATCATCCAAGGCTGCCAAGAATACCGGATCATAGTCAGAATTGAACATTTGCCCAAGAACATCGAGGGCTGCCTTGCGGACCTCTTGGTTAGCATCGCTTATCGAATCGAGAAGAAAAGCTTCTGTCTCCGGGGAGCTATCACCTGCCAGTGCCCTAATCGCCTCGACGCGGCTATATTCGTCTTCCCGATCCATAACTATTCCTAAGGTGACCGTCGCGAACTATTCCGGCTCGCGAGCCCCGGCGAAAATTGTCAGCGAGTTTCTCACCGTATCAATCTCGTAACGGACAACGGGATACCGGAAAGTGTCAAAGAAGTGGTACCGAAAGGGTGACTTAGCCTCCTGGTCCATCAACCTGTCCAACTCCTGCCAGTGCATCTTGCACTCAGCAATACTGCAACTCTTATCTTGGAATTTGACCTTGACCCTGACGGGTCCTTCGTTGGAAAACATTTGCAGATATTCGGGTTGGTCAGGCCACAGCATGTTTATCCTCCTCCTATGTATGGGCATTGTCGTTTTTGACGTAAGCTCCTGAGTCACCCCCTCAGAGCACACCGCCATTGTCGACTATCTGGTGCATCCGTTCCCAGATCCTTACCATTGCGAGGGTATCGAGGTGGCAGTATTCCAGGAGTTCACGGCGCAGTCGATCCTTTTCCTCCGGATCTGCGGAACGGACCATCTGCAGCCAGCCGTTTGATGCCATTTCGCCATTCGAGATGGCCAGGTTTTTATGGCACAATTCCGGCACCAGTGCGGGGAGAACTGCTTTAATGCTGTAAGAGCCGTTGAACTTCCAGTGATACAGGACAGCATATGGACAGCACATGCGAGACGCCACAGAAAGAGTTAGTTAATTGCTAAAATTCATTAGCGCCATCCTAGCTCAGCTGGTAGAGCGAGTGAGCGCATAAGAAATCAATAGCCGCTTAAGTCCCTAGACTTATGCGGCTATTTTTGTTTTTACTGATTCATTGTTTTCCTGCCTTCGGTCCCTGCTCTTTCAACTATCTGTTTTTACAGGGTTTATATTTGAACCCATTTTGTAAGTCGGATTCTAATTCTGACCCACCTGCAGTATTACTGAGACCCACATTCGGCACGTAACATGCCGATATTACACGTTGTTGTGAGCCAACCCTGGGCGCCGCTACCGGATTAATATTGAACGCTGATCAACACTGAAGGGGGTATACGGAGAGTGCAGAAAGCAGAGATTTCCGCACCGCCAATCATCACTGCAGATACGGCCCTGCGTCTTACTTATTTTTTTGGTTCCGACGCCCAAAACTGGATGAACCTTCAGGCCGAATATAACCTTGAAACGGCTCAAATCGCCTTGGCCGAGCGGCTCAGGCGCTAGGTCAACCCCCTGAAGGAGGCCGCCTGAGTACCTCCGCTGTTCAGATCCCGGTTAGTTGTCACTTTCAGTGCGCCAACCGGTTAGTCACTACTTTCAGTGTCGGTAATGCGCTTCTAAAACCGGTGACTAAAGCGAGAACGAGGTCGTTCTTCTGGGGACTTACGACTGCCGGTTAGGCATCATATTTAGTTATCCCGAGGATTGAATGTGGTCAGCAATATGGAGGTGAATGGAGCGCGCTACGTCTACAAGATCACCATCGATCCGGTATCGGATACGGTGATTATTGGGTGATCTGCACGTCAACGTCCCATGGTCCGTTCTCGCTCCTCGGTAGTTCCGTCCCCTGGCGAAATCCTAGTTCATATATTCAGGTGGTGCAGACCGATCGAACGCTCACAGTCATTTTGCTGTGAGCCTTTTATAGTTTGGCGTCCCCATTCGTTTCTTTGACACCGGATGCGCCGATCAATACGTTTTTCAACTCCCTGATTTCCGTCCTGAACTTACCCGTAACCTGCCGTGTTACACCGCAAGGATACGATATCTCGATGTTCAAAACACGCATCGCAGCGTCAAAGAGAAGCGATTTCCGATCCGTCATTTTTTTCATGAATATCTCCACCGCTGCTCCATCCTCGGGATATTGAGGATCCTGGAAGGTGTAGCCGTCCTTTAATACCTCGTTAAGTGATGTACGCAGAAAATTTCCCACATACTCGTCTCCTAACATTCTTTTTGCTTCTTGATAATGTGACATATTATCTTCCCCCCAAACTCATTACTGACTCGACCTAGCCTTCCTGCCTAATCTTGGAAACAAACACTTGTGAGCGATAGTGCTCCAGGGTTGCGCCAACGACTAAAAACCAACTAGCCCCGGTACATCCCCCGACGTGTCGGCTGAATGTACCGGGGCTAGTTGAACAGGCAAAAAACGCTCAAATTACTGGTAAAGACCACAAGGTGATTGATGAGATTTGAGGCATTTCATTTTTATGGTATTGTCTAACCAAATTTCAATTCTAGGAGGTAGATGTCATGGCTCGGAAGTACACCGTAGTGGCCGGCGACACCCTATCCAAAATTGCACAGCATTTTTACGGCGACGGGTCGCTGTTTCCGCTCATCGCCAACGCCAATGAGATTCCAGGTCCGAATGTCTTATTGCCCGGACAGCTGTTATTGATCCCAGATCTGCCGCAACATTCCGAAATCTTCCGCTCCGGTGGTGAGATGACCAATGTCAGCATTGGGCGGTGTATTCTGCCCGACCAAGTCCCGCCAGGACAGCGCCTCATCATCGAGACTGTGACCGGGTACTACTACCTTGATGGCGGCGTTCTCGGTGCCGCGCTGCTGACTTGCGGCGATAGGAATCACATTAGGCATGCTTTTCCATGGGTGCAATGTGGATCCCTAACCAATACCGGCCGCGATCGACGTTTTTACGGGTTTAACCATAACGTGCGGTTGTACGTGGACGGCCCCGCCACCCTGATGTTTGATGCAGACGGTGCGGCAGGAGGTGGGGGCGACCCGAGTGGTGGGTATAGCGTGTCGGGATTCCTCGAAGCATTGCCGCCCTCTTGATTCAAAAATTGTTAAGCCTGGGGGGCAGGACTTACCACTTGCTCATATACAACTGTTACCAACACTTTTATTGTGCGGGGTCAGGGTTGACTTATTACAGTCAGACGAATGTTTAAATGTCACTCCTGCCCCCGCAAACTCCTGACCAGCGCCCCCCTGTCTCTATAGAATATCTCCTTGTCCCGTCCCCTAAGGGGCTATGCAGTGACAGGAAACGCACAAAATCACGGGCGTCCCCTCCTCCCCCAGCTCACTGCACTCCCTGGGTTAACGCCAGGGTGAGCGCCGGAGCAGATCCTGCTCTCATCGACTAATGTTACAGGTTGAATTTGATTGGATTTGCTTTCTCACGTTTAATGATTTGTTGCCCTTCCGGTGACCTTACAAACTCCATGAACCGAAGATCGGCTGCCCCGGGTGTCTTGTTCAGCACGAAATTGTAATAGTGCTGGATAGGCCCACTTACTGAAGAGGTGATGTCCTTGCCGTCGAGTTTCAGCGCAACCATCTTTCCGGCAGCATTGTCAAAATTGATGGCGTCGACCATTCCGATGGCATTAGGTGTTATCATCAAAGCTTCCATCATGTCCTTGGATCGCAGCTTTGAGCTTACCTCAACCGGTTCTTTGACCTTGGCAAAGCCGGGTACATGCCTGCGCATGACAATCTTTGTCGAGTCTTTTTCCGGGCGTGTTAGTGCTACTATGGCGGCATGAGCGCCACCAACTTCCTTCCAGTTGCGTATCTTGCCTGAATAAATGTCGCATATCTGCTGACTAGTGAGCCCCTTCACTGAAACAGAAGGATTGACAGCAAAAAATCCTGCTACCGATGCAATCTCGTAGGCTTTAACCTGGAGCCGCTTTTCGTCATCGTCAAGCCTACGTGCCGAGGTAGCGATGTCGATGTAACCCTCACTTACAGCCTGCACACCGTTCTTTTGTCCCAGGGATTTGAGGTTTACCTCCACTACGTCACCCGGATATTTCTTTGAGTAGGCTTTACCCAACTCTACAGCAAGCGGAAGCATTTGGCCGGAACCGGCGATCTTGATAATATCTGCGTTAACAGACAAGGAAAAGCCCAAAACAATTACAATGCTCAATAGAATGTGCTTCATGAAATACTCTCCCTGGTTCTTGAATTTACCGAATTTATCTGATGTCTAATGCTCACAGTTTATTTCCTTACTAGTGCCAATCTTCCGCAAAAAAATCCGACAGGATCTCGACAATAAACCGCTACCCACGCGAGCGACGAAGAGTCTCTTGGAGTCGTCAAAATCGCTCCATGTACGCTTGTGGCTCCGGATAACGCCCTCCAAAGCTTCTAATATTATATGCTTTCTGGAGTATAGCCTCCCGATCCAAACCTCACGAACCAGCCGGTGGGCAAACTGCTTCCGGCTTTTCCCGCCCCCCGGCATCCCTCCCCTCCCCGCCCAGATACGCTTCCTTCACCCGCGGGTCGTGCGCCAGTTGAACCGCCGGACCTTCGAGAACGATCCGCCCGTTTTCCAAGACATAGCCGCGATTGGCTATTTTAAGGGCCATGTTAGCATTCTGCTCCACCAGGAGGATGGTGGTTCCCTTGGTGGCGTTGATTTTCTTGATCACCCGAAAAACCTCTTTCACCAACAGCGGCGAAAGCCCCATGGACGGCTCATCCAGCAGGATGACCCGACAGTCGGTCATCATGGCCCGACCAAGGGCAAGCATCTGCTGCTCTCCGCCGCTCATGGTCCCGGCCAATTGGGCCCTGCGCTCCTCCAACCGAGGGAAGAGTTCAAACACCTCCCGAAAGAGACCGGGGATGATACTTTTCTTTTTACAGGTCCAGGTGCCCAGCTTCAGGTTTTCCAGCACGGTCAGGTTGGGGAAGATCCCCCTACCCTCAGGCACGTGGGCGATTCCGAGGGAGACGACGGTGTGGACCGGAACTGCGGCGAGACTCTTCCCCTGAAGTAGGATGTCGCCACCCCCAATGGGAAGCAGCCGGGAAACCGCCCGCAGCACGGTGGTCTTACCGGCGCCGTTGGCTCCCAAAAGGGAGACGATCTCCCCCTCCTCGACCCGCAGATCGATCCCCTGCAGCGCTTTTATCACGCCGTAGGAAACGCTAAGATTCTTGATTTCCAGAAGACTCATAAGATTTCCTCCGGATCGCCCAGATAGGCCTTGATCACCAGCGGGTCATTTATCACACTATGCGGGTCGCCGGTTGCTATGGTTCTGCCGAAATCCATCACCTGGACATGCTGGCAGAGTTTCATGACCACGGGCATATGGTGCTCTATCAGGAGGATGGATAGTTCGAAGTCCCGATGAATGTCGCGGATCAGCCCGATCAACCCCTCCACCTCGGTGGGATTCATACCGGCTGCCGGTTCGTCCAGCAGCAGAATGCGCGGGTTGGTCGCCAGGGCCCGGGCGATCTCCAACCGGCGCTGCTCGCCGTAGGGGAGGTTCTCGGCCAGTTCGTCACGGCGCTCGGCAAGGCCAAAACGCTCGAGAAATTCCAGGCTCTCAACGCTGATCTGCCGCTCCCGCTTCTTGAAGCGGGACAGGTGGAAAGCAGCATCCCAGAACCCGTAGCCGATACGCTGGTGAAACGCGGTCAGGATGTTATCCCAGACGGTCATCTGCTTGAAAAGACGAATGTTCTGGAAGGTCCGTGAGATACCGAGGCAACAGAGGTCATCGGACGGGAGGCCGGTAACCTCGGCATCGCCAAGCCAGATCCGGCCGGTATCAGTGGGATAGATCCCGGTGATCAGGTTGAAGACCGTGGTCTTCCCTGCCCCATTGGGGCCGATGATGCCATGGATATCGTTGGATCCCAGTTCCAGGTTGAACCCGTCGATGGCCTTCAGGCCGCCGAATGATTTGGAGAAGTTCTCAATCTTAAGCATCGCCGCCACCCACTTCTTTTCGTTTCGGTTGCAACCAGCGCCACTCGCGGTTTCCCATGAGCCCGTACTGACGGGTCAGCATGATGATCACCAGGATCAGGGGGCTGATGAGCATGCGCAGGTCCGCCAGTTGCGGAGCGATCATGCCGAGCACGTTACGCAGGATTTCCATCAGCAGGGTGTAAACCACGACTCCCAAAATGGAGCCGGAAAGGCTTCCCATCCCCCCCAGGTAGAGCATGACCAGGATGTCGGTGGTCCTCAGGTAATCGAAGCTCTTCGGGGTGATGAACTGCTGGTACTCGGCATAGAGTCCACCGGCCAGACCGGCAAAGGCTGCAGCAATGGTGAAGGCGAGGTTCTTGATCCGGTTCACGTTGATGCCGATCAGCTCGCTGGCGATGGCGTTCTCCCGGATGGCGAGCCACATTCGGCCGTAAATGGAGTCGACCAGGTTGCGCAGTATCCAGTAGGTCAGGACCACGCAAAGGGCCACCGTCATCAGATTGGTCTCTTTGGGGATGCCGGTGAGCCCCCGGGGTCCTCCCACGTAGTCGATGTTCTGGATGGCGTTCACGATGATCATGTTGAAACCAAGGGTGACGATGGCGAGATAGTCCCCCACAGTCTTGAAGGTGACGAGCCCCACCAGGTAGCCGATCACGCCGGCCGCTATCACTCCGCCCGCCAGGGAAAGCGGCAGGCGCAAGAGAGCCGGTAGCGGAAGCTTCAGGGTGATGAGCGCAGCGGTATAGGCGCCCACCGCCATGAATCCGGCATGCCCGAGCGCGAACTCGCCCAGGTAGCCGTTGACCAGGTTGAGGCTCGCCACCAGGATGATGTTCATCCCGATGATGGTCAGAATGTGCAGATAGTAGTGGTTAAAGAGGTCGCGGCTTCCCAAAAACTGCAGGGAAGCCGCAACTATCAGGGTGCCAAGGGCGACGTTTCGGAAGGTGATCAGCGTACTTACTTTTGGTTCGCCCATGTTCATACCTTTTTCAGCTCTGCCCTACCCATGATACCGTTAGGCCGTATCAGAAGGAGGATGATCAGGAGGCCGAACGCAATGCCGTTTTTCAGATTGGAGGAAAGATAGGCGACGGTGAGGACTTCAACTCCGGCCAAGAGGAAGGAACCGAGGACGGCCCCTTCGATGGAACCGATCCCGCCGATAACCGCGGCGATGAACGCTTTCCAGCCCAGGTCGATCCCCATGTAGGGGTCGATGGAGTAGGCCTGGCCGAAAAAGATGCCGCCGGCTGCGGCCAGGGCCGAACCGACGGCAAAGGTGGTGGAGATGACGAGGTTGAGGTTGACCCCCATGAGCTGGACCGCGTCCTTGTTGTCGGCCACGGCCCGCATGGCGGTCCCGATCAGCGTCTTGTTCACGAAGAGCCAGAGGACCACCATCAAAAGGAGCGAGATCGCGATGATGAGAATTTTGTCTTCGGTTATCACCACGCCGTTGGCGAACTTCAACGCCTTGTTGGGGAGTTGCGCCGGGATCTGGCGGGCCTGGGGACCGACCAGGAGACGCACCAGATTCTCCAGGAAGATCCCCACTCCAAGCGCGGTGATGACGAGCGACATTCTCTGGGCGTTGCGCAGTTTCCGGTAGGCGATCCTCTCGATGAGGACCCCCACAAAGGCAGTCAGCAGCATGGCCGACGGGATCATCACTACTACCGGGAGCCCCGGTATCATGGTCACCAGGAGAAAGCCGACGAAACCGCCCAGCATGAAGATATCGCCGTGAGCGAAATTGATCAGCCGGATGGTCCCGTAGACCATGGTGTAGCCCAGGGCGATCAGGGCATAGACCGCCCCCAGTTGTGCGGCATTGAGTAGTTGCTGGATAACGGTAGCGAGCACTAATTCACCGCACTGTCAAAGACAAACTTGCCGTTTTCGATACGGATTATCACGGCGCCCTTGACCGGATCGCCGGAGCCGTTGAAGGTTATGGCGCCGGTTACGCCGTCAAAGTTCTTGGTGGAGGCGATGGCGTCCCGGATCGACTTGGGGTCGGTTTTCCCTGCCTTTTCCATGGCTTGGACCAGCAGGTAGACCGAATCGTAGGTAAGGGCTGCGGCCGCGTCAACCTGGGTGTTGTATTTCTTGGTGTACTTGGCAATGAACGCCTTGGAGGCGGGGCGGTCAACGTCAGGGGAGTAGTGGTTGGTGAAGTAGGTCCCCTCCATATCCTTGCCGCCCATCTTGATCAACTCCTGGTTATCCCAGCCGTCGCTGCCGATGACCTTGCAGGTCATGCCGAGTTTGCGGGCCTGCTGGATCTGCAGCGGCACGTCGTTGAAGTAGTTGGGGAGGAAGAGGACGTCCGGGTTGGAGCCTTTGATCTTGCTCAACTGGGCCGAGAAATCCTTGTCGTTGGTGTTGTAGGTTTCGAAGTTGACGACCTTCCCGCCTGCTTTGGTGAATTCATCCCGGAACACTTCGGCGATCCCCTTGTTGTAATCGGAGGCGACATCGTAGAGCACGGCCGCCGTCGCGGCTTTCATCTTGCCGCGAGCAAAGCCTGCCACTGCCTTTCCCTGGAAGGGGTCGATGAAGCAGGCGCGGAACACAAAGTGCTTGCCGGCGGTCACGTTGGGGTTGGTGGACCAGGGGGAGATCTGGGGAATTCCAGCGGCCTCGGCGATAGGTGCGCCGGCGTTGGAACATTTGCTGGACTGCGAACCGATGATGGCCGACACCTTGTCCTGGCTGATCAGCTTCTGGAAGACCGTGGCTGCAGCCTCGGGCTTATTCTCGTCATCCTCGACGATGAAGGTGACCTTCTGCATGGTGCCGCCGACTTTGATCCCCCCTTTGGCGTTGATCTCCTCCTGAGCCAGGAGGACCGCATTCCTGGTGGACTGCCCCAGGGCGGCGATGTCGCCGGACAGAGGGGCCGAGACTCCGATCTTCACGCCTTTTTCGCTACAGGCCGAAAGACATGCAAGAACAAACAGCGCCACTAGCAACCTTACCGATCTTTTCATTCGAGACCTCCTGTTTAATGTATACATCACCCTTTTGCCAAGGCATAAAGTCAACGCCTCGACCTGCCAGATCGAAAGCGGAGACGCACAAGTATTGAAGACAGACGCGGATGTCTCAAAGCCTCTGAGGATGTCCTCTCAAGGGGGGACTCAGAAACAGTTTTTTGCTTAAACCAAACCTATCAGTGTTCCCTCATATCACATACGTTGCATTAAAGAAAGGTTTTTTAGACAATGCGGATAGGTGGAATCTACAGTCGTCAGGCCACAGCATCCAATGTCATATTCACAGACGGAAGACTGACGGCCCCCTCCCTCAGAATAAATTCACTAAAAAGCCGAAAACGCCGATAAGCGGTAACAGTCCCAATCATCCTGACTTTTCTCAAGTACGTGGAGAATCCTTTCTTATGGGAATCCGTTCCAGGTTCAGCCTGACGAAACTCACTATTCGATCCTTGCTGCTGCTCATCATATGTTCTGTTGCTCTGCCTGCTGCAGGTATCATCCTCTATACCGGGATTCAAGCTCGCAACGTTAAGCTCGATGAGGCCCGCAAAGAAACACTCAAACTTACCGATACGCTGGTGACTGAGCAGCACAACCTGGTTGTCGGCGCCGAGCAACTGATGGCCACCCTGGCAATGCTTCCCGAGGTCAAGAACGCTAACACGGCAAAGGTTGAACCTCTCCTGAGGGAACTGCACAAGCTCAACCCCATCTACTCAAACATTTTCATCGCCAATAAAGAGGGTACCGTATGGGCCACGGCTGTTCCGGTCAAGGCCCCCTTCGTCATTGCAGACCGGCGCTACTTTCGCAATGCCTTGGCCAGCGGGCAACTGTCCTCCGGCGAATACATAGTAAGCCGGGCCAACACCAGGCCGATCATCAGCCTTTCTTATCCGGTTAAAGACCAATATGGCGCGGTTAACGGAGTCATCAGCATCGGATTTCTTATCGATCGCTACCGTGAACTGCTGCAGCGCATGCAATTGCCGGCCGGTACCAGTTTTGTGCTCGTCGACCACCGCGGGATAGTCCTCTCCAGGGCCATCAATCCTGAACGATTTATCGGGAAACCCTATCCGGGGGGCTCATTCCAGCAGATGCAGGATGGTCCTGACACCGGCACCAGAATCAGGACGGGTATTGCCGGGGACACCCGGATTATCAGCTACCGGAAGCTGCGCCTTCCCGGGGAACTGACACCCTACATGTACCTGACAGCAGGAATACCCATAGAGGTGATCACCGGAGCCGCCAACAGGGCCCTCAGGTACAACATGGCGCTTTTAATTTCGTTTCTGGTCCTGGCATCGCTTGGTGCACTGCTGCTGGGCAAACGCTCCATCGCGGACCGTATCAGGCTTTTGGAGGATGCCTCGCAAGCCCTGGCAGCAGGAGACCTGCAGGTAAGGGTTTCTGAGCTGGTGGTTGGAGGTGAACTGGGGAATTTGGGGAGGATTTTCGACGCCATGGCAGAACAACTGGCCCAGCGTGAAGCCGAACGTTTGCAGGCCGAGGAGGAACGCCTGATCCTTGAGCGTCAGTTTCTGCACGCCCAAAAAATGGAAAGCCTTGGAATATTGGCCGGAGGCATAGCACATGATTTCAACAACATCCTGGCTATCATCATCGGATATTGCTCTTTGGTAAGACTGGATTGCCAGTCTGCCGATAGCTGCATTCCTGAGATAGAAAAGGCCGCCGACCGTGCTGCGGCTTTATGCCGACAGATGCTGGCTTACGCCGGGAAAGCCCAGTTTATCCAGTCCCAGTTCCAAGTGGAAGCTCTGGTCGATGAAACGATCAAAATGTTAACATCCACCATCAGCCAGAATGTCTGCATCACGTTTGGGTTCACGGGCACTATTTCTTCCATCAAAGGGGACGCCAGCCAGATCGGTCAGGTCGTCATGAACCTGATCATCAATTCAGCAGAGTCCATTGGCGAGGGCCATGGTGAGGTGCGTATCTCTCTCTCCAAGGTTCAAGTCAAAGCGGACCAATCGGCCAAAGATTGCCACGGCAAGACTATTCCTCCCGGCAGCTATGTCTGTCTTGATGTCACCGACAACGGCTCTGGCATGAATGATGACACCAAGCTGCGCATTTTTGAGCCTTTTTATACCACTAAGTTTACCGGACGCGGTCTAGGAATGTCAGCCGTGCTCGGAATCATCAATGGACATGGTGGCGCAATTCAGTTATTCAGTCGACTTGGCGAGGGCACCACCTTCAAAGTATATCTCCCCATTACGGCGGGGCATGCCGACCAATCCGACTCACTCCAGCAAACGATCCCTTCAGCACCATTGCAGGAAATGGGCACTATTTTGTTGGTGGAAGACGATGCGGTGGTCATGCACGTCGCTAAAACGATGCTGGAGTCACTGGGATTCCCGGTTATGGAAGCCTGCAATGGTCGAGAAGCATTGGAATTGTACCGGATGAACTCTGCGGATATCACCTTGGTTGTGACAGATATGGACATGCCGGTCATGGACGGCTTTGAGTTATTCGCTGCGTTGAAAAGGCTCCAGCCCGGGCTCCCGATAGTCATATCCAGCGGGTTTGGGGACTCGGTAGTCACCTCGAGGATTCCTAGCGCCCAGATAGCCGGCTTAGTCTGCAAACCGTATGCGGTTGAAAAGTTTCAAGAGGTGTTAGGCAGGATTGTCAGACTGGCTGGCTTGCCGGGCGAGAGATCCGGATGATAGTACTGGCCTGGGACCAGGCTCGTAGGGTAATGGAAGCGACCGCCCGGCTTTTTGGGTGGCTTGTCAACGGGACTGCAGCTCTAACCCCACCTTCAGCGTGGCGGCAACATTGCGCGAGGCAGCCCGGACATTCGCTGCGGCATGGGCCAGGGCTTCTTCCAGGGTAGCGGCCTGGCTGATGACGCTGAACACCGCATCGATGCCGTGCTCATGGACCACGCCGACGTCCGTTGACAGGCAACCGGCAATTCCGATGGTTGGCTTGCCATAGCGTTTTGCCATGCGCGCCACCCCAATCGGCGTTTTCCCGTGTACCGTCTGGCTGTCGATGCGCCCTTCCCCGGTAATCACCAGGTCGGCGTCCTTAACGCTGGTTTCCAGTCCGACGGCCTCCATAACGATCTCTATGCCCGGTCGCAGGGTCGCATCCAAGAAAGCCAACAACGCCGCGCCCATCCCACCGGCAGCCCCCGCGCCTGGCACCTGGTCCACAGACACCTTCAAATCGCGGCTGATAAGCTCGGCATAATGGGCGAGATTTTTATCCAGCTGCATTACCATCTCTGGATTGGCTCCCTTTTGGGGACCGAAGACAACACTGGCGCCTTTGGGGCCAGTCAGCGGGTTATCAACATCGCAGGCCGCCTCAACCCGGCACCCCTTCAGGCGTGGATGCAGGCCGCTAATATCAATGTGATCCAGGACCGCAAGACTGCCTCCCCCGAAACCGATGTCCCGCCCTCCCCTATCCTGAAGTTTTACCCCCAGGGCCTGGAGCATACCGGCTCCTCCGTCATTGGTCGCGCTGCCGCCTATGCCAACAATGAGATGCCGCGCTCCGGCATCCAAAGCGGACTTTATGAGCTCTCCTGTACCAAAACTGGTTGTCAGAAGCGGGTTGCGCTGATGCGCGGGGACCAGGGCAAGTCCGCTGGCCGCGGCCATCTCAATGATTGCGGTATTCCCAGCACCAGTCAGACCGTAAAAGGCTGAAACCGGTACCCCCAAAGGCCCCGTCACTTCAAGGGTTACCAGTTTGCCCCCGGTGGCGGCCACCATGGCCGCGACGGTCCCTTCCCCGCCGTCGGCCATGGGGATCTTATGATAATTCGCATCGGGAAAAATCTCACGAAAGCCGGCTTCAATCTCAGTCGCCACTTCCAGAGCCGTCAGGCTTTCTTTATAGGAATCGGGAGCAATAACGAAATTCATGGGCCTGGAACCTTCCCGCTACCGGCTGAACAAATCCACCGGTAAGATCTACCGCAAGGGCGAACTTGCTGAGGAAACAAAACCTGTCACTGGCTAGTCAGCTTTCGTATCACATTATCGGCGAAATCAGTTACATATAAATTTGCCCCGTCGGAGGTGAGGAAAAATGGGCTGGTGGTAGTTCCGGCAGCACCTGCACCCGCAATTGGGACTGGCGAGGTACCATCAAGCCCCATCTTCATGACCCTATTATTGCCACGATCCGCCAGATAAAGATTAACTCCATCGGTTGTGACGCCCACGGGATTACTGAATAACCCAGCTGTCGCAATTTGGGTAACGACGCCCGTGGCAATGGCCACACGGGCTGTATTATTGGCCTGATCCGTCAGGTACAAATTGGTGCCATCGGTCGTGATGCCACTGGGACCATTGAACGACGTAGTGGTCTGAATTGTACTAACCTCGCCCAAAACTTACCCACGACCGGGCCCTCGCCGGCCCCCATGATCGTCGTGTCCACCGGCAGGAACAGGTCGCCGCCGTTCACCCCGGTTGTGCCGCTCGGGCCCAGTTCGTTGGAGAACTTGAGGCGCACGGCGGTGTTGCGCTTGGCGAGAATCAGCGGCCCGAGATAGTTAAGGGACGAATCCGTGCCGTTTTTCTGGTAATACCCTCGTAGCAGGGTCGGGGGAAGATCGCTGTGCATCTGCTTTTGGTACTGCTTCAGGCCGATCTCGTAATAGTCCGACCCCAGGTATGAGGTCTGGTCCGCAACGGCCAGGGGGATGTACTGCCCGAGGTTATTTTCGTTGCAGGTACCGGTCCCCGCCGGGATACTCGTGGTACAACCCGAAGCGCCCACGCCGGGCATCTTGTCGACGAACTTTCTGATATTCGGGCTTTGGGCAAAGTTGGGCAGCGAGTAGTCGACGACAGGATTCCATCCGATTCCCGGCGGATAGAGCGGGTTGGGCGCCACTTGAGGAGGAACGGTTGCGGCCTCGACCATCGGGGCGGTCAACAGGACCAGCGCGAGGACCAGCCTTTTCGCAAGGTAGCAAGATAGCTTGTTCATTTCGCCCCTCCTTTGACATCAGCGGGCGGCGCGGTAGCGGTTCCGGAATGTTGCGCCTCGATTACCTGTTTTAGATACTTTTTACCTTCGTGCCTTTTCTGAACCGCGGCATCTCTTTGCGCGCGCGCCCGCTTGGCATCGGCCGCACGTTTTGCCGCGAAGGGATCCGGTTTCACGACTGGTTTCACGACGGCAGCACCCTGCGCCGCACAGCTTACCCCGACTCCCCAGTAAAGGGACGTTGCCGCCAGCACGAAACTGACAAGTAAACAGTGTCCAATTCTTTTTAAAGGAAGCGTCCTAAGCCTCGATTTATTCATGATCTCCCTCCTTGTTTTTGCCTGCACTCCGCTGAAATCGCTCCAAACCGTGTGGGTATTGCAACCGCACATCACTCTCCTTTGTTCGTGGATTTGGCACCCGACAACTTGCCATCTGTTCCTGCGACTCCACTCCTGTTACTTCTTGACCTCGAGAAGCTCGACCTCGAACACCAGTGTGGCCTTCGGGAGGATAAGATCGCCCGCGCCGAGTTCACCGTAGCCGAGTTCCGGCGGACAGAACAACCTGGCCTTACCGCCGACTTTCATCTGCTGCAAGCCTTCGTTCCAGCACTTGATGGAGCCTTCCAGTTTCAGTTCGATCGGCTCTCCCTTTTTATAGGAATTGGCAAACTCACTACCATCCGGGAAGCTGCCGCGATAATGAACCTTCACCGTATCGGCCTGATTGGGGCGGGCTCCGCTCCCCTCCTGGGACGCTAGGAAGACCAGACCGGATGCACTCTTCTTGGCACCCTTCTCCAAGGCCGCCTTTTCCAGGAAACCCGCGTTCAGTGCGGCTAATTTTTCTCCCCGGGCCAGGCGTCGTTTCCGCGCCAGTTCGTTGATCTTTTCATTGAAGGGCCCGAGGTCTACCTCGGGACCCCTGCCGGCGCCGGCGTCGCTGAGCCCCTGCTTGACCAGGGCAAACTCTGCGGCGCTCAGGTTGAACACCAAAAGCTGACGATTTATCGCCAGGCCAAGGGCGTAGAGGGTCTCTAAATCCTCCGTTTTGAGCAGGTTTTCCTGTTCTGCCGCCGTTTGATCCTTGAGCTGTTTCCCTCTGCGTTCAGCAGCAAAGCTTTTCATGGTGGACAGCAGTTCCTCGTCGCTCATTTGAAGCTTGTCGCCCTGCAGCGCATCCTTCATGCCCCTCACCACGAGGTCCGGGTCCATATCGGCACCCTGTCGCTTCAGGTTTTTCCCCATGTCGACGCCCAAACCATAGCTCTGCCGCTGCATCGTGGTCTTGAGGGACGGCGCCTCGGCCGCGAATACCTGAGACGCCAAAAGAACAACTCCAAGAAATGCCATGCCTTTCATTGCCATAATCTCTCCTTTTGGGCGGGTGCCTTGGTTACTGATGACGTTAAAGGGTGGATCCAGAAAAGGATGTCAAAGGTGCAGGAACGAAGCTACTGAAGCGTGAAGATGACTACGGTTGAAGAAAATACACCTATAAATCTCACGGTTCGCACCTGAGCACATAATAGGTCTCAATCCTGCAACCACAAACAAACGGGAACTTCGCAAGCAAGCCATCTGTGATTTGGCTCAACTAGTTCAGCGCGGATAAAGGTCAGTAGCACCCTCAGCAAGGGTTGGTCTTTTACCTAAGGTGACTTGGTGAATCCTGAAATAAAGGGTGAAGTGAGGAGGGAGTCTAAACGAGATGTGCTTACAGGTGAGTAGGGCGCGCGACATCTTGTCTAATTTCCTCTCTTAGACTTCGAATCAGCTTCGCGCCTTCTGCGCACCATTGCCAGCAAGCGGACGTAAGTGCAGACGCGCACCAGCCAACTTACATTTGATATATTTAATTAACACTACTCTATCAGGAGAGACTGCGCTGTCAAGTGCCGGAGAGTACGGGAAAGAGCAGGGGAACTTCATCCTGGCGGGCGCCCACGCAGAGTTGCTGTAGGTCCGCACCGTCTGGATTGTTTTTTCATTGGTTCCTTCCTTGATTCTCTCCGTGCTGCAACTATTATTAAGCAACACCAATTCAACACGAACCATCACGGCAAATGCCGGTTGCGGCACGCCCCCGGTTCTGCCCCTCACCAACAAAGTGGCGCCTAATGAATGAAATCACCAGTACTAAGCAGGTCGTAGCGGAGCCCCTTTCCTACCTAAAACTGCGCCATCTAGCGGCCTATCTGCAAAAAACCCGGGAGGAGGAACGCTCCAGGATCGCACGTGAAATTCACGACGAACTGGGACAATTGTTGGCAACCGTACAAATGGGCATGTCGATGATGGCGGAGGAGTACCGGGACCACCAGAAACTCAGCGCAAAAATTCACGATTTTGACCAACTGCTGCGGGAGGCAGTCAAGACTGTGCAGCGGATTTCCGCCGACCTGCGACCACAGATGCTGGACACCCTGGGCCTGGGAGATGCGATGGATTGGCAGGCCCGGGAGTTTCAGAAAAGGACCGGCATCGACTGCACGCTAACCCTCCTGCTCCAAAGGGAGCATTTTGACCCCGAGGTTGCCACGGCAATTTTTCGCATCTTCCAGGAAACACTCACCAATGTCATCCGCCACGCCGAGGCCACCCGGGTGCTAAGCACCCTGCAGGAAAAAAGAAACCGATTGATCCTCATCATCATGGACAACGGCAGGGGAATAACACCCGGGCAAAGCAGAGGCGGTCACGCCCTGGGAATCATGGGGATGAGGGAAAGGGCTTACATGTTAGGGGGGAGATTGAAAATTTTCGCAGCGCCTGAGAAAGGGACCATCGTGATTGCCCGCATCCCCGTTACCCCAAAGGAAAAAGGTAAATTGCCTCATGGGAAAAATACTCATTGCTGACGACCATGCGATTTTCCGTGCCGGGCTGAAACAGGTCATCGCTACGCTGGAGGACATTACCAGCACCGACGAGGCGGAGACCGGACAAGAGGCCCTAAGGAAAGTGCAGGCCAATGATTACGACCTGGTGATCCTCGACCTTTCCCTGCCGGACCAAAGCGGACTTGAGGTATTGGCGGAGATCAAAAAAATAAAGAGGTCACTACCTGTCCTCGTCATGAGCCTGCACTCCGAAGCACCCTTTGCGCGGCGGGCTCTTAAGGCCGGTGCCGCGGCCTACCTGGTCAAGGGAAGCCCATGCTGCGAAGTGCTGGCAACCCTGCGAGACGCCGGACTGGGCAGACCGTGTAGCAGTCAGCCCCTGGCAGACTGCTTCCGACCCTCGGCATTTCAGGACTCTGACCAGTCGGCGCTGGGGGTTATTCGGGCCATTCGCGACCTGCTGCCGACCTGCGACCGCAGAACATGGACCCGCTGGATCCTGGCCGCGATGGACTGGCAAGCCAGAGAGTACCGGGAAAGGACCGGCATTGACTGTACCCTGGAAATCATCCTGCAGAGAGAAGATTTTGATGCGGAAGTGTCCACGGAGATTTTCCGGATCTTTCAGGAGGCCCTCACCGACAACATGCGCCACCCAGAGGCTACCCGGGTTGTTTACACCCTTCACGAGAAAAGTAACCGGCTCGTCCTCAGTGCCGCAGGCAACGGCGGGGGCGGTACCTCTGGGCCAAGCGCCATTCCACTAGCCGCACAGTCCTGGGAATGCGGAAGCGTGCCTACGCACTGGGTGGAATAATGCAAAAAGTGGCAACTATTCCCGGCTGCCCGTCAACAAAAAGTGCAGAAGTGAGGAGGAGACGAGCGCTATGAAAAAGGTCCTCATTGCGGATGACCACGCTATTTTCCGCGAAGGTTTAAAGCAGGTCATCGCCAAGACAGTAGATATGGTCGTGGTCGATGAAGCGGAGAGCGGGCAAGAAACACTCAGGAAGGTGCAGACCAACGAATACGATCTGGTTATCCTCGACATCTCCATGCCGGGCAGAAACGGGCTCGACATGCTGACAGATCTCAAGAAAGCCAATCCCAGGCTTCCGGTCCTGGTTCTGAGCATGCACCCCGAAGAACAGTATGCGGCGCGTGCCTTCAAAGCCGGCGCGGCCGGGTATCTCACCAAGGGAAGACCCACTAGCGAACTGCTGGAGGCGCTGCAGAAGATCTCACTTGGCAAGAGGTATGTCAGCGCGTCACTGGCCGAGTCACTCGCCGGCAATTTGGCGGGCGAAGGCAAACGGCTGCCGCAGGAGGAACTATCCATCAGGGAGTATCAGGTCATGTGCCTGATCGCCGCAGGCAAGAGACCGCAACAAATCGCCGACGATCTCGCCATTGCTGTGAAGACCTTCGGTACCTACCGTGCACGAATTCTCAAAAAGATGAATATGAGGAGCAATGCCGAGTTGATTCGCTACGTCTTAGAGAACGGACTGGAATGAAGCCCCCTCTGACGGTCGTTTTTCACCCGGAACGCCCGCCGTCAAAATCCCCCACGATGTTTTTCTTTTTCATCCCCCGTGCTGAAAACACCTACACCGACTGAAGCAAATCCCTCTCAATAAAAGCAGGTCTAAACGGACATTTGAACAGAGTGTATGGGCGTATAGTAACTATAACACGCCTACGCAGACGTTCGGGTTGAGTCAAACTTCGCCTGTAACAATATGTTTTGCGAACACGTACACTCCAACCGTCGAATAAAGGCAGACAACACAATAGGAAATGCATGTTAACTGGACGTGGCCGCCGCAGGGGCATTACCGGTACCAGAATTATCATTTTTAAAGAGGAAGGCCGACTGATTCGGTGCTTTGCCCGTCCCTGAAAAAGAGAAGGAGATGGTCATGGTAAAAATAATAGTGCTGGTACTGTTGTGGGTTCCTTGCACGGCTTTTGGGTCTGACTGCCGGATTATCGAGTATGCGGATCATTTTGAGGCGTCATGTATTGGAAACTCGGAAAAGTCGCCCATCCTGGCCCAAAACGCCGAGCCGATCCGGGTCGAATGGGAGCAGGTTGCAACTGCTGCCCAGGCCCAGCTTTCCGACCAGGACCTACCAGATATTGCCCCGGAAAATATAGTAAGGAACGATCTGGCCCGCCTGCATGGGGATTACTGGCTTAAAACACAGGGCCGCTGAAAGTATTTTTCCCGGGTGCCTACCCCAGCGGGTCCAGGGCAGGCGCGACTGAGCCCCAGCAGGAACTGGTGAAGGTAAGTCAACTTTTCTGCACACCTTCGGTTCTTGCTGAGGCTCAAAAACTCCCTCCCCCCTTGCGGGGGAGGGTCGGGGTGAGGGGGTAGGCGCCAGGCAAAACTCCGTTGGGAGCCTCACCCTCCCCCATTCCTACTTCCGTTAGCTTAGGCATGGCCTCCTTCCCAAAAGTGGGGCACCCGCGAAGGGGGCGGCGCACAGAAAATAGACCTAGGGGCTAACAGGGATAATGCCGAATTCGCAAAGAGGTGTGAGACTTATTCGGCGGCTATGGGATCGGTTTCTCTATCCAAGGCCGGTGATTCCCCGAGGGCTTTACGATTTCGCACGTTGTAGTACGTCGCAGTAAAGCCGCTGGCAAGAATCACCGCGATGCCAAGCCAGGCGGACCAGTTCAAAAAGTCACCCCAGATAAGTACCCCCCAAGCACTGGAAAAAAGGATCCCCGTGTACTGCAAATTTGCCGTTACCAGCGTGTTGCCGAGTCGATAGGCACGCGTCATGGCAACCTGCGCCACCGAAGCGCAGACCCCGATGACGAGGATAAGAGCGATCCCTTTGCCACCATGGGCATGCCAGCCCTGCAGGTTGCTGCTCACTCTGCTGCCACCGTAAAAGGTTCCCAGCAATCCAGTAACCGCGCCCACCGTTGATAGATAGAATACTACCCGGGCCTCAGACTCTCCAAGCAGTCCTAATTGGCGTACTTGCAGATACGCTAAAGCCGACAAAATGCCAGACACCAAGGCTACCATGCCGTAAAACAACTGGTCAGCATGTATGGTAGGACGTAAAAGCAGGACGACGCCGACAAAACTCAGAGCGACAGCGGCAACCGTACCCCATTCGCGCTGTTTTTCCCCACGCCATAGTGCACCGGCACAAAGTATTGCCGCAATCCAAATGGAAGACATGTAATTCAGGGTCATCCCCGTCGCCAAGGGGAGCTTACTTATTGAGAAGAACCACATCCACATGGCCGTTACACCAAGGATGCCGCGCCAGAGATGATGCCAGGGAAAGGGAGTCCTGAACGTGTTACGATTGTATCTGATAACAGCAGACATGATCACCATGCCAATGCCGCCCCGATACATAACTATTTCAGAGGTCGAGTACAGACTTGATGCCAGCTTGATACAGGCACCCATAATGGAAAAGACAAAGGCGGCAAAAAGCATCCATAGAGATTGCATAGGTGCTAACTGTTACCCTGCACTCCTGAGTAAGTCAAGTCGAAAGTCCCCTTTCCCGGAGGGGGTGGGTTAGGGAGGGGGAAATCAACTTCCTCCCCGACTAAACCTCGCTGCAGGCAGAGTCGGGAGCTAATCACCAGTTCCATACTCCTGATCCAATTTACCCAAGCACTCCCTGGTCTTTTTCACTGCAAATCCGGTACAATTGACTTAAAGGGACCGACCAACCGGGAACCTACCATCCGAAGCCAAGGGGGAGCCATGCGGGAACATGATTACTATGAACATGACGATGATGACCCCTGGGAAGGAGTACGGCTGACCAGGGAAGGGATCCGGGCACGAGCAACCCTCATCCTTTATTCGGCGCTGCTAAGTGCGCCCTATGTCGCCCTGGTGGCATCAGGTGGTTTGATCTGCGGGTTACAGGCCCATGAGGTGCTGGGAATTTCCTGCTACAACTTCATGCTTTCAGCCCTCTTCTTTTTCGACACGCTCAGAAACGCAGCTCACGAATGTTTCGACCAAGCTCAGGCAGATGGTTTGGTAACCTGCAGCGAAGGGATTCCCGTTATCGACACCAGCTATCCTCACCGCCGCCTGGCTCGGCTCTCCTTCGCTGTTGGCGGACGTGGAACGTCGAAACTATTGTAAAAGCTGTGGGTTAAACAAGTGAAGCAGTCTGCGGAAAGAAAAGGAGTAGTGCGATGACAAAGCACGCAACGGGGACATGTGATGAATGGATTGCAGCTCGGCTTGGGCTGCTCAAGGAGGAGAAGGAGCTGACCCGACATAGCGACGAACTGGCGCGGCGACGTCAGGAACTGCCTTGGGTCCGGGTCGACAAGGAGTATCGATTCGAGACCGACGCTGGGAGCGCCTCGCTGAAAGACCTCTTCCGGGGCCGCTCGCAGCTCCTCATTTACCACTTCATGTTTGGGCCCGACTACGAAGCAGGTTGTCCGTCCTGCTCGTCGATCGCGGACGGGTTCAATGGCTTCGTCGTCCACCTAGCGAACCACGACGTCATGCTTTCCGCGGTCTCCCGGGCTCCGCTCGCGAAGTTGCTGGCGTACCAGCGCCGCATGGGCTGGACCTTTCCCTGGGCGTCCTCGGTCGGCGACGACTTCAACTTCGACTTCAATGTCTCGTTCACGGAGGAGCAACAGCGCGAGGGGGGCATCGAATACAACTACCGACGTGAGGCGGGGTTTGAGTGGCGTGCGGGTCAGGTGGGTGGCGGCCTGGAGGCGGAGGACAAGTTCGCGGCCATGTGTGGGACCGACTCGCCCACCTACCAGCGCGAAAGGCCGGGTATAAGTGCGTTCGTGCTCGAGGAAGGGGTCGTCTACCACACCTATTCCGCCTATGCGCGCGGAGTGGACGGACTTTGGGGCATGTATCAGTGGCTCGACCGCGCGCCCAAGGGGCGTAACGAGTCGGGCGGCGTCTGGTGGCGCCGCCACGACGAGTACGACAAGGGCTGAACGAGCTCGTGTTCGTCAGCCCTTGCGACCCTGCATCGTAAGTACCAGCGTTAACGAGGGAGGGAGGTCCGGCTTGGGGGCCCCGCCGCCTTACGCTCCAACTCCGCCTCCGCTTCCTGCGCCCACGGGACCGTTTCGCCGCGGCGCTCCCTTGCCTCACGGATCAGGCGCAGGTTTCGAGCCGTGGTCTCCGGCTCCCACTTTTCCCGAATGGCGGCGCAGGCGTCGCAGAGAGCTTCCGAGGCGGCCTCCTCCTTCTTGCCCAACACCGCGAGTTCCAGCTGCGTCGCATAGTCCCAGTAATCCGGATTTCCCGCAGCGACTTTCCGCTTTACCGCGTAAGCCACCACCGGAAGGATCTCCAGCCTTTGCGGATCGGGCGGTTCCATAATCTCCATGAGAGTGACGGCATTGACACCGGGGTAGGCGTCGCGCCAATCAGCCTCGAAGCCCTTAGCGTAGGCATCTGCGGCTTTTTTCAGGAGCCCCCTGGCAGCCACCTGATCCCCAGCTTTGAGTGCGGCCTCCCAGCGATCCTTGTACACGCGCCCGAGGATTCCGTAGGTCTCGCTGCTGGACCCCCGGGTCTTGATCAGAGCGGTTAACACCTGCTCCGCGTCCTCGCCCTTCCCTTCCCGGTTCAAAGCCAGGCCGAGTTGCTCCTGGATCATCAGGGTTGCCGCAAGTGGAGGAGACATCTTTCCCACCAGTTCGACCATCTCGGGCCAACCCTTCACCGCCCGATAGGAAAGGAAAAGGTCAACCACCACTCCCGACTCGATATTTCTCAAGTCCCCCAGTTCATCCTCAATCTTGCGCAGCGCCGCGACTCCTTCCTTGCGTGCCGCAGCCAGTCGTTTTTTCATTTTGCCGGAATACTGTACCTGTTCGCGGAACACGTCCGTCTTGGTATGGTCCAGGTCAGGGTAATTCTCCATCAGTTGGAAAAGCGGGCTGTCGGTGCGCGCCTCCGCAGCAGCGCGCAGCTTAGCAGTCAGCGCTTTACTGTCCTTGTCGACCGCAGAGGGCCTACCATCGGCAGCTAATTCGTAAGGGAGAGCCCTCAGCGGGGCGACGTCGAAGGGGAGTTGGCTTCCGCCCGCCGAGAAGATCAGCACGGTACTATAGGGTCGAGCGGCGTGGCGCACACCCAACTCGTAGAAAACGTAGGCGTTGGCGGCCGTCAAGTCGGCCACGGCATACTGGCAGAGGATGAGGCGTTCGAACATCGGCTTATGGATGATTCCGTCGGTAATTTCCTCGTCCGCCCGCAGCGGTTCGAGGCCTGCCGCCAGGACTCCGGGAGCTATCAGGTTCTCGTAGACCGCGTCGAAATCAATGAGCCTCCCGGAGCCATAGAGTTTTTTGCCGAAAGGCATCAGTACGAAGCAAAGTGGACGCATAGCAAATTTCCTCCCATGGTTGCTACTGAGTGTAACTTGCCTGCTGCAAGAGTGAAGGAGTGACCATCTACTCAATATCAGAGCAATAAGTTTTGTCAACTCTAACAATTCGAAGCCAAAGTGTCTGCTATTTCTACCAACTAAATCCTGATGCTGTCCATCTTTTCAGTTTGCTTCATCATTGACTTCAAGTAGGATTGCAGTACGAGAGTACGGAGCAGGGGAGGTCACACGATGTCGATATTGGTCGGCCAGGAGATACGGGCTGCAATCAGCCGGGGTGAAATAAACATTGATCCACTGGAAGAGTCTCAGATTGGTCCCGGCTCTGTCGATTTGACCTTGGGCAATGATTTCAGGGTCTTCAAAAAGCAGATGGGAATCTACCATGTGGACAATGAATCAGATTTCTCCGACGTTACTGAAGTCGTATCGGTGGCAGACGGAGAGTATATTTCCATATCACCATGCGAGATGATCCTGGGCATTACCAGGGAGCGCATAACGCTTGCTGAGACCATCGCAGGATGGCTGGAGGGTCGCAGCCGCTTTGCCCGTTTCGGCCTGGCTGTTCATGTGACCGCCGGATTCATGCAGCCGGGTATTTCCAATCAGCAGGTGCTGGAAATTGTCAATCTGGGCCATACGCCGTTGGCGCTTTATCCCGGGACGAGAATCTGCCAGTTTGTCTTTGAACGCTGCCTGGGAACCGCGAAATATCAGGGGCGATTTGTTAACCAACAGAAACCGTAGCTTATTTAGCTAACTCAAGTCCCACCGTCCACCTTTGCAAAGGCGCTGTCGGGCCAGTTGCTGCCTTGCCCCCTCGCCCCCCGGGAGAGGGGCAGGGGTGAGGGATTTGCCACGAAAGTGCTGCCCTGGCACCGTTGAGTATCGCACCCAGAGTCCCTTTCCGTCGGAGCCCAGTGGGGACCAGCCTGCGGCTCCCTCACCCTACCCTCTCCCAGAGGGCGAGGGGAAGTTTTTTGCAAGGCGCCCGGCCGGAACCGCATTTATCTCGCCTTAATTCCCTTGGCCCGGCTGCAAAGAAATGGTCTCGCCCACGCCAACCCACCCTCCCCCCATCGCCTTGTAAAGATTGATAAGCGCCTGCAAAAGCCCCCCGGTGGTCTGGGTGTAGGCAAGTTCGGCATCGAACAGGCTGCGCTCGGCGTCCAGCACTTCCAGGTAGCTCGTATAACCGTTTTCGTAGCGCAGCCGCGCCGTGGAGGCGTAGCTGCGTAGCGCCTGGAGCTGGCGGGTCTGGGCGGCGAGTTGCTCCCGGGTGCTCCTTTGGTCGATCAGGGCATCGTCCACGTCGCGAAAGGCGCTCTGGACTGCTCTTTGGTAGTTGAAGAGCGCTTCCTCACGGATCGCCTTGGCGATCTTCACCCCCGCGCCGATGCTCCCCGCAGTGAAGATCGGCTGGGTTACCGGTGCCATCCAGCTCCAGGTGCGGGCCGGACCGGTGAAGAGCTGCGAAAGCCTGATGCTCTCCCAGCCGAAGAGCCCGGTGAGGGTTATGCTCGGAAAGTACTGGGCCCGTGCCACGCCGATCTGGGCGTTGGCCGAAATCAGTTCCTGCTCGGCCTGGCGCAGGTCCGGCCGCCTCTCCAGGAGGCTCGACGGAAGTCCCGCCGGAACCGCCGGCACCTCGAGCGCGTCGATCATCTTGCCGCGCGCTACCGCGCCGGGGTTTCGGCCCAGCAGCAGGCTCAGGGCGTCCTCCTGCTGTGAGATGGCTTTCCCCAGAGCGGGAATGGTGGCCAGAGTCTGCTGGTACAGCGAATTCACCTGGCTTAACTCCAGATCGGAGACATACCCGGCCTGGAAACGGAGCAGGAATATTTTATAGGAATCCTCGCGACTTTTGGCCGTGCGCCGGGCAATCTCCAGTTGTCTGTCGAGATCACGCAGGTTCACATAGGCGCCGGCCACCGACGCGACCAGAGTAAGGATGACGGAGCGCCGCCCTTCCTCTGTCGCGACCAGATCGGCGCGGGCAGCCTCGCTTCCCCGCCTCAGTTTCCCCCAAAGATCGATTTCCCAGCTGGCAAAGAAATTGGCCTGGTAAAGCTCTGTCGGATTGGGTGACGTGGCGGGCAGCGGCGTCTGGCCCCGGTTAGTGCTGCGTTCCCCACCTACGCTGGCGCCGGCCCCGGCCCGGGGAAACTGCGCGGCACGCACCACGCCGTAGCGCCCCCGAAATTCCTCCACCCGGGCCGCGGCGATCTTCAGGTCCTTATTCTCACGGAGCGCGACGGTTATCAGCTCGTTCAGTACCGGGTCGCGGAACTGCTCCCACCAGGCGGTGTCGGCGAGATCCCTGGCCTCTTTTTCCCCGAAGCGCCAATTTTGTGGCGTATCGAGCGCCGGGCGCCGGTAGTCGGGACCAAGCAGGCAGCCGCCCAGGACAAGACAGAGCAATAGGGCACTAAAATAACGCATCAGGTCAACCCTCGTTGCCGCCGCGCGGTTTGTTTTCATCCGGCTTCACCTCTTTGTTTTCCTCCGGCTTCACCTCTTTATTTTCATCAAGTTTTACCTGACCCGCCTCAGCTTTTCTGTTGCCGAACTTTTCGATGACGTAGAACATCATGGGGATCAGGAAGATGGCGATCCCCGTTGCCGCGAGCATGCCCCCTATCACGCCCGACCCCATGACGTTTCGAGCGATGGAACCGGCGCCGCTCGAGAAAGCGAGCGGCAGGCAGCCAAGGATAAAGGCAAACGAGGTCATCAGGATCGGCCTAAGCCTCAGACGCGCGCCGGTCAAAGCCGCCTCGCTAAGCTCCGTCCCCCGCTCGTATTCCACCTTGGCGAATTCCACGATCAGTATGGCGTTCTTGGCGGCCAGGCCGATGAGGACGATGAGCCCGATCTGGGCGTACATGTTGAACTGCATGCCGCGCAAAAGGAGCAGGATAAAGGCGCCGCAGACGGCGATCGGGGTGCTGAGGAGCACGCTAAACGGCAAGGTCCAGCTCTCGTACAGCCCGGCCAGAATCAGGAAGACGAAAAGAAGCGACAGGGAGAAGATGGCCGCCGGTGGGACGCTCTGCTGCGCCTTTTGCTCCTGGAACGACATGCCCAAGTAGTCAAAGCCCATTTCGCCGGGCATGGTCTGGTGAAAGACCTCCTCCAGCGCCCGCATCGCCTGGGCGGAGCTGTAGCCGGGTGCGGCGGAGGCGTTGATCTGCGCTGAACGGTACAGGTTGTAGCGCATGGTGAACTCGGGTCCGGCCCGCTTTTCCACCCGGGTCACGGCGGCAAGCGGCACCGGGTCCGAGTTGGAGTTGCGCACGTAGAACTGCCCCAGCTGCCGGACATCGGTGCGAAAGTCCCCCTCGGCCTCGACGTAGACCTGCCAGAGCCTGCCAAAGCGGTTGAAGTAGTTGACGAACTGCCCCCCCATGAAGGCCTGGAGCGTGCTGTAGACCTGGGCCAGATCCACCCCCTGGGAGAGCACCTTGTCGCGGTCCACCTGGACGAAATACTGCGGCACGCCGGGCAAAAGCGTCGTGGTCACCCGGGTGAATTCCGGGCGCTTGCGGGCGGCGGCGATGAATTTGTCGGTGTTCGCGGCGAGGTACGCGATGTCCTTGCCGGCCCGGTCCTCCAGGATGAAGGTCACCCCGCCGGCCGTCCCCACCCCCTGAATGGCGGGCGGGGAAAAGGCAAAGGCGTTCCCCGCCGGGAGGCGACCCAGTTCGCGGTTCAGGCGGGCGATGATCCCCGCGGCGTTTTCGCCCTTCCCTTCCCGCTTGTCCCAGTCTTTGAGCCTGATGAAGAAAAAACTGCTGTAAGTGTTGCGAACGTAGCTTAGCAGGTTGAAGCCGACGACCGAAGTGCAGAACTCGACGCCCGGCGTGTTCATGATGATCCGCTCCGCCTGGCTGGCGGCTTCCGTGGTCCGCTGCAAGGAGGCGGCGCTCGGCAGCTGGATGACGGCGTAGATATACCCCTGGTCCTCCTCGGGAAGAAAACCGCCGGGGATGCGCTTACCCAAAAGGTAAATCCCCGCGCTTGCCACCGCGAGAAAGAGGAAGCCGAGCGTCGCGCGGCGAATGACCACCCGGGCGATATTCACGTACTGATCGGTCCCGCGCTGGAAGAAATGGTTGAAGGTGCGATACATCCACCCGAGCGGTCCGTGCGCCTCCTTTTTGGGGCGCAGCAAGAGCGCGCAGAGCGCCGGCGAAAGGGTCAGGGCGTTGAAGGCCGACAGCAGTACCGAGATGGCGATGGTGACCGCGAACTGGGTGTAGAGCCTCCCCGTGATTCCGGGGATGAAGACGGTTGGCAGGAACACGGCGGCGAGCACCAGGGCGATCGCCATGACCGGGCCGGCCACCTCGCTCAGGGCCTGCAGCGACGCCTCTTTGGGAGCCATTCCCTCCTCGATGTGGCGCTCCACCGCCTCGACCACCACGATGGCGTCATCCACCACCAGACCGATGGCGACCACCAACCCCATCAGGGCGATGGGGTTGATGGAAAAGCCGAGCATCGGAAAAAAGGCGAAGGTGCCGATTAGCGAGACCGGCACGGCGATGATCGGGATCAGGGTCGCACGCCACCCCTGGAGAAAGACGAAAACGACGATGATAACCAGTATGACCGCGATGAACAGGGTTACCACGATCTCGTGCAGGCCGGCCGTCACCGAACGGGTCGTGTCAAGGGCGATCCCGTAGTCGAGGTCGCCGGGGAAGGAAGCCTTGAGGTCGGCCATGACCTTCTTCGCCCCATTGACGGCGTCGAGGGCGTTGGTCCCCGGGAGCTGAAAGAGGGCCAACACAGCTGCGGGCTTTCCGTTGAAGCGGCCGCGGATCGCGTAGTCCTGGGCTCCCAGTTCCAGGCGCGCCACATCCTTCAGGCGCACCAGCGAGCCTCCGGGATTGGCGCGCAGCACGATCTGGCCGAAATCCTCCGGCGTTTCCAGCCGGCCCTGGGCGCGGATGGCGTAGGTGAACTCCTGGCCGGGCGGGCTCGGCTCGCCCCCCACCTGCCCTGCCGGGTTCACCGTGTTCTGTTTTTGCAGCGCATCGACGATCTCGGGAATGGTGATGTTAAGCTTGGCCAGAAGGTCCGGCCGCACCCAGCAGCGCATGGCGTACTGCCCCGCTCCGAAAACCGTGACGCTGGCGATCCCCACCACCCGGGTCAGCTTGTCGACGATGTTGATATAGGCATAGTTGGCGAGAAAGGTGGCGTCGTAGGTTCCCTTGGGGGAATAAAGGGCGATGAGCGCCAGCGGGGCCGCGAGGGATTTCTGGACCGTCACCCCGAAGTTCCGTACGTCGACCGGAAGCTGCCGCTCCGCCTGGGACTCGCGCAGTTGTGCCAGCACCTGGTCCGTGTTGGGGTCGGTCTTCACGTCGAAGTTCACCGTCATCCGCATCAGGCCGTTATTGGGATTAAGCGAGAACATGTAGTTCATGTTGTCCACGCCGCTCATCTGTTGCTCGAGGGGAGTGGCCACCGACTGCTCAATGGTAAGGGCATCAGCCCCCACATAGGTAGCCTGCACCAGGATTTCGGGAGGGACGATGTTGGGATACTGGGCGATCGGCAACCCCGCCATGGCAACCAGTCCGACAATGACCGTGATGATGGCGACGACTATCGCCACAACGGGGCGCCTGATGAAAAATCGGTACATGGCGTTACCTCCCCGCGCCCGGAGGCTGGGCGCTCACCGCGGGAGGCTGGGCGCTCACCGCGGGAGGTTGGGCACTCGCCGCAGGGGGCTGGGTGCTCCCGGCGGGAGACTGGGTGCTTCCAGCGGGGAGCGCTGCTTGCCCGGGCGCGAAGGGGCGCGGCTGCACCAGCGCCCCCTGCTTCACCTTCTGCAAACCTTCAGCGACGACACGCTCGCCTGGCTTAAGCCCCGACGCGATTTCCCAGAGTGTCCCGACGCGCTCACCCGGTTGCACCGACCGGACCTCCACCTTGTTGTCGCCCCCGACCAGCGCCACCTGATAGCTCCCCTGGAGCTCCATCACCGAGCGCTGCGGAACCAGGAGCGCCCCCTTCCTGGTCCCCAGCAGCACCCGCACCCGGACGAACTGACCGGGGCGCAGCAGGTTGGTCGGATTGGGGAAGAGCGCTGCCACCCGGAGCGTTCCGGTTCTCACATCCACCTGCCGGTCGATGGCAAAAAATTTACCAGGCTCGGGATAGTGCGAGCCGTCGCCCAGAATCAGCTCGATGCGCAGCTTCTTCGCGGCCTGAAGGCCCGCGGACTCCGACGAGAAACTGCGCATGAAGTTGATATAGGCCTGTTCGTTGATGGTGTAATAGATTTTGATCGGATTGATGGTGGAAACCGTCGTGAGTTCTCCCCCCTGGACCGAGGGGCCGACCAGATCGCCGACTTGCGCCCGGGCGATCCCAGCCATGCCGCTAATGAGGGAGGTGATCTTGGTGAAGCCTAAGTTGAGTCGTGCAGTCTCGACAGCCGCCCGGGCCGAGAGTACCTGCGCCTTGGTGGAACTCTCCGAGGCGACCGCATCGTCCAGGTCTTTTTTGCTCAGGGCGTTTTGGGAGGCTAGTAGTTTGACACGTAAAAGGTTGGCGTGAGCATTTTGGTAGAGCGCCTCCATCTGAGCCAGTGAGCCCTCCGTCTGGTCCAGAGCCGCCTTGAAAGGACGCGGATCGATCTGGAAAAGCACCTGGCCTTTTTTGACCAGGTCCCCCTCGTTGTAGGACTGCTTGATCAAGTACCCGGTGACCTGCGCCCTTATGGTGGCATTCACCAGGCCATCAGCGGTCCCGACCCATTCGTGAACGGTCGGGATGTCCTGCTGGCTGACTTGGACCACCTCGACTTCAGGAGTCTGCTGCACGGGAGGTTTCTCTTTATGGCAAGACGTGACCAGGAGGGTAAGGCTGCCGACAAGAACGGCAAGCGTCCTGGGTGGTGCCAAAAAGCTCAATCGGAAGCGGGCTTTGCCAACATGCAACATAGGCCTCTCCTTCAGACTCTCTTCTCTTTTTTCCAGTTTTCTCTTTTCAGCAATTCACTTTCTCTTTTCAGGAATCCACGGGCGCTGCCGGTTCGGGGATGCACTAAGGCAGGCCAGTCGCGCGCCTTCTTAAGATGTTACTAATACTGATAACGCCTGTCAATATCATTCCAGGCCGCCGCGCGAGGCCGTTAGAGAGCCAGGTCAAATACGATTCGTCCTGCACCTGGCTCGGAACACTCTCCCGAACTCCGCAGGAGCGAATCAACATTCGCCCAGACACATTGGTAAAGGCGAATAGTCCGTTAATAGCACCAAAGCTGACTTAAAAATCAGCTCATGACAGGACTTTGTGCCGGCATATCATCCCCGTGTCACATTAATCAGAAATGACATGCCGACGATGAGAAGCCTGATCCAGTCCCCCTTCCGTTTGACATACTCACCCCCGCTAGGTACTCTTGTAACATCACTCCCACTGTCAAGACGTCCTTCGTTTCAACGCAACTAAAAGTGCCGCACATGCCTAGAACCTTTACCGTGATGACCTACAACGTACACAGCTGCATCGGCATGGACGGCCAGATATCTCCGCTGCGCATCGCCGAGGTCATCGACCGGTACCATCCGGACATCGTCGCTTTACAAGAACTGGATTCAGGCCTCTCCCGCACCGACAGGATCGACCAGGCCGATCTCATTGCAATGACCCTCGAAATGTCCTTTCATTTCCACTCCTCGCTACAGGTTGAGGAAGGGGGCTACGGCAACGCCATTTTGAGTCGCTCCAGGGTACGCCTGGTGAAAGCCGGCGCGCTCCCGACGGAACCGCTGCACCCATCCTTCGAGCGCCGCGGCGCGGTCTGGACGGAGATCGAGCTGGGGGGTAGCAAAATTCAGGTGGTGACCACCCACTTCGGGCTCGACAGACGCGAACGCAACCGACAGGCCGAAGCTATCACCGGTCCGGAATGGCTGGGACACCCCGAGTGCGGCACGCCTGCTGTGCTTTGCGGCGACTTCAACGCCCTCCCGGGCTCGCCGGCCTATCGACGCTTAACGCGACAGTTGCGCGACGCCCAGAGGGGCCTCAAAGGGTTGCGCCTGAAGGGAACTTGGCCGGTGCAACTTCCTTTCATGCGCATCGACCACCTTTTTCTTACTCCCGATCTCAAGGTCCGCTCCATCACCATACCAAGGACCCCCCTGACCCGGGTGGCTTCGGACCATCTGCCGCTGATCGTCACGCTGGAGTTGCCATGAGCATACTAAAGCCCGGTTCAAACTGCATGGGTATCTACCAGTCCGGGGAAACCGGAATACTGATAGATGCCTGCGATTACTACCGTGCCTTTTACCACGCCGCCTGCCAGGCGCGCCGCTACATCCTGCTCACGGGGTGGCAGTTCGATTCCGAGGTACGCCTGGTGCGTGGGAAAGAGGCCCAGAACGCCACCATGGATGTGCACTTCCTGCGTTTTTTGGAGGATCTCTGCGACAGGACGCCACAGTTGGAGATTTACCTACTAGCGTGGGATTTCAGCGCTGTTTTCTCACTGGAGCGGGAATGGTTTCAGGACTTCATCTTTGACTGGACGACCAATGAGCGCCTGCATTTCCGTTTTGACAGTGTTCACGCGAGCGGCGCCACACATCATCAGAAAGTCGTGATCGTGGACGGCAAAATCGCTTTTAGCGGAGGGATGGATATCTGTTCCAACCGCTGGGACGATCGCTACCATCTCAAAAGCCACCCGGAGCGCACGGATATTGAGGGGAGTATCTACGGCGCCTACCACGACATCCAGTCCTATTGCACCGGGCCGGCCGTCAAGGTTCTCATCGACCTTTTCACCAGGCGCTGGCTCGATTCCGGAGGAGAATGGCTGAAATTTCCCGAAGTCCGGAGCCCCATTGCGCTGGAGGCGGCAGAGGCGTTCCCCCTGCCAACGCAGGAAGTCGCGGTGAGCCGGACCCAGGCGCCCATCGACAGCATCGGTCAAAAAGGGATCCACGAGATCCGTCGTCTGTTTATCGATGCCATCATGTCGGCCGACCGGCTCATTTACCTGGAGAACCAGTATTTCAGTTCACAGGCGATCTACTTTTCCCTGATCGCCCGGATGACGGCGCCCGACCGCCCCCCGCTCCAGATCATCATGATCCTGCCCGACCGGCTCCCTTTCACCGAGGAATTGTTCCTGGGGCTGCCTCAGGTGAAGATGCTGCGCTCCCTGCAGTTGGTGGCGGAAAAAACCGGCCACAGCCTGAGAGTCTACTCCTCCACGGCCCTGGAGGATGACGGCAAGCGCCGGATGACCTTCATACATTCGAAACTGCTCCTCGTGGACGACAGGTTTCTCACCGTCGGCTCCGCGAATGCCACCAACCGCTCCATGGGGCTTGATACCGAACTAAACCTGAGCTGGGAGGCGGCAGACCCGGACGGGCAACCGGAGTTGGTGGCGGCAATCCGGGGGGTGCGCACCTCCTTGCTCGCAGAACACGCGGGGCTTTACGGCCGCGGCGAAGAGCAGCGTTTTGAGCGGGTCGAGGAGCTTACCAGCCATCTCGAGTGCCTGGCCGATGACCATGGTGCCAGGCTTTGTCGCTATGCGCCGGACGTCTTTTTGGAGCAAAGCGACTGGGCCGAAGCGCTGGACCCGATCGCCCTGGTAGTCGACCCGGAAAAGCCGGTCGACAGCGAGCTCATCTTCGAGAGTTTTTCCAAAATTGATACTAGTTCCTTCGCCAGGGGTATTCTCAAGCTGAGCCAGGGTATTCTCGGGATCTGACGTCGAAGGCCTCATCCTGCCGCTCTACCGGAGGGCGTTCTTCTCACTTCCCAATCGTTTGCCATGTCGTAGAGACGCATTGCATGCGTCTCCTTCACCCGATCACGCTTTAGATCATCTAGAGCGCGGCAGCGCTGAGACGCATGCAATGCGTCTCTACCCGATGGCTTCGCGGTTAACAAGAACAAACCAGACGCATGGCATGCGCCTCCTCTCCCCCAACCTGGCTTAGATCAACTTAATGGCGGCAGCGCTGAGACGCATGCAATGCGTCTCTACCCTAGGCAAGGGCTCGCACCGGGGTGGGTGCGGTGGCGTGCCGCATCAATCTAAAAGCTTGTGCTCGAGGGCGTAGCGGGTCAATTCGGCGTTACCCGCCAGCTTCATCTTGTGCAGTAAACGGGCCCGGAAGGTATTGACCGTTTTCACGTTCAGGGAGGTCTCCTGGGCGATGGCCCTGGGCGTCTTCCCCGAGGCGATCAGCAATAAGACCTGGTATTCCCGGCTGGAAAGGGTCTCGTGCAGCGGCTTATCCTCCGCGCTGATGACGCCGTAGGCCAGCTTTTCCGCGAACATGGCTCCAATGTATTTCCCTCCCGCCAGCACTTTTTGCAGGGCAAGCATGAGTTCGTCCGCCACACTTCCCTTGGTCAGGTACCCGCTGGCTCCGGCACGCATCGACTGAACGGCATACTGTTCCTCCGGGTGCATGCTGAGCATCAGCACGTGCAGCTTCGGGTGCAGTGTTTTCAGCTCCCTCAGTACCTCCAGCCCGTTCTTGCCGGGAAGCGCGATGTCCAAAAGGACCAGATCGTACTCCCCTGCGGCCACCTTGGAAAGCGCCTCCTCCCCACTTCCCGCCTCCTCGACCTCCATCGCGTCCGGGATCTCGGTAAGAATCGACACCAGCCCTTTGCGCACTATGTAGTGATCGTCCACGATGAGAACTCTCGTCATCATTGCACTCCTTCCGGGCACTCCGGCAACGGGATGACCACCCGGACGCGGGTCCCCCCCTGTGCCAGGCGGCCGATCTCCAGTTCGCCGCCCAGGCTGCGCACACGCTCCCGCATCCCGATGAGCCCAAGTGAGCTGCGGTCCGTCATCTCCTCCTCGCTTACCCCGCGGCCGTTGTCGGTGACGGTCACTGTCAGGGCCTGGTCGTTTCCCTCCAGGGTCACCTTCGCCTGCGACGCGCCCGAGTGGCGAAAGATATTGGTCAGCGTTTCCTGGAAGATGCGGAACAACTCGGTACTGCAGCGGCGCGATAATCCGGCGCAGTCAAAACTCCCCAGCACCTCGAACACGATGCCGGTTTTCTTCTGGAATTCCCCGGCCTGCCACTCCAAGGCCGCCATCAGCCCGAGGTCATCCAGAATCCCCGGCCGCAACTGGGCGGAAATCCTTTGCACGGTGCCGATGGTCTCATCGATATGCCTGGTGATTTTCAGCGTCCTTTCCTGCAGTTGCCGCTCTTCTTCCGGCAATTTCCTGCCGATCCAGGAGAGGTCCATCTTCAACGCCGTCAGCATCTGGCCGAGGTCGTCATGAATTTCCCGGGCGATGCTGGTCCTTTCGTTTTCTCGCACCTCCTGCAGGTGCCGGGTCAGGTTGCGTAGTTCGGCACGGGAGCGCTGCAACTCGAGCTCAGCCTGGCGCTGGGTCTGGATCACCGTTTCCAGGCGCTCGTTGGTCCGGACCAGTTCCGCCGTGCGTTCGGCGACTCTCCCCTCGAGCTGGGCGTTCAACCTGATGACCTCCTGTTCCGAGAGCTTGCGGTCGCAGACTTCGCGGTTTAAGCGTTCATTGGACTGCTGCAGCTCGACCGTGCGCCGCGCGACTTCCGCCGCCATGCCTCTGAAGGCCTGCGCCAGCACCCCGGCCTCGTCTGTGGAATGGTGCCGTAGTTCGACCTGGTAATTCCCCTGTGCCATCTCGCCGGCCGCTCGGGTGATTTCCGCCAAGGGGCGGACGATCCAGCGGGAGGTCAGGGTAGAGATGCAGAGTACGGCAAGCACCCCGAAGAGCGAAAAACTAAACCCCACCCGAATGGAGTCAGTCAAGACAGCATGAAACTCCTGCGCCGCGCGGGCGTTATCGGCCGACATGGCGCGCGCCACCGGTTCCAAACTTTTGGTAATGGCATCTATTTTAACGTCGAGGCGGGCGTCGATATCGGACAGCGGGCCCTGAACCAGTGCCCCCTTTTTGATGAGGGGAATCATCTCACGCTCAAAAACGCGAACAATCTCTTCGAAAGCAGCCTGGGCCTCCACCACCTTTGCGTGCTGGCGCTCCTTATCACAGGCCGCCGCGACCTTCTGCAATTGCTCCCGTTTCACTTTCTTTACCGCGGCCCAGTCACTCTCGGATTTGACCAGGTCCCGGTTGATGACAGCGTTGGCAATTACCAAGTACAGGTCTTCACCGGTGTGCTGGGCATCAGTGGTAAGTTCCATGGCATTGGATCGAGTAAGTGTGTCGCGATAGAGGCTCTCCAACCGCTGCAAGGAAGCAAAATTATATCCCACAAGTCCGACCATGAGGAGCACACAGACCCCAAAACCTGTAGCCAGTTTTTTCTTGATGCTTACTCTCATACGTTATCACCAGGTAGGCGGGATTCTACAGCCAGTATTATATTCCATAATTCTGTTGACCAGTATAGCGCAATTAATGCCTGCCAGGAACTCGGAAAGTTCAGCTCCGAAGTCGTACTCCCATCATTTAATTCAATAAATTCGAGACAGCCGCAAAGCGACCTGTCGAAGGTGTCGGCTTCCTGTTCTTCTCGCTGCATCCGAAACTCTCTATCCCAGGAAAATTTATTCTCATATTTTGTAGGTAAAATATACACAAAGAGTAGTTATTGTTCTCTTCATCTGTATCTTTGCTATTACTTTCACTACTTACCTTGTCTTATCCAGAAAATATCAGCATGAAAAAATATTACACTCAGCAATTATTTTGGCACTGGTACAACGCCTTGCAATTGCGAGCCTTTCTTCCCTATCCGGAGTTTCTGTCGGTGTTATTTTTGCCAAGAGTCAAAGGTACCAGACATCTCACGCCCTACGAAAACTGTTGTTATTTTACAACCTTACAGCAACCACACCGACTGGCACGCCAATTGCTCATGTTGCCATTACTTGTTGAAAAAATTTTCATCGTCAGCAAAAGAAGCATCAGCCATGGCGGACCGGGAAAACAGGTTAAGCAGCTATGGCTACCGACGGACGCGGGAGAAAACCGGCAGAGCAGAAAAAGAGGTTGGCAATCTCAGGCGCGCCAGGGAAAAAACCGGGAGTTCAAGTCCATTCATTCTGTCTTCCATGACAGACAAGATTACTTGATAGGGAGGTATTTCACCATGTTAAATCAAGATGACAAATATTCCAAACCAACAATGAGTGCCACCGGATTCCTCGCCGGGGCAGCCATATTCCTGATGCTGGGGACTGCGCCTGCCGGCGCAGCCACCATGGACCCCTTTACACCTCCCCCTGCCGGAGACCCTTCGGCACTGACCGGGCCGTTTATCGGCTCGCCCTACATCGACGTGAACCTGGCAAACCTGCCCGAAGCCAATGCGGGATCTTTCCAGGGAGGAGCGACCGGGACCAAGGCCGACACCCGGGTAAACGGCTCGATACCACTTGCTGCCCAGCAAAGTAACGGGCACATCGACGTGCCGACCAACAGCCGGCCGAGCCCGCTCTTCGGAGCCCAGCCGTTCACCCAGCAACTGCTTCTCTTCGAGGAGTTCGGACCCGAGAAAATAGACCCCAACGCTCCGGCAGCGACTGCCCCCCTGCCCCCGATTTCGGCCGGCGGTGCGGCGCTGGAGGCCTTCCTGGCCCAGCCCGGGATGTACCCGTACATGACGCAATATTCCAACTACACCGACCAGAACCCCTGGAAAACGGGCATTGAAGCCTTCATGGGCCGTCCGCTGGTCCAGGCACCCGCCGAAGGGCGCCCCCCGGGAGAGGGTTTCGCCCACCAGCGCTGGAACGAGTTTTATCCCCAGAACTACTTCAAGACCGCTCAGGCCGGCGCCCGGATGAACGGCGGCTTCCGCGACTCCAAGCAGATGCACGGCTACCAGAAAGGCGAATTCGGCCCGGGCGGACTGTACCACCGGGTCTACACCTCCACAGTTCCCGGAGCTCCCACCCTGAATGGAACGACCAACGGCCTTAACGTAAGGTTCCACCCGCTGATGCCGATTCAGGGCCCGGAAACCCTCTGGACCTTTGACGGTACCGTCCCGCCCAAGCTCCTGATGGCGCGCTACGGTCAGGGCGTATTGATGCGCCACTATAACGACCTCCCCATCGACCCGGCAGCGAACCGAGGTTTCGGCCTGCACACCATCAGTACGCACGAGCATAACGGTCATAACCCGGCCGAGAGCGACGGCTACGCCAGTGCCTTCTTCTTCCCGGGACAGTACTATGATTACCGCTGGCCCATGACCGTCGCAGGCTACGACACCATCAACACCTCGGCGACCGACCCACGCTCCGCCTTCCCCTGCGAGCCCGGGGAAACGCTGCGCGTCAACAACGACTCCACCGACTCGGTAAAGGCATGCGTCAACGGGACCATCCTGCTGAGGGGCGATTATCGTGAGACCATGAGTACCCACTGGTTCCACGACCACATGCTCGACTTCACGGCACAAAACGTCTACAAGGGAAACGCCGCAATGATGAATTACTACAGCGCGCTGGACCGGGGTAACGAAGCCGTGAACGACGGGGTCAACCTCCGGCTCCCGAGCGGCACGGCACTTCCCTGGGGTAACCGCGACTACGACGTCAACCTGGTGGTGGCCGACAAGGCCTGGGACAAGGACGGGCAGCTCTGGTTCAACGTCTTCAACACCGACGGCTTCGTAGGCGACAACCTGCTGGTCAACTGGACCTACAAGCCCTTCATGGACGTGCGCGCCCGCCGCTACCGCTTCCGCATCCTGGACGGATCGGTCTCCCGGTTCCTGGCCATCGGCCTGGTGCAGCAGGTCAGCGGGAATTCCGGTGCGATCCCGGGACCCGCAGGCTCGGGCATCTCCTACAACAGGATCCCCTTCCACATGATCGGTAACGACGGCAACATCATGGAGCACGCGGTCGCCTTTGACAAGACTGCGGACGCGACCCACAACTCGGTACTTCCGACCCAGGGGATAGCAGAGCGCTATGACATCGTGGTCGACTTCAGCAAATACGGCATCAAACCGGGCGACAAGCTCTATTTCGTCAACACCCTCGAACACACCAACGGGAAGGTCACCGGCAACAAGATCTCCCTGGAAAACATCCTCTCCGGGGCCTATCACGCCGACCAGCACCTCGACGCGAGCGGCGTCCCGGACCACTGGCTCAACGGCGACCCCTGCGTCGGCAAGTTCATGGAACTGCGCGTCCAGGCCTACAGCGGGACTGACCTCAGCATGGATCCGGCCAACTACACCGCCGGCAAGAGCATCATGATCCCGCTTACCGTCAACCGGGACAACCTGACCGACAAGGCCAAACTGGCAGCCGCGCGGCACCGCACCTTCACCTTCGGCCGCTCCAGCGGTACCGACTCCGCGCCCTGGACCGTCAAGACCGACGGCGGCGCCGGCTTCAACATGGATCCCCGGCGGCTTTCGGCGGCGCCCCAGCTCGCCAACGGCCCGACCCAGGACGGCTTCAGCGGTGACGGCACCCTGGAAATCTGGCGAATAGAATTGGGCGGCGGCGGATGGAGCCATCCGGTCCATGTTCATTTCGAGGAAGGGATCCTGCTCTCCCGCGGCGACAAACCGGTTCCCGAGTGGGAAAAATGGGCACGGAAGGACGTGTACCGGATCGGTCCCGACGAGGACTCCCTCAACGCCGTAGAGATGGCGATCCATTTCAGGGAGTTTGCCGGAACCTACATGGAACATTGCCACAACACCCAGCATGAGGACAACTCCATGCTACTGCGCTGGGACATCGAGAAACCGGGCCAGTTCAAACTGATGCCGACCCCGCTACCGACCTGGGAAGGTGTCGAGTATGTGGACTCCGCCGCACTGCCGACCTTCCGAAGCGGCGAGGGATACGGGCTGGCCAAAGCCGCCACGGCTCCCGTGGTGGGAACCATCAAAGTTAACGGCGGGGCGACTACCACGACCTCTTCCCAGGTCACCCTCACGCTCTCGGCTAAATCCGCCAACGGCAACGTCACCCAGATGCAGTTCAGTGATGACGCCGGGATGAACTGGACCCAGTACGAGAACTTCGCTTCCACCAGGAGCGCGACTCTCACCCCGGGGGCTGGCAGCAAGAGCATTACCGTGCGCTTCAAAGATGCCCTGGGCGTACCGTCCAATGCCGTCACCGCCCAGATCACTTTGACTGCTGCGGCTCCGGCCGCCTCCCTGCCGGCCAGCGCAGGCGGAACGACCACCAAGAGCGCGACTGCCACGGTAACCGCCTCGGCCGGTTCCCTTTCCGGCAAAGGCAAGTAAGGGCGGGGGCGCCGACCGGGCGTCACTCACATTACCAGGCCGGCTTTAACGTCGGGCTCAACTGAAAAGCAGCAGGCACCACAAACCGACAAGGCACCCAGCTTGGATTAGCTGGGTGCCTTGTCATGTTGAACTAATTTCTGGAAATTATCGCTTTTTTGCTATAATGTGTATATAGAAAAGAAATGGACGGTCGAGTTTCTGGATGATGGCGTTGAAGCCGAGTTCCTTGCCATTGCCAAGGATCTTCAGGCTCGCTTGGTGCGCATTACCGATTTGATCGAATCCTACGGTCTTCAGAATTTAGGGATGCCCCATGTTCGTCATCTTCAGGACAAGCTTTGGGAGATACGGGGTAAAGGTAAGTCCGGGATTGCACGGGCGCTCTATGTTGCTGTTGTTGGCAGGCGAATAGTTATTCTACGGGTATTTGTGAACAAGTCCCAAAAAACACCGCCGGGGGAAATTGCACTGGCACTGTCACGAATGAAGGAGATCGACCGTGGATAGGAAAATGTCGGAAATGAAAGAGGAGCTATTAAAAGATGAAGAGTTCCGTGTTGCATTCATCGAACTTGAGGACGAGTTTGCACTTGCCTCCCAGCTTATTGAAGCCAGAAAAAAGGCGCATCTGACCCAGGATGAGGTGGCGAAACGAATGGGCACAACGCAGTCGGTAGTAGCGCGTCTTGAATCCGGGCATCCTTTGCCTAGCCTGAGGTCGCTAAAACGGTATGCGCAAGCTGTCAACGGCAAGGTTGAAATCAGAGTTGTGTAAGATCCCTTCTCCGACCTGTTACTCACCCATGCAAGTTGACCGCCTTGGCTTACGGCTTCGTGACGTACTTGAGAGTTTATGGAGCCCCGACAAACAATCATTGTCGGCAATCATTGCTCATTTGCAGAATCATCGTTATCCCTGGGTTTGTTCCGAAACCAACGACGAACCGACATCCTTCATGGCGGCGTCCAGATCTTTTCTTTCCTGCGCCGGTTCCTTTCGCATGCCGGCAACGACATGCACCCCTTTAACATCAAACTCCAGCAGCTGGAACATGTGCTTCGTATAATCAAAATACACCTGAAACATGCCGGAATCAGGATTACCTTGAGTGAACACAAGTATCAGCTTTTTTTTCACGGCAGTTTCTTTGAAAAACGGAGAGAAGCGCGGAGAGATTTGGGCAAACAACCTGTCGGTGAATATCTTTGCCTGGGCACTCATCTGCCCCATGTAAACCGGCGAACCGAGAACCAGGACATCGGCCTGCTCAAGTGCCTCATAAATCTCCTGCATGTCGTCCTTGACGACACAACCCCGGTCCTTATCGCCCTTGTGGCAGCCCAAACAACCCCGGCACGGTTTGATATCAAGATCGCTGAAATACCAGGATTGGGTTTCGGCCCCCTGCTCTTGCGCGCCTTCGAGCATCTTGTTTAGTACCCATGCGGTATTGCCTTCTTTCCGCGGACTTGCAACAAACCCCATGACTTTCATTTTTTCTCCTACCATGTCTGAGCTACTAATCGAGAGATGAGCTAACCAGCTAACCAACTTGGCGAGCATACACTGAATCTGTGACTGAGGCCAGCGCTCTGTCATTGAAGGCAGAATGATCCGGGAATCGTGATTTCCAACTAGGCCTGGGACGTCGACCGGGCCTAGCTTCCTACGACACGGCATTGCCCTTTGACTTGCATTAGCATACGTAATATAGTGCAAACTTATTGGGAAACATTTAAGGCCTGAACCATTTAAAACAAGGCTCCGATATGAAATATAATTGTCTGATTGGAGCGTCTTGTGTCCCTATCTGATTACTTCGAGCAGCACGAAGAACAGGCATTCGTAGCTAAAGCACTGGCTACTGCTGTCGCCATTACTCTCATAAAATATTTTTTCCCTGGAATCGTCGGTTTCCTCTTTCTCATCCTGCCGCTTGCTTTCCTCTTTGGCCTTAAGCTCCATGCGGCGGCAAGCGGGGTGGACGCCATGGACCTACTCCGGGAGCACATCACCTTCTTTCCCGTGCTTCGCTCCGAGGATGAGCGACGCGCCGAGGTGAAACCCTGGGTCACCTACGGCATCATCCTGGTGAACTGCCTGGTCTTCTACTTCTTCGAGTCCAGCGCCTCGGATGAGATGATCAACAACCTGGTTTTCCTGCCTCACCACCCAAATCCTTTCAATGTCCCCCTGAGCGCGGTCACAGCCCTTTTCCTTCATGCGAGCAACAGTCACCTTTGGGGAAACATGACCTTTCTCTGGGTTGTGGGGTCCGCGGTCGAACGGCGCGTGGGGCGGCTCAAGTTCTTCTGGCTCTACCTGATAACCGGACTGATAGGCGGATTGGTCTTCGTTTCGGTCGAGTTCCTCTTTCATGGCAGGGCCGGTCACGCCCTGGGAGCGTCCGGCGCCATTGCCGGCATTATGGGGATCTTTGCCATACGCTGCTATTTCAAGAGCATGATTTTCCCGATTCCGATCCTCGGCATCTTCTCGCTGATCTTCCCCATCAGCCTGAAGGTCAGGTTGAATTCCCTCCTCATCATGGCCCTCTTCTTCCTTTCCGACCTGTCTGGCGGCATCCAGCAGATCACCGGCGAAAGCCAGTCGATGGTCGGCCACTGGGCGCATCTGGGCGGCATGATCTCAGGAATGCTGATCGCCGGGTGGCTCAAGCTGGGCGACGACGCGGTTGAGGAGAGGCACCTGGAGATCGGCATCAAGGCGTCGCAGGCCTTCATGGGATACCAGGGCGGTGAGCGCTCCATGCAGATCGCCCTGGACCGCAGCCCGAACAATGTCGATGCCCTGCTCGGCATGGCCAGACTGAAAACCAAGTTCACTGCCACGGCGCAGGGAAGGGAACTCTACGAAAAGTCGCTGGGACTGCTGATTGCTGAGCGACCGGCCGAGGTGGCAAAGGTGTACCGTGAATACTTGGGGAAATACCTCACGGTACCCTCGGAGCATGGGCTGGTGGTGCAGCTTGCCGAGGCGATGCGCAAAGCTGGCGAAACCGAGCTGCTGATTCCCTGCCTGGAACGACTGGTCGCCGTGCCGGAAACCGGCGCCCAGCAGCGGGAAAAGGCGCATTATCAGCTAGCCACGCTACTGGAGTTCACCAGCTGCTTCGAAGCCGCCTGCAGCTGTTTCGCACGCTTCGCTTTTGAATACCCCGACTCGGTGCTGGCAGATTCCGCGCGCCAGAGGGCCGGTGGCGAGGTGTACACACCGCCAGGACCGGCTGTCGAGCATACCTCTGCACCCGCAGAAACCTGTCCGGCGTGCGGAGCGGCGCTGGCTGTGCGCATGGCAACCTCGGGGCCTAAACAGGGCATATCTTTCCGGGTATGCGCCAGGTATCCTGAATGCCGTACGGCCTACCCCGTGGCGGATCCCGGTGAGGCGTTGCAACCGGCGCGACAGGCGCCGCCCCCCTTGCCGCAGCGCTTCCGGCTCATTCTCGACGGCACCATCGGTTTCACCGCAGATCCGGAGGAAACCAAGGAGAATCTGGTCTGGCTGCTTCGTTGCAGCCGGGACCAGGTGGAGCGGCTGTGCAACGGCAATCCGACGGTGCTCAAAAGAGGTCTGGACTACGAAACAGCCCGGGAGTACAAGGAGGCCGTCAGCCGCACCGGTGCGCTTTGCACTCTGGAGGTCGAGCCTGCTGCGGCCGCAGCTCCGGCCCACCAGGCGCCGCAGCCCGAGCGGTCCGTGTCTGCAGGGCAGCCTTTTGTGCCGGCGCCGAAACGCTCGTTCTCTTGTCCCAAGTGCGGCCACCTCCAGGAAAGAGGAGAATCCTGCCCCCAATGCGGCGTCTATTTCGCCAAGCTAGTCAAGCAGGCCGAACGGGACTTTAACCATTTCCAGAATCATCTGGCCGGAGCGCCAGCCCATCCGGTTATGTCCGAAGAGCGCGAAAGGCGTTGGGCCATGATGTGTCACCTCCTGGCCCTCAGCGGCTTTCTGATACCGTTTGGCAACATCCTGGCACCGCTTTTGGTCTGGCACTGGCAGCGCAAGCATTCCGCCTTGGTGGATCACCACGGCAAAGTCGTGCTCAACTACCAGATCACCTTAGTTCTTACCCTGACAGGCCTCCTTGTCGCGACAGTCTTGAGCGGATTCACCGCAGTGTTCGTCGGCCCGCTTCTCGGTATTTTAGGGATTTACACCGTCACCATGATCGCTTTAGGCGCCATAAGGTCTCATCGCGGCGAGTACAGCGAAATCGCACTGAGCGCTGATTTTGTCAAATAGGCTGGTAATCGATTGGAAGTGATTGCAATTCCCGCGACTCTCCGGACGCTCCGGCGTCCAACTTCGGAGGCAAATCCGTGCCCTGAAGATGTGCCTTTCTACGTTGTAAAGCGGGACGCGGGAGCGTCCTTGACTGCATTCCCAAGCGGGAGCGTGGGAACGATACCGTGAGCCCCTGCGCGCAATGGGCCTCAACTTATTAGTAAAGACATAAATCTGAGTTTAGACCAGAATTTTCCCTCACGACAAACAACTCCAAACACATAAGAATCACTTTCGGCTTCATCCCTCCTTCAGAAACACAATAAATCCTTTCAGCTACTAAAGAAATTCCTGAAATAGCCGAAGAGTGGCTGATGCCACCCCCACCGTTAGCTTGCCTGCGAAGTGTTGCAGACGGTTTCTGCCAGTGAAGGCTATGCTACCTGCCACTTTTCCGCCGAGGAATATTGGGTGGTTAACAAAAGTTCCATGGCAAGACTCAGTCAATCGCATCTTATCAGGGAAAACACTGTGAAAGCTCCAGGCACCCAAATAAGACGGTTTCCGCCTCTAGAGGCGCAAGACCTTCGATTCCAGGCGCTCTGGTTAGCAGCGTTGTTTCTCTTTGCCCTGCCGGGCACCGCAGCTTGCGACACTGCTGCTGGCGAATACAACCTGAAGGCAGCCTTCATCTACAACTTCGCCAAGTTTGTCGAGTGGCCTGAAAGTGCCTTCAGGGGAAAAAGAGACTTCTGCATCGCGACCCTGGGCCGCACCCCGTTGGATCGCGAATTGGCGGCACTAAGTGGCAAGAGTATCCAGGGGCTTAATGAGGTGTCCTGTCAATAATGGACACGCCCATCTCAAGCGGCTGCCAGTTGAATGTTGAAATTTTGCATAAATACGGCAGGGGCTAAGTAACCCAAACGCGA
>Ga0209123_1000482_pt1 | contig 51472 bp, 40 predicted proteins | sample BarGraIncu00431A_FD_184500 | JGI IMG/M metagenome (GOLD analysis project Ga0209123, IMG submission 184500) | Arctic peat soil microbial communities from Barrow, Alaska, USA - Barrow Graham LP Incubations 004-31A (SPAdes) (version 2) | ecosystem: Environmental > Terrestrial > Soil > Wetlands >... | reverse complement strand
ACGTAGACGTGGTACTGAGATGGTATGAGGTCCTACGCCACAATCTTTATCCAGATGCTCCGCATGTAAAAACATGGCGACGGTTTCATATTTATAGTCATATAAACCATAGAGTACACCAATGCCCACATCATCAATGCCCGCTTTCATGGCCCGATCCATGGCAGTGGTGTGCCAGTTATAGTCATTTTTAATGGAGTTAGGGTGCAGTCGGTCATAGGTGGGGCGGTGATAGGTCTCTTGGAATAAAATATAAGTTCCAATCCCCACCCCTTTTAATTTACCGTATTCTTCAATGGTCGTGGCGGCGATATTCACATTAGCCCGCCGAATACTACCGTTACCGTCTTTGACACTATAAATAGCCTTGATGGCATCAACCACATAATCAATGTCACAATTAACAGGATCTTCTCCCGCTTCAACGGCCAGACGTTTGTGACCAAGGGATTCTAATATCTCAACTTCTTCTTTGATCTCATCCATGGTCAGGCGACGGCGTAATTGGTCCTTATTGTCATGGCGATAACCGCAATAAAGACAGTTATTTACGCAGTGGCTAGAAATGTAGAGGGGGGCAAATAAGACGATCCGCGTGCCATAAATGGCTTTTTTGACTGTGCACGCCGTGGCAAACATTTCTTGTAACAACTGGGTATCTGTTACTTCTAATAATACTGCGACTTCCCCTGCCGAGAGTCCTTGATAGTTACCAGCCTTAGTAATAATCGTTCTAACCAAATCTTTATTCTGGGATTTTGTTTTTGCTTCAGTGAGTAAGGTATTAATTAATCCATCATCAATAAAAGCATCTGTCGTCCGTTGTTGGTTATCAATCATTAAAAGCATCCCCTTTACCTTTTGTTTTTTTCGCCGTAAGGGCCGATTTTACAATTACACCAGGTAAGTTGCCTAGTTTACCAGTCAATGCGCCAACGTCATCCGTATTCCCTTCCACAATTAAGGCGATAATCCCCACATGCTCTTCGTGCTTGGGAATTCCCATACGACCCATGATAAGATAGCTATAATTACTAATGATCAAGTTCACTTTAGCAGCAATGGCTTCCGGTTCACTAATAACAATTCCCACAACACCAATCCGTTTAGACATGCTTAACCTCCCTTCATTTACTAAAGAACACTTGGCTTGCACCAAACCTTCGTTGCCCTTATTTGTAATCGAGAAAGTATTATACTTTCTGATGACGTGACATAAGCCGTCCTTTGCCCACGGCAAAAGACGGCTTTAAAAGCTTCCGGTGATTCGCCATCCTGTGCGCAGGTTTTGCCCTTGCTTGCAGATTTTTGATAAGTATCAGTATCCTTCAAAACATGAGGTCGTGCCCCCACACATTGTCAGATAATTGCAGTATACAATATTTTTATAATAAGTGATAGTATCTTTTTTGTGTTCTAGTATCCCATTCGCCAAAGCACCTGCTTGATAGCATAAGCTACACCATTATCATCATTGCGTGGTGTATCAGGTATAAACTGAAATTTTGAGGGTTGTTAAGGAATCCCTAATTAATAGTATCTAACTCTATACTTTTTTATTATTTAATAGTAAAAGACATAAAATCAACGAAACCTTCACCTGTATAAGTAAAATATAATGCCTTCACGCTTTCCTCTATCTTCATAGGTGCTGTAAAGACGCTCCAATCACCTTGAGCTGTAAATGGTATCTCTGCAACTGGTTTGCCACCTAATTCTGTACTGGCAAGGAATACTCCGTTACCATTTCCTCTAACCTTTACAGAGATTTCTTCTGTTTTATCAAAAATAAAATATTTGAATCCTGCTACAGATCCCTCATTCATATTAGCAATATACTGATTTGGATTGTCTTCTCTATCCTCTCCATCCTGTGTGAAATATGGATGATATTCTTCTATTACACCTCCAAATTCATATCGTTTAGCTCCTTCCCGACTCATCAGATTACAAGCAATTCTAGTCTCATATTCTCCCTTACCGATAAGTGGTCCATTATTTAGCCCGCAGCTAGTTATTTCTACTTGCTTTATACTTCTGTCTTTTTCTATTGTAATAGGCTCTGCACATGCCTGTCTTGAGAACTGATGACGATTGGTTTGTCTATGATAAAATACATGCCATTGTCCATTAATTTCAACAATACTTCCATGATTATTTTCTGTATAGTTCAATGCCTGCTTATCTGTTCTTCCATTTAAGTAAATATCAGCATTAGATACAATTGTTCCGCCATATTTAAATCCACCAACTGGACTTTTTGATGTAGCATAACATAATTCATGTCCATTAGACGAAGAATATACAAAATAATAGGTATCGCCAATCTTTCTCATCGATGGAGCTTCAAAAAATTCATGTCCCTCAAAGTCTGTTCCTTTTCCACGTGCTTTATCTGGGAATATTACTTTAGGACCTTCTTTTACCGTTACCATGTCCTGTTCTAGTTCGATAACCATTCCACCTTTTATATCCCTTTCTGGCAAACCAAACATTGCCCATGGAAAAGACTCCGGACAGAATCCAGAATATAAATATATACTTCCGCCATCGTCCACCAAAACACCTGGATCAAATGGGAATGGATCTCCGTCTTTTTTCCCAAGTAATATGCCATCTGCATAATGAACATGTCCATAGAATTCATATTTACCTGCAGGGGTATCGCAAACAGCAACTGCCACTACGCCAAGAAAATCAAAAGCATAATAAAGATAATACCTTTCATCTGTACCTTTTTGAACATCTGGTGCAAACAACAGCCTTTTATCTGGATTATCGCACATAGGATCTTGTGTTTTCCTATAAATAATCCCTTCGTATTTCCAGTTTCCTAAATCATTTACATCTGCAGACCAGCACACATAATTATTTTCGCAATATTGTATGCCATTAAATTTGTCATGGCTACCATATACATAGACCCTACCACCAAATACATATGGCTCACCGTCTGGAATATATTCATAGTTTGGTAAATATGGATTAAAAGCCTGTTTTTTCATTTCATTTACTCCTTATTAAATTATGTACTCTCGGGAACCCGAGATGTTAGAACGACCACGGCTTATGCCTTGGTCGTTCTAATTTTTCCGAGAGCCTACAATTATTTCCTAAAGACTTTCTAATTCTAAGCTTGCCTCGATCAGCCCTTCTGCTCTTGCAGTTATAAATGTCTTTCCTGCTCCTTTGCTTCTAACGACTGCTAGAACTTTCCCATGATAAGCACTTCTACTTTTCCCAGCATATCCTTCTGTTGATATCGGATTACCAGTTCCCATTCCTTGAAGGCTGCCTTCTCCCGTAACCTCAATTAAAAGGGAATTATTTGCATATGGAACATTTCTTCCATTCTCATCTACAATTTCACAAGTCACATAGCTAAGATCTTGATATCCAGCTGTAAGCTTATTACGGTCTGCCTTTAAGATCAATGAAATAGGTTTACCAACCGTCTCTAATGTATCTCTTCCTATTTCAGCATCATTGGTATATGCAATTGCTTCTATCTTACCTTCTTCATATACTACATCAAAACTTACCTTAAATAGTTTCTCTGCTCCAACCATCTTTCGTTCCACAACCTTGCCATTAATCATTAATTCAATTTCTTGTGCATTTGAATAAACATCGACTCTGACTTTTTTCCCTTCTATTCCTGGAAAGCTCCAGCTTCTCATCACATCAGACCATCCCCAAGAAGATATAATCTCCTTTTTACCATAATGCTCTGGTTTTAGCACTACAATATACGGAGTTTTTCTTTTCTGCCAAACTACTTTACGATATTCTCCTTGTGGTTTTATTTCTCCGCAAATATCTATATCTCCACAATTGGATATATGCCAAGGGTATTCTGCAAAAAGGCTTCCGGTTGTATCATAGAAAGCACGGCCAATACCTGCTTCCCCAAAATAATCCATACTTGTCCATGAAAAATCACCAATTACATGGTTGTACTTTAAGGTCTCCTGCCAAACCGCTGCGATCTTTTTCGGATACGATTCAGTTCCACAAATCACGCGATTAGGAAAAGCATTTCCATCCTGTCCGTAACGATTATCTAAATAATTATAGCCGACCACATCTAATGAACTGCAAAATTCTTCTGTAATTTCTCCCCATTCTTCAGTAACACGGCCACACTCTTTCAGTAATTCATGAACTTCTGGTGGCAAATCTGCCAACTCCCCTGCACTACCGTTAAAAACATTAGCAAGTATGCCGCCAAATTCTCCTGCATCTAAAAAAATAGCACATATCCCATTCGTTATGGCTCTTGTATTATCTAAGCTTCTTGCGTAATCTGCAATCTCTTTTGCTAATTTCGCGCCATCAGAACTACCATCACGTTCGCCAATTTCATTGCCAATGGACCACATGATTACCGAAGGGTGATTTCGATCTCTGAAAATCATGGCTTGTAAATCTCTTTTCCACCAATCTTCAAAATAAAGATGATAATCATACGTATTTTTTTTCAAGCGCCAGCAGTCAAATACTTCATCCATGACTAGCATACCAAGTCGATCACAAGCTTCGAGCAGTGCAGTCGATGGCGTATTATGCGCTGTTCTTATGGCATTATAACCAACTTCTTTCAGTAGCTTTATTTTTCTTTCTTCGGCGTAACCAAATGCACAGGCTCCGATCGGTCCATTATCATGATGCAAACAACCGCCCTTTAACTTGATGGTCTCACCGTTTAACTTAAAACCATCTTTGGAATCAAATGAAATGGTTCTAATTCCAAATGTGGTTTTTGTTTCATCCAACAAAATATCTCCGATCTTTACTTGAGTCACTGCTTCATATAAAATTGGAGAATCTACCGACCATAACTGCGGATGTTCTACAAGTAGTTCCTGTTTTAACTTAGTTTCGGTTTGGTCCTTAAGTGAAACGTTAGAAGTAGATGAAGTTGCTTTTTCTCCATCCTTATTAAACAAAGTTGTTAAAATAATTACTTGTTTCTCTTCTGCTAAGCTATTACTGATGTTAGTCTCTATGTTTACCCTTGCTACATCTTGTTTTACTACAGGCGTTGTAATAGAAACACTCCATGGCGAAAGATAAACGGCTTCTGAAACCATTAACCATACATGACGGTATAATCCTGATCCAGAATACCATCTAGAATTAGGCATAGCATTGTTGTTAACTACGATTTTTAGTTTATTACTTTCACCATATTTAAGCCAAGAGGTAAGTTTTACATGAAATTCGGTATAGCCATTGGGATGGAGCATGACTAAATTACCGTTAATATAAACTTCGGCATTCATATATGCCCCTTCTATGACTAGCAGATACTCTTTGCCCTTTTGTTCGATAGGTATATTAAATTCTTTTATATAAGTTCCGATTCCCCCTTGAAAAAATCCACCCGCTTCATTGGCTCCTGCCAACGGAGTTCTTTCTAGTCCAATCGAAAAATCATGGGGCAAATTGACTTGTTCCTTACAGGTTGCTCCCTTCTTATCTTGATAGCTATTTCCAGTAGAATATGAAAAATTCCACTCCATGTCAAAAGTATATTTTTTCATAAATTTTCTCCATTACTAGCAATTACATCTTTATACCAATAACCCGAATCTTTAATCGTTCTTTCTTGTTTTTTATAATCAACATACACAATGCCAAAACGTTTATCATATCCTTCTGCCCATTCGTAATTGTCCAAGAAGGACCAAAGTAAGTAGCCAAGAACTTCTACGCCATCTTCAGCAGCTCGTTTATATTCTTTTAAATATCTGTGAAGAAAATCAATTCTTTGTGGATCATGTACTTTTTGATCCAAATGAACCCAGTCCGTTCCTGACATCCCGTTTTCAGTAATTAAGATAGGAAGATGATATCTTTCATATAAGAATTTAGGTGACCAATACAAACATTCCGGAGTTACTACCCATCCCATCGTTGTTTTCGGACATCCCTGATAGGCATTTTCTGCATAAGCTGTACCATTCCCATAAGCAGCCAGACTTGAATATATATTAACACCGTAAAAATCAAGTGGTTGCGAAATTAGCTCTAGGTCTCCTTCTTTAATATTAGGCATATCCTTTCCTAAATATTCACATGCATCCTCTGGGTATTTTCCTAAAATAATAGGATCTGCCCACCAGGAATTTGTGAATACAAAATCAACACCTGTACACACAAAACTTTTTCTTCGGGCTTCTTCAATGGCTTCTTCGCTATTGTTTGCAGGTGTGGCACAAGGACCTTGCGGTGCAAAGCCGACATAGGATATTTGTTTTGCATTGGCACGAATGGCTTTCACAGCACGTCCATGTGACAGAAGAACATTGTGGGATACATGAGTTAATTCTTTTCTGCTTAATCTCAAAAATGGAGAATGCATTCCTATCATATGTCCAAGTCCAACAAGCATCTGAGGCTCATTAATGGTTATCCAATATTTCACTCGATCCGAAAGGTGATTTACTACTAATTTTACATATTTCTCAAACCATAGAGGTGATTCATCATTCAGCCAGCCACCTTTTTGGTATAATGCCTCTGGATAGTTCCAATGAAATAAGGTTACTACTGGTTCAATGCTATTCGCCAGTAGTTCATCCACCAAATTGCTATAAAATTGAATTCCTTGCTCGTTTACCTCGCCAATTCCGCTTGGTAATACCCGCGGCCAACTGATCGAAAAGCGATACGCTTTCACCCCTAATTGTTTCATGATCGCAACGTCTTCTTTATAACGATGATAATGGTCAGCAGCAACATTTCCATTTTCAGAAAATTTTACTCTTCCCGGAACACTTACTAATGAATCCCACACACCTAGACCTTTTCCATCTTCTGCAAATGTCCCTTCAATTTGATGTGCTGCTGTAGCAACTCCCCACATAAAATCCTTTTGAAGCCCCATAATGAATCCTCCTCAAAATCGTCTTTTCTTCAGCCCAAGCATAACATAGCGCATATCGGCAATACCATAACACTTATCCATAAATTCATGTCGTTTTTGGTATTCACATTAATAGCATGAAAGCACTAATGCTATGTGTTATAATTCATATGATTTGCCTGTTGTTTTTGGCAATAAGTCTCAATATTATTTTAAGACTTATATTTCGATGAAAGTGATAAAACTGCCAATTTATAAAGTTTTTTTAGGAGGAATAAATTTATGACTACTGATTATTGCTATCGATTTTTAAATGATGATACTGAGAACGGACTGCTTTCTTGTGGATTCTTATCTAAATCCTCTACGATGGATATACCAAAATCAGTTGCAAATAACTATTATCGTTGTTCTCTTGTATTAAGAGGAAAAGGAACTCTTCTGGATAAAAGCGGTGTCTCTTATCCACTCTTTCCTCATTGCCTATTTCAGCATTTCCCCAAAACCTGTTATAGTCTACTAATCGATCCTTCCGAAGAATGGTATGAATTTTATATCAGTATTGGAAAAACTACTTTTGATGCATTGGTTTCGCTAAATTTATTGCATACCGAAAGTCCGGTGTTTGCTATTCAAATGCAAACCTATTTAGAACAATGGATGGTTGTTCTTCTGGCACAGCTGAAAAACACTAAAAATGTGGAAGAAGTGACAGAAATATTTTTTAATACACAAAAACTATTGATATGCCTTCACAAAGAAAGTACCAAAAGCAAACAAAATGCGGAAAACTCCATAATTGACAGTGTAAAACAACTACTTAGTCATCAATACCATGAGGACCTTTCATTAGAAAACATTGCGCTATCTTTTGGGATGAACTACGAAAAATTCCGCAAACTTTTTAAAGAGAAAACGGGTGTATCTCCTTTACAATATCGTCTTAAAAGTAAATTTTTATTTGCACAAATGCTGTTATCAGAAGGTTTTTCAATTACAGCGGTTGCAAGTAAAGTTGGCTATGATGATCCTTTTATTTTTTCAAAACAGTTTAAAAAATACATGGGTCTATCGCCAAAATGTTTTAAAATTAAGTAAGAGATCTAAACTAACTAACACTGGATTAAATCCCTAAGTACTGAAGGGGCAGATTAAAACTTTTCGTGTTAATCTGCCCCTTCTATACTATTTCCCCATTGCTCTCAATAACCTGTTTATGAACCGGTATCTCCCAAAATCAAGATATGCATGTCCTTGGCGGATAGTTGTGCCATAATATTACTTTATTATTGAATCCACAAACTAGAATTGCCAAAATGTTGATCTAACTGGGAACTAAACCAACGTCCATTAAGTACTTCTTTGATTATTTTATCTTTTGCTTCTAGTGTAATGGTTTGATCGCCTTCCATTTCTTTCAAAACATCTGTATAGGAAACTCGTTCGTAAGACATTTTTACAATGGCCTTATCTTTATCGGCATTAAATACGAATTGACTGGGTCCCTTATTTGCATTTTTCCATGCTTCCCATTTTACTAGTCCATCGCTATTAGGATTACCTGACCAGAGGAAATTCGAAATATATTTTTGAAATTTTACTGTTAAATCCTGTACACCTTGATTGTTAAAAGCCTCAGGAAACATTTTACGAATCTGGGTATTTTCATCGGTTAAGAACGGAAGAAATATCCCATGGTGAGAACCGATGAGTTCAGCCATCTCCTTGCCAACAACGGTCTCATCTGTACCCCAATCGATATCGCAAGTGTAAATAGGTGCTTTATATTTACCAAACATTTTAGTTGCAGATTCCTCTGCATTGAATAAACCATACAATTTACTGCCATATTTAATGGCAAAGCTCACTTCATTATGCATTTTGGGATCAGAAAGAAGTGTTTTTTGCTGTTGGGCAGCCACAAAATAAGGAGAATACATCGCAAAAAAGGAAAACTCTGTAGAACCTGTGAGCATAATGAGTGGCACATTATTATATTTGGGCGTTGCAAAGCCTTCTTTTGGTACGACTACACCATCAGCATATAAATGAGGAAATGCACTCATTCGAATATCAGCATTACCGATTAAGTTTACTAAACGTTCGGTAGGAAGATTATATAGATATGCTTTTACCTCTGGTGTATTTTGCAGAAGCCACTCATATGCTGCTACTTCGGTTTCTTTGACTTTGTCCTGTACTACCAATTTAGCGATTGCTTTGGCAATGACTTTGGTACTATCAGCAGAATCAGCAACTGTCATACCACCACTAAAGGAAATGGCTTTTTGGAACTTATCTTTAAAGATCGGTGAAATCAGCATGGCCATCACATCTCTACCACCGGCTGAAAAACCTGAAACTGTTATATTCTCTGGATTTCCACCAAAAGCTACAGCATTTTGTTTAATCCAATCTAAAGATTTAGCCATATCTAGCAGTGCATAGTTTCCAGAGTCTTCAAGGGGATTGCCTGTTTTTAAAGCAGGTAAATTATTAAAACCCAGTAAATCCAATCTATAGTTTATCGAAACAACAACGCAATTGGCATTTACCGCTAGCTTATTTGGCATCAGCTCTGTACTTGTACCGGTTTGATTATTACCACCATGAACATATACCAATACAGGTAAGTTTTTTTGATTGGTATCAGGACGATAAATATCTAAATTTAAACAATCATCACTACCCATTGTACCAGGAGCCGGAAATTTGGATTGTGTAGCGACCTTTGCATTCTTCGTTGCATCAAAAATACCATCCCAAACTTCTGGGTCTTGAGGTGCTTTCCATCTTAATTCACCAACAGGTGCTTTGGCATAAGAAATACCTTTCCAAATTAAAGTTTGTCCTTCTTGCAAACCTTGCACTTTACCATATTTCGTACTTTGTACCAAACCTTGTACATAACCTTGTGCTGTTTGCGCATGATTTGAAATGATTACATTGGGATTTTTTTGTGCTTGACATTCCACAATGGAAGTTGTGAAAACTGAAGCAAGTAAGCTCAACGCAACGAATACTCTTGTGAATTTGCGATTGATGTTCATGTTATAAAAACCTTTCTTTATAATTTTATGAAGTTGTAGATGGGCTAATTCTCATCCATAACTTTTACTAACGCTGAATCAAGCTGAGTACTTATACAGGCATGGACTTCATCCTCACGATATCCTTCCAGTAATTTTCTTCCAATAGGAAATCCTGTTTATATCCACACACCATTCTTCTGCATGGTCACGAATCATTACTCCTTATTTTGACAATAAGGAAGACAGTCTAAACATAGAAGGGTCAATCGTCCGCTTATGACCAATTGCATCTGCTAAGTCAATACTTACAACCCCACCATTTAGAGAGCCAAACATTACATTGGATATCCCTGAAATTAAGGCCAAAGTAGCATGTTCACCCAAAGTACTCGCCAAAATGCGATCAAATACACTCGGCGATCCCCCTCGTTGAATATGCCCCAGCACCGATACGCGCGTATCAAGCCCCGTATCAGCAACAATTTTTTTACCAATCTCAACGGCGCTACCTGCTCCCTCCGCGACAACTACCACACTATATTTTTTGCCAGAATCATGAGAGCGACGTAATTTTTGGCATAATTCATCCAAATTGACACTCATTTCGGGAATCAATATTTCTTCCGCACCACCGGCCAGTCCAGCAGTCATTGCAATCCAACCAGAGTTACGTCCCATTACCTCTAGAACAATAACCCGCCCATGAGAGGATGCCGTATCACGCAATTTGTTAATAGCATCCACGACAGTATTGGTAGCTGTATCAAAACCAATTGTATAATCGGTACCCCAAATATCATTATCAATCGTACCAGGAAGGCCTACTACCGATATTCCTAGTTCCGATAGCAACTGTGCACCTGTCATCGATCCATCCCCACCAATAATGACCAAACCTTCAATTCCACGCCGCCGTAAATTCTCTGCCGCTTGCTGGCGTCCCTCTAATGTTCTAAAATTTTCACATCGTGCCGTCCCCAAACAAGTACCACCACGTTGCAGGATATTCCCCACTGACCGGGATGCCATCTTTTCCATTTTATCTTCATACATGCCGGCATACCCGTTATAAATTCCCCATACCTCTACCCCCTCATGAATTGCGACGCGCACTACCGCACGAATTGCAGCATTCATCCCAGGCGAATCACCACCGCTCGTCATAACAGCGATACGTTTTAACATCAGAATACCCCCTTCTTACTGAATATATTTTTTCTTAACCATTAATCACATGTATTTTCAAAAAAGACACTTTTTGAGTTGTGTAGCCCTGTTATCCATTGATAACCTGTTTCGGAAGACGATAAGCAATCGTTTTTCGTTGCTCCATACTATATAAGTTTCAGATTGCTAAGGCATCTACGACTCACCGCTCTTAGTATCATGTGCCCCACTACAGGCAAAACCAAGAATTGTCCCTTCATGATCCACCACTATAACCCTACAATCAATGGGAATAGTATTCTTGATCATCTCAACATTACTAATTATGGTCTCTAGATTCGTCATTTCGCTTCTTCCTTACGTTGCTAGGCATAAATATAATGACTGGACAGCAAAATAAGTATCTCAGTGTTCCCACGGCATTTTCTTTGCCACTGGCAAATCAGGAAGTAGACTACTGTCGAAAGGATAACTAAAATTATAGCTACCTGAGCCAAGTTCCAGCGTTACTTCCCCCTCTTGCTCATCCATATCGTAATAAAACTCTCGATTTCTTATTCCGATTGCATTTTCTGACAGTTGTGCTATTTTTGCGTATGGCAGAGTGATGGTAGCAGTCGTATTATGCGGAATCACAACATCAATATATAGCAAACCACTTTCGATACTCCATCTTGCTTTGATCAAACCATACATCGATTTGAATTCACCAACTGCCCACTGTAGTTCTTTACATAGCTGTGGTTTAATCACGATATGTTTATAGCCCGGTTTACTTTCATCCAGATCAATCCCTGCAACAACACGATATAGCCAATCACCAATCGCCCCATACGCGTAATGATTAAAGGAGTTCATCTGCGGATTATATAATGTACCATCTGGTTTAATACCATCCCAGTGTTCCCATATCGTAGTGGCCCCTTTTGTTATTTGGTATAGCCAAGAAGGGTAATCCTGCTGGAATAAGAGTTTATATGCTACATCAGCCCGACCATTCTGACTGAGCACATGACAGAGATAAGGGGTGCCCAAAAATCCGGTATCTAAGTGCCACTTTTTATTATCTAATAACTTGATCAATGTATTAAATATGCGTTTGCCATCTTTTTCTTTTACCATGTTAAACATCAACGATAATACATGTGCAGTTTGCGTGGGCGATACCAACCGACCCGTTGGGCTTAAAAATTCCTGTTGGAACGCTGCGCGGATCTTTTCATACAGCTCACTATACCGTTTTTCGTCTTCCTCTTTTAGCAACAGTTTTGCCGTTTTTACTAAAATACTAGTAGAATAGGCAAAATAGATCGTAGCAATCAAATCAGTAGCAGTAGCTCCTTCAAAACTGCCTTCCATGCCATCTAACGCTAACCAATCACCAAACTGAAAACCTGTATTCCAAAGCAGTCCGCCCTCGGCGACACTACGAATGTATTCAACATAAGCCTTCATACTTTCATATTGATCTTCTAAAACTTGTATGTCACCATAGCATAAATATACCGTCCAGGGACAGATTACAGCGGCATCACCCCAACCAGCAGCAGAATACTGTCCAAAAAAACTAGCTACAACATTAGGAATTACCAGCGGCACTGCCCCATTTTCAAATTGTTCGGCTTTCAAATCAGCCAGCCATTTTTTCAAAAATAACGCAGTATTCATATTAAAGCATGCTGTTCTTGAGAAAACCTGGATATCTGCTGTCCAGCCCAATCGTTCATCACGTTGCGGACAATCTGTCGGAACATCAAGAAAGTTTCCTTTTTGCCCCCAATAAATATTGCGTTGCAATTGATTAATTGCATTGTCGGAACAAACAAAAGTACCTGTTCGTTCCATATCGGAATGAATCACCTTGGCAACAAAATCTTCTAGTTTGGGCTGTCCAGGATATTCTACTAGTTTGATATAACGAAAACCCTGATAGGAAAAGTGAGGTTTAAAGTTCTCCTTTCCTTCCCCTTTTAAAATATACTGGACTGTCTGTCTCGCTTTTTTTAAATTTTCAATATAGAAGTTCCCCTCTTTATCTAACACTTCAGCATGCATAATACAAACTTGTGAACCTCTCGCTCCCTGTACGGTAAACTGCACCCACCCCACCAAATTCTGCCCAAAGTCAATGACTGTTTCACCTTTAGGAGTTTGCAGTAATGCAATGGGGTTAATTTCTTCAATAATTTTTACTGGTACTACCTCTTGAGCAACTAGAATATCCTTGCTTTGTTTTATAGATGTTGTCCCTGCCCAAGCACTTGCATCATAGCCAGGCATATTCCAATCTACTTTCTCAAGACGCGCATCATAGACTTCGCCGTGATAGATTTCCGACATCAGAATAGGACTATGATCCGCTTTCCATTGATCATCAGAAATAATAACTTTTTCTCTTCCATCATCATAGAGAATATGTGCCTCAAAGAGCAACGCCAATTTGTCGCCATAAATGTTTTTCTTGCCTTCAAAACCAAGATAGCCTTTATACCAACCATTACCAAGTATAACACCAATTACATTTCCCCCATCGTTTAAAAGTTCAGTAACATCGTAGGTTTGATACTGCAACCGTTTATGATAGGCTGTCCAGCCTGGGGTAAACAACGCATCCCCTACGCGTACACCATTTAAATACATCTCATATAAACCTAAAGCAGTAGCATAAATTCTGGCTGATTTAATTTTGCCTTTTAGCTGAAAATCTTTTCTTAATAAAGGACACACCTCGCTAGAAAGCAAATCATCTTCAAAATCCCCTGTAATCCACTGTGCTTTCCATTCAGTAGCATCTAATATACCCATTTCCCAAAAATAGGGTTTACTCCATTCCGATGGATATCCCTGTTGATCCCAAATTTGAACTTTATAATAATATCTCATATGAGACTTCAACGCTTCACCATCGTACTTCACGTGTATAGATTGGTCAGACTGTACCTTACCCGAATCCCACACCAGATTTTCAAAATCATCTTGCTTCTTAGATACCTTAATCTGATATGCAGACTGCAGAATATTTCGTTCTTCTGATTCAATAATCCAACTAAATTTTGGCGTTATTATATCTATACCAATTGGATTAACCCGGTATTCACAGCGAAGATCTCCGATTTTAATTTTATGACTCATGCTAAACTTCCTTCCAACTATCTATTAAAAGATAAACTCTAACGTTGTTTGATTCTCTCATTCCATTATAGGCATTGGTAGATCTGCAAATGGACTTTTTCACATTCTGTTGTTTCTGGTGCCACTTTATGAAGTAAAAATGTTTTTGCCATTGGTAGCCACTTTGCGCACGCATGGACTTTATCCTCACGATATCCTTCCAGCAAGTTTCTTCCAAGAGAAAATCCATGATCTCCATATTCAAACATATGAAGTTCGTACGGTATTTTCTTTTCATGAAGTGCTTTTGCCATTAAAATAGACTGAATCGAAGGTACGCAACCATCATCTACTGCAGCGGCCATAAAAATTGGTGGTGTATTTTCTGACAAATGACAGATTGGACTATATTGTTCTAGCTGATCAAGTGATGGATCTATTTCACCAAAAACAGGCTTATTCATATCATTTGGTAAAAAAGGTACCTTCCCACTTTTTCTAAATTCCTCCTGTATACGATAATCAAAAATACCCTATATTAACATTGCAGATAAAGGTTTAAATACTTCTGGTTCTACACCAAAAGTTTCACTTAATAAATTTTCATGCCAGGTAGTTGCATACATGCCACAAAAATGCGCCCCAGCTGAAAAACCAATAATAGAAATTCGGTTTACATCTACACACCATTCTTCTGCATGCTCACGAATCGTTAACAATGCTTTCCCAAAATCAATTAATTGTGCTGGAAATAATGTTTTTCCTTCTGGTGCATGATTTGCCACGCTGTATTCTAATACAAAGCTCTGGTAACCATCAGTAGCGAAGCTCATAGCTACCGGATCCCCTTCTGTTCCATGTCTTGGACACATCATATATGCTCCCCCTGGGCATACAATGACTGCAGGTTTTTTCTCTGGATGTGGGAAAAATACATCTGGCATCGTTAAAAATGTAGTTAACTTTACATCATCCCTGTCTGGCCATAACTTCATTTCTTCAATAAGCATACTATTTACCCCATTTTCTATATTTGTTTTCCATACACATCCATCAAAAGTGCTTTTTTAATAAAAATACTTGCATGTTTATAACGGACTCTACAAAGTTCTGGAGCCTTTGGATCCATTTCAATAAACTTATGATGTAACTTATCTTCAATGACAGCATCTCCTGCATAAATATGTTCCACCAATTCTATAAATTCCTGTATATAACTTTTAGCAATCACCACACCATTGTGATTTGGTAAAAGATAATCATATTCGCCTGACAACTCTTGTATCTTTTTATTATTTTTATAAAAATTATCTAGTCTTTCTTTTACATTGTACGGCGAATGCGGATTCTTTGAATTATCAAAAATCAGTACCTGTGCGGCTTCCAACTCATCACCTGTAAAAAACATTCTATGCCCACGGTCTAAAAAGAAAAGACTGCTGTTACAGTGTGCAGGTAATGCATCTAGCACTTCAATGGTTCTTCCTCCTAATTCGATTTTATCTCCTTCTCCGACATAGATTTTCTCATAATTGGGATGTGGCAGTTTACTTAAATCAAAAGGACCTGGGGCATTAACAGTTGGTGCATCCATTTCTGCACCTTTACTTACAAATACTTTTTCAAATTCTCCATTCCCCCCTGAATGATCTGGATGAAAATGGGTATTGGCTACTATAATTTCTTTATCTGTTAATCCTTGTACAAAGGCATAAAGTGTTCCTGTACCATAGCCGGTATCTAGCAATATTGCTTTTTCTTCGCCCTCTAATAAATACAAATTTTGTGTTCCATTCATGAAATGAATACACCATGTAGTGTCATCTAATTTCCAAGCCGTGTAAGAACCGAAAATTTCTTTTAATGATGGCTGTTGCATATTTTTTCTCCTTTCCCATTGTGATGTTAAGTCATTATTCCCTATCTATTTAACATTTGTACAAACTGTTTAAAAGCAGCGATTCCCTGAGCATTGCGTTTAAAAACACCTGCATCTTCAAGGACTCTTAGGAACTTAGCTGCTATTTCTATTTGGAGGACTTCGCCGATATTTTCCTTCTGAACCGTTCCTTGATACTTTTCTCTCAGCTCTTCTGCCCATGGTTTATGATACTCGGCAACATCATATTCTTGCCCAAGTATATATTTTGCTACTTCCTGTAATTCTGGAATTAATCTTGCTGGCAGAACGGCCAGTCCCATGACTTCAATCAGACCGATATTTTCTTTTTTAATGTGCTGTACATCTTGGTGAGGATGAAAAATTCCTAAGGAATGTTCCTCACTGGTCCGATTATTACGTAGTACAATATCAAATTCTATAACACCATTTCTACTGCGAGCAATGGGCGTTACAGTATTATGAGGAGTTGATCCTGTATAAGCGAAAATATCGACAAAAGGATCACTATACTGCCGCCACTCTGTAAGGATGTACTCTGCAGCATCGACTAAAGCACTCGTATTTTTACTTTTGAAACGAATCACTGACATCGGCCATTTAACGATCGTGCTTTCTACCTCTGGGAACTGCTGTAATGTAAAGGAATATTCCGTTTCTGCCTTTGCCATCGCAAATTCATAACAACCGCCTTGATAATGATCATGGGATAAAATAGATCCTCCTACAATCGGTAAATCCGCATTTGATCCTACGAAATAATGGGGAAATGTTTCAACAAAAGCAACGAGCCGCGAAAAACCTTGACGATCGATTTTCATATCCCGATGTTCTTCGGATAAAACAATACAATGCTCATTATAATACACATAGGGAGAGTACTGTAAATACCAATGTTCCCCCAATAAATCCATGGGAATGAGACGGTGATTAGAGCGAGCAGGATGTCCAATTCGTCCTGCATATCCTTCATTTTCGATGCACAACAAACATTTAGGATAGTTTGTACTTTTTATCTCTTTGGCTTTCGCAATATCTTTTGGATTTTTTTCAGGTTTGGAGAGATTAATGGTAATATCTAATTCCCCATACTCGGTCGTTGCTTTATAATTAATATTTTTGGCAATTTGTTTGGTTTGAATATAGTTGCTATTTCTGCTGAGTTCATAAAAATAATCCGTTGCTTCCTTAGAACTGGCTTGATATTTTTCATAAAACAGCCGATTGACAGCAGATGGCTTCGGCATGAAACAGTTAACGATATTGCTAGCTAATATATCTTTTTCATCAAATACATCTTCAATGATTCCTTTTTGGCAGCCATACTCTACTATTTCTTCCAGCAAATCAGGCAAGTCAGCCTTACACTCTACTTTTTGTTCCAGGGCAAAATCATGAAGACCCAGTAAGTAGAGAATCTGATTTCTTATATATATTTCATCTTGTGCTTCAATAAAATCTAATACTATAGCACAATCTATCACTTGTTGAATGATTTGGTAGATATTCGCAATATTCTCCCTTTATTTTCCATATCCATTGGGATGATGTTGATGCCACTTCCAAGCATCGGTAATAATCTGATGAATTGAAGTACGTGTGGGCTGCCATCCTAATACTTTTTTAGCTTTTTCCGATGACGCAATTAAGGTGCTAGGATCGCCTGCCCGTCTTGCTCCTATTTGGGCAGGGATAGGATGTTTGGTAGCTTCTCGGGCAGTTTCAATAATTTCCTTCACCGAAAAACCTTGGTTGCTGCCAAGATTAAATATATTGCTTTCCCCTTTAGCAAGTAAGTAATCCATCGCCAGTATATGAGCTTCAATGAGATCTTCTACATGAATGTAATCTCGAATACAAGTGCCATCCGGGGTTTGATAGTTATCGCCAAAGATGGTGATATGTTCTCGTTTTCCTACAGCAACTTGCAAGACTAACGGTATTAAATGCGTTTCAGGAGCATGATCTTCACCTATTTCACCGCTACTTCTTGCCCCTGCTACATTAAAATAGCGCAGAGCGACAAACTTCATACCGTAAGCTGTATCACACCATTTCATTAATTTTTCCATCGTCAGCTTGGTTTCCCCATAGGCATTGGTAGGGATCGTCGGCATATTCTCGGTAATCGGCACTTGCTCCGGTTCACCGTAAGTAGCTGCCGTGGAGGAAAATACGATATGCTTAATATTGTACTCATTCATGACTTCCAGAAGAACTTGCGTACCATACACATTATTATCAAAGTATTTAATTGGGTGAGTCATCGATTCGCCAACAATAGAATTAGCAGCAAAATGAATGACTACTTGGATTTTTTCTTTGCTAAATACGCCTTGTAAAAAAGCTTTATCACGAGTATCGCCCTTATAAAAAACAACGCTAGGATGAAGTGCCTCTTCATGGCCTGTCTGCAAATTGTCAATGACCACTACCTCATAGCCTTTATCGATTAATTGATACACTGCATGGGAACCAATATAGCCTGCACCGCCTAATACTAAAACACCCATGTTATAACCCCTTTTTTATCTCTTTTGCTCCGTCACCAATGCTTGCAATGAAAAATCAAGTAATTTGTTGTGCAATCTTAAAGTTTCTGAGCAATTTTCTCAATTTCGCCAGCTGTTACTGCCAAAGACTGCATGGTCGCACCAATTTCTTCTGTCGCCGCCGCTTGCCGATCACTAATTTCCGCTGTACTAACAATTACTTTTACAACCTCGCGAGTGTCATGATGAATATCCTTCAATATATTTCTAATTTCGTTTACAGAATTGGCACTGTTTAGTGCCATCTTACGGATTTCATCTGCTACAACAGCAAAGCCCCTCCCATGTTCCCCCGCTCGGGCGGCTTCGATAGCAGCATTCAAACCTAGTAAATTAGATTGAGCAGCAACATCACTAACAAATTTCAGGATATCACCAGTTTTGTCAATTTCAGCAAGAACTTTTTCTCCTCCGTGCTTAATTTCGCTCAAATCTTTTGCCAAAAGCACCGCCGTGTCTCCTAATTCTTCCGTAGCATGTCTCACTTCATGAGCCATAGTCGTAACAGTTTGTGCTACATCGGTAAGCTGTTCCTCAATATCTGCAAACTGTACAATAACAAGAGCACCTATTACGTTTCTACTCTCATCAAAAATCGGCGATGCTTTCCCCTTTACCACAATCCCTATAACCTGTTTAGGAAGGCGGTAAGTAATTGTTTTCCCTTGCCCCATACACGTATAAGCTGCAGACTGCTTTGGTAACTTAGACTCACCAATCTTGGTATCATGATCCTTATTACTACTAGCATAGCCACGAACGATACCTTCACGATCCACTACAATAACAGTACAAGGAATTGGATTAGTATTTTGAATAAGCTCAACGCTATCAACTACAATCTTTAGATTCGTCATTTTTTTATAACCATTCCTTTTGCTTCGCTCAAGGCACAAAACGAATGAAACCGTTGCCTTTGAGCTTATTTTGCTTTAAAACTATATTATTGAGAATACAGACAACTACAAAGCACGTGCGGGGGGGCTACTCTTCTTGAAGCTGACTGCATTTTTATGTACAGCATGTTTTGCTCTTTTTTGTAAAACAGTATCTTTAATCCTATCTTTCTGCTGCTCAAAGCTTTCTTCTGTAAGTTCGCCAAGGGATACAATCGGAAGTTTGGTTTGCAGTATGACAAGAGCTTCCTCACATTGACTTCTGCGCTCATTATATTTAGAATCAGCTAACTCCCGCCGTTTATTGGTGTTCATAATAATAATATTATGGTTTTCTAGAATGATTGGAGCATAGGAATACTCTAACGTTTGGCAATCCAGCAAAATTCCATGATCGGTTTTTCCCATGCCAATGGCAAACTGATCCATAATACCGCTATTTACACCAATAAATTTATTTTCCACCTTCTTACCGATTTTCACCATCTCAATACGATCAAAAGCTAAGTCAAATAATCCTTCTAACACTACACCTGTAGCCATTTCAATGGAAGCAGAGGAGGATAAACCTGCGCCATTGGGAATGTTTCCATAAAATAGAATATCCATACCAGAAGTAATGGGATAACCATCTTCTATCAGATAACGAATCATACCTTTAGGATAATTAGCCCAATCATGTTGTTTTTGATACTCTAGTTCCTGTAACTTAAATTCCACAATACCCTTGTCCGGGAAGTTCATGGAATAAGCACGAATTACATCATCATTTCTCTTGTAAGCTAAAGCATAGCTATCATAATAAAGAATCTGTTCGCCTGTAAAGCAAGAATTACTGTACAGGCAAAACAGATAATAGAAATTAACATATCAAGAATTTTCTTTAGATAAAATCTACTTTTTTAAAATTATAAGAAGAAATCATACTGGCCACGGAATATGCTCTTATTGGTATTATCATCAACCGTTTTGCCGTTCATATAGAAAACAGTAAGCATCTGCATTCTTTTCGGAACATAATGGAATCCAATCGTTGTGCCTTTGAAGTTTATAGAGTTGTTATCGTCGCCATAAAAATCACTCGGATTGCCCCCATATCCGCCAATGATTGTGTTGTTCGGAGTTTTGCGGTAATTAGCAAACACATCATAAGAATGAGGCACTGCCCAGAACATAGCCTTTTTATAAAGAAGTTGCCCAAAATACCCTTTATTATCATTTTCCCTGCTGGATTTTACACCAACCGCCGTCAAAGTGAAATCATGACCTACCTTGGTATCCGCACCCACTTCATAATAATTAGCACCTGGTATCGTATTGCAATCACTTGTTCTTTGATAAGACGCCTTCACATTGGTATTTCGTGAAACAGCATAATCAAAGTCCACACTGGCATAAGGCATTCTTGACTCTATTAAATTAGCATATGCATAATCAGCGGCTGATTTTGCATAAAATACTTTGTATAGTGAATATCTGCTATCCGTCCAAACTTGACCAAAAGCTACATTCGCTTTTAACTTGTCTGATGCATCAAAAGATAATTTGGCACCATTGATATTTCCTATATACGTCATACCATATGCTGCTCTATTACCAAATCGACCAACCTTAACTTTTGTCTTATCCCCTAAAACCGTCTGAACAAACATTTGACCAAATTTGGTATTGGTCGTATTCATTTCACCGCCTGACCAGGCATCAGTGCCTTTTTTATAAACTCCCTGATATTCCTGTTCCAAAGTAATCGTCGTAGTATCGTCCACTTTGAAATTTTCAATTAAATCCACATGTGCCGCATTTACTGGCCAAAGGCCATTGTTAGCTCTCATTGATCGCCAACCGAAGTATGAACCTTGAAAGTTAATTACACTAGCTTTTTCGTCTATTTTTTTTACTTGCTCTTCAACATCTTTTAGACGAACACCGATACCTTCCAAATCAGTTTTATATTCTGCCGCTAATTTATCAATCATAGCCTTTTGAGCAGTATCGGCCTTATCTTGTCTGGCCAGTGCTTTGGCTACAATGACAGCCATTTCATAGCGTGTGATACTTTTCTCCCCACGAAAAGCATTATCCCCATATCCTTCAATAACACCTGCCTTGGTCAGCGTATTTACCGCATCATATGACCAGTGACTGATAGGAACATCATTGTAAGGATTGTTTAGCACGGTAGCAGCAGAAGCCACTCCGACAGTACCGAGTATAAGTGCAGACAACATGGTAGCGATAAGATGTTTTTTCATAAATATAATTCCTCCTCATTTTGAGCAAACGTTTTTCAGTATCCAAGTTTCCTAAAAACGCATTCACTTCTGTAGAATTAGACTATACCTTCCATTTATCACCTATCTAGTTTTGTCATTCACCCCCTTATGCTATCAGGACTTTTTATATTAAAATCATCAGAACGCTATACTATATCTAAATTCTTATCCACTAAGTTATAAAAACGATGACGACCTTGCAATGATTCTTTTTTATTTCGTATTTTAAAATTTCAGATCACTTTTCTAGAGCCAATCTCAGCTGTCTCATCCACAATAATCGGCGACATTTCCGGTATAGGAATAACCGCCAATGCACTTAAAAGCCCAGTAATCGCCAATAGACCGTAAAACAATGGAAAGCCTCCTGCTGCAAGCAATGGTGACGCGATGGCCATGACCAACGCCTGCGGCAAGGTACCTGCAATGTTCATAATACCAAAGTCTTTTGCCGCATCTTTCTTGTTTGGCAAAATTCTGGCTATCAAAGCCATATCCACTGCAAGATACACTCCAAAGCCTACACCTAAAATGGCAGTACCTAGGTAAACCACTTCCATCGATGTTGCAAATGCTACTATAAATACACCAATCGCAACTAGTACAGCAGATCCAGCAACGAAGGGTTTTTGTTTGCGCAACTTATCAGATAACATGCCACCTAAAAAGCTCGCTAATGCTAAGCCTATTACTTGTATCAACATCGTAAAGGCCACCACACCAGTAACAGCATCTGGAGAAATGTTGAATTTTTGTATAAAATACAAGGTGCTAAACATCTGTGTATTAAACGCCATACATACCAAGAAACGGGTCAAAACTCCCCAGGAAAAAGCAGGATATTTGCGGGGGCTTGGATACAATCTTGATAATCGTTCACCAAACGTCATTTTAGTGGAACTGCTAGGCGCATCCCAACGTACGACGCCATCCTTAATCAAAATGCAGCACATGATACCACAAAACAATGCAATCCCTGCCAGCACATTATATTTGAATTGCGTCGAATAACTATTCAGCAATGTCATCAATCCCATTCCAGAAACAATGGCTACTGGATTAAACAAGCCGATTACACCGGACGCTGTTCCGCGTCGTGCTTCGTCAACCTGGTCGGGGATCAGTGCGCACAGTGAAGCACTTGCAAAAGAGAAACTTGCTATTGCCAAGCACCAGGCAATAACAATATCTCCAATCGACACAGCAGCGCCTAGTTTGACCAAACAGCCAGAGCCAATCATAAAACCAACTAAAATCCATGTACGCCTTCTCCCAAAAGCCAACGTTGTTCTATCGCTTACCGCACCACCAATATAAGTGCAAATGATACCAACTAGCACTGCTAGTCCTGCCGCCATTCCCATATTACTAGCAACATTTTGCGGATCAATTTCTATAAGTTTTAGCGTTAAAAGTAAAGCCAGTGGTATGATTGTCGCCATCGAATTGCCAAACTGACCGAATACCATTCCGAGTAATAGTCTTCCATACGGAGTCTTAACAACCGTCGAATTATTCATATCTTACATCCTCTCTATAATCAAAGTTAAACTTCTAAATATGAGACTACTGTAGAACTTAAAAGAAGAAATCCATGCTGCATAAGGCATCCTTGCCTCAGCCCAGTATTTTTTCATAATTATTAGAAAATTTTGCCTGTCATAATACGTTAATCCATGTCCCATAATCTTACAAAAGCTATTTAGTCCATACCGGATTCCCCATATACATTACTCCTTTTTTCAATATTTACACTATTAAGGTTATTAATATATACTCCTTCAATACCTCATGATCACCCCCTTCCATTTAATGATTTTATATTACTATTGCAAACCTCTACATTATTTATTTTTTAATTTTTTAATTAATTTTGATTATTATGTTTTTTGTTAATCATCACGCTTGATGATTAACAAAAAAAGATCGGCTAGTCTTTAGATAATTACTTATGATGGATATCCTTTAGCTAATCAACACACGTGAATTAATATATATTTATCATTGTAGTAGCACTTTCAAATCCTTCTGCAGACACAGTCAAAGTTGCAGTTCCCTGTTCCTGCCCCGAACGAATAATGGCCAACAGACGACCTTCATAGGAAGTAAAACTGCCTATGGTATAATTTTCGGCTGTTATAGGATTAGCTGAACCAAAAGCCGCAAGGGTGCCATTTCCAACAACTGATGCATTCATTTTAATTTTTGCATCGGGAACTCGACTGCCATGTTCATCAACTACTTCAACAATTACATAACATAAATCTTGACCATCAGCTGCTATTACAGTCTTTTCAGGGGAAAGACGGATAGCATAAGACATCCCTACAGTATATAGTGTATCGCGAGAAATCTCCGTGTCTTCGTTATAACTCACCGCCTCAATTTTACCGGCGACATATACCGTCTCAAAGCGGGTTTTAAAACCATTTGCCTTTCCAACAGGCTTCCTGCCTAGTGACGTTCCGTTAACTATCAATTCAACCTCTTGCGCGGCAGAATATATATCCACTGCAATAGGCATATTTTCGTATCCATTCCATGTCCACTTGTTGCCAACATCAGACCAGGCCCATGCGCTAAGATTTTCGTATTGTCTGAAGTACTTAGGATTTCTTACGGCAAGATACGTTTCATTGGAGCCCCAGACAATTTTGCGGTAATGGAGCTGCGGACGATCAAAGCCACATAAATCAAAATCTCCGTTATTTGCTGTACGCCAAGGGAATTTCGATTGATGCGAAAACATCATGTCGTCGCTAGGGGGGGCTTCGGAATAGCTTACCTTTCCGACACCAGCTTCACCTAAGTAATCATGACTGACCCAAGCAAAATCGCCAATTACATGGGGAAATTGTTCTACCGTCGCCCAGATTTCGTTTATCTTCATCGCCAAACTCTCTGTTCCACAAATAACACGGCTCGGATAAACCTCAGCACTTTTCTCATAGAGATAATCAAGATAGTTATATCCTACAATATCTAGTGGTTTACAAAAGGCTTCTGTTTTAGGCAAGAAGTTTTCACGTACATAATCATTATCCATAAAATCTTGAATAGCTCCATCAATAGGTCTTTGTTTAGGTTTTTTATCCTGCATTTTTTTAGATCTTAGCAACGCACCTTTTCCTATTTCCTCTTTTTCCCACTTTGTGGGGAAAATACCGCATACACCTGCAGTTACAAAACGACTAGGATCTAAGCTACGTACGAAAGCAGCCATCTCTTCCGCCAATTTTGCTCCTCCCGATACATTTGTACGTTCTTCCACTTCATTACCGATTGACCACATGATGACACTTGGATGATTACGATCCCGCAGCACCATGGCTTCTAAATCCCGTTCCCACCAATCATCGAAGAAGACATGATAGTCATTGGAGTTTTTCGCCATGCGCCATATATCAAAAGCCTCATCTATCACCAATATTCCAATCCTGTCACATGCCGTAAGTAAACCACGCGATGGTGGGTTGTGCGCACAACGCACCGCATTGTAACCATTCTCCTTGTGAATCCGCATTTTTCTATATTCAGCTACGTCAAAAGCTGCTGCGCCAAGAATTCCGTTATCATGGTGGATGCAGCCACCTTTCAGTTTTAAAGTTTTACCGTTAAGCCTGAAGCCATGTGTTGTATCTACGCTAATCGTTCTGATTCCAAAAGGAATGCTGCTAACATCAGTAATTTTACCCGCTTCAAACAATTCGCATTTTACAGTGTACAGATACGGATCATCTAAATCCCAAAGCCTAGCCTTAGAAACCTCAAGCTTTATGTCCGCTTTTTGTTTACTCAAACCAGCAACAGTGACTGTATTCTCGCTGGCAGCGACAGTATTGCCTGCATCATCTAGAACGCTTACCCGGATACAACTCGTCCTATCGTTACTCGATGCATTTTCAGTGGTTACTTCTACTACTAGAGTTGCATTGCCCTGAGTAGCGTTCTCCACACGAGCAAATATTCCCCATGGGGAAATATGTAGGTCAGAACCACACAATAAGTCGATATGCCGGAATATCCCCGAACCACTGTACCATCGACTGTTTGGCATTGCCGAATTGTCTACAACAATACGGATTTCATTTATGTCTCCATACCTCAGTTCTGCTGTTAAATCTGCGTGATAGGGAGAATATCCGTAAGGACGGCGACCTACAATACTCCCATTGACTGAAACTTCGGATTTCATATATGCGCCATCTAATTCCAGTACAATACATTGACCTTTCCATTCCTTGGGAACATAAAACCTTTTGGTGTAGCAGCCCAGTCCACCACTATAGTATCCTGTACTAGCTCCTGAGACACAATCAGGATGAGGATCCGTCTTTATTGTAAAATCATGTGGTAAATTAACAATTTCGGGTTGTCCATCAATCGTAAACCCAAAAAAACTATATTTACCCGTTCCAAACTCCCATTCATAATCAAAACTTTCCCTAATCATAACATCCTCCATTCAGTCCATTTAGATTTTATCTATAATTTATTTTAACATTCTGAATGTTGTAAAACTATATTCTCGTTTCTTACAAATCCGACATTTTTTTAGATAAATGCTATCCGCTACTTTTTTCTTTGGTATAATGATTCCATCAATCATTTTATTCTGAAATGAAACTTTGATATATTGTATTTAAGGGGACTCTTATATGCAAAACATGTATACAACTTCTGGAATCATTCAACGCCGATTAACTGAAGCTTATCTTCAAACTAATAAAAGGCCAAATTTACCAGAAATAATTATGAAGATATATGACAATGGCGAATATGTAAATACAAAACCTGAACTACCCTTGGATTCTTTATGGAGTAATCTAACTGACGATGAGTTCATCAAAATACTTTCGCTATTACCAATTCATTTAAATGCGATCATCGATATCGATGATCATAGCCCTGTGCAAGAATCCATTTTGTTCCCGTTAGGTAGTGATGTTTTTATTTTTAAGCATTTTAATTTTATAAATAACAATTATCATATCCATAATTATTTTGAAATCGGCTATGTTTTTAAAGGTAACTGTCAACTTAAGTTTGAAAAAGAACAACATATATTAAATGAAGGAGAACTATTTATTATTGCCCCGATGTCATTGCATGATATCATTATTGATGATGATCATTCTGTAATCATTTTGATCAATATACGTAAGAGTACTTTTGATAGTTCCTTTTTTACTCTTCTTTCACAACAAGATTTGCTTTCCTATTTTTTTAGAACGATTCTTTCCCAGCATAGTTCTTCTAATTATCTTTTGTTTTTTACAAACAATGAACTAGATATTAAAACCATCATTAAAAATCTTGCTATGGAAAATTATAAAGCTGATATCTATTTTAATAATTGCTGTATTAATTGGGTAAATATTCTTTTCTCTATTATTCTCAGGAAGTATAGTCATACGATTCAGTTTTATAATTATAGTTTTTTAAATACTCATTTTTTATTAATATTGCAATATATACAACAACATCACAAAACAATTTCGTTAAAATCACTTGCCGAATTTTTTCATTATAGTGAAGCACATTTATGTACACTCATTAAGAAAAATACTGGTTTGAATTTTACAGTGCTTATAAATAATCTAAAAATATCAAAAGCAGCAGCATACCTTAAAAATACAACGTTATCAATTGCTGATATCAGCGAATTGGTCGGGTATAATTCTGTCGATCACTTTTACAGAACTTTTAAAAAGTATCATAATAAATCCCCACAGCAATACCGAAATCAGTTAAACAAGCAGTGACTGGTTAGTTTTTTAAATATGAAATTTACTCACTTTAATAAGAGGCTATACTATATCCAAAATTTCATCAACTGAATGCAAAGCAAAATTTGTCTGGACGCAATTGCTGGCCTGTCCTACACCAGCTACTTTCATACCTGCACGCAAAGCAGCTTCTACGCCAGCCTCAGCATCCTCAACAACTAAGCAGAATTCTGAAGCCACTGCCACGCGCTTAGCTGCCAATAAAAATACTTCGGGATCTGGTTTACTATTTTTAATGTCATTACCATCTACTACCGCATCAAACATATCCACTAGACCAATCTGGCGCAAAATGAGCGGCGTATTTTTACTTGAGGAACCAATGGCTATTTTCACTTGGCATTTTTTTAATTCTCGTAACGTGTTCTCTACGCCAGGTAATATATGTTTGGCAGTCAACAGTTGTAACTGTTCTCGATAAAAATCATTTTTTGCTTCGGCTAACAAGTATTTTTCTTCAATGCTATACTCTTTAAAGGCTTTCTCTAAAATAATCTCTAAGCTTTCCATTCTACTCACACCGCGCAAGCGGTTATTTATTTCATGATTGAATTCGATGCCCTCACCATCAGCAATTTTTTTCCACGCTACATAATGATACTCATCAGTGGAAACAATAACTCCATCTAAATCAAAAATAACGGCTTGGTATTTCATCTATCTTTCCACCTTTATAACTTTGCTTCCCAATACCCACAGTACGGATCAATGGGACTGATACCTTTAAATGGGGAACGCCCTAACAATTTATCGACGACCGCATCCATCACATATTCATTCCCCGAATAAGCATTGATCAAGGTTTTCAACTGTGGTATATCCTGCAATAAATATGGGCTTGACAGCGAAACTCCAATCGTTGGTATGTCCTTAATAAACCACGGCATATCCGAGGCCATCGGCATATTCCAATTCACGCGTAGCACCGTCTTGTTACTAGCAGTCTCAATATTGGCAAGATAAATCACCGCATCATATTGGGCTTTTGTGTCTTCAATTGAAAGCCCCATATAACTGAATCGCAATTTATCTTTATCGAATATCTCAACCTCAAAGCCTTCGCACTCCAGCTTTTCTTTAAAGTATTCATGTGCGCCATTGCCAAAATGTCCATCTTCATCACCTAATACATAGAGCCAGATTCGTTTATGAGCTTGTACATTTAGCGGCAATACTTGTTGCGTATCTTTGACCAGTGTCACTGAGCGATCAGCACATTCGCGGGCCCATGCCTCATGTTCCTGACATTTGAGTACCGTCAAGGCCTCTGCGCCTGGTACTAACGTACCTGCCTGTTGTTTGCGATGTAGCCCCATTGATGCTTTCAAGGCCAAAATCCGTGTGACTGCTTCATCAACGCGCTCCACTGTTAAGATGCCTTTTTCAATACCCGACATCATAAAGGAGAAATCTTCCGTAATATTGCGATTGAACAAAAACATATCGCAACCAGCGGCGATGGTTTTGGGTATGGCAATTTCTCGTCTTTCTGCCATGGTAAACCCGCCCATCGGTGAAGCATCCGTAATAATCACGCCGTTAAAGCCCAGTTTTTCTCTCAGCAGAGTTTGGAGCAATTCTGGCGATAAGGTGGCGGGCATGATTTCTTCATCCTTTATATCGGGACGCAATAATCTGGAATAGGCAGGGAGCATAATTTGTCCAACCATTACACTATTGGCACCTTCATCAATCATACTTTTATACACTTGGCCAAAAGTATCATCCCACTCTTGAGTCGATAGAGAATTGACAGTCATATGCAAATGTTGATCTCGGTCATCCACCCCATCACCAGGAAAATGTTTGATGGACACAATAGCATCTCTATCTTGAACACCTTTCATATACGCTTTACTCATCCGCAAGACCCTTTCCGGGTCAGAACCGTAGGTACGTACATTGGTGATCGGATTGCGGAAATTCATCGCAATATCGATAATCGGTGCAAAAGCCCAATTGCAACCAACAGCGACGCCTTCGCGGGCCGAAACTACACCTAAGCGATAAGCCATTTCTTCATTATCAGTAGCTGCCACCTGCATGGGATACCCATAAAAAGTACCATCCTCAGGACTGCCATTACCACCAACTTCTAAGTTTGCAGCGATGAGCAGAGGAATCTTGGAATTTTGTTGCAAATAGCGATGAGTATACTGTATTTCTATACCTTTGCCTGGACGAAATAGAATGCCACCAGGCTGCATAGTATCTAATATATTTTGCAAATAGGGTTCTTCATAAGACATACCGATGGGACAGAACAATTGACCTACTTTGGCTTTTAAATCCATTGTACCTAAAGTTGACTCCACCCACTCGATCTCTTCCGTGTTTAAATTAAAAGGTTTTGCTGTTAAATCAATCATCTCTAAGCCTTCTTTCATTCCTTTAAAAAAACTAAAATTAAACATAAAGTTTCCCGCAATGCCCCACTTCAACTCATCGGAGAAAGCAAACGCTATTTTACCGCCTCCCATTTAACAAGTTTATACTCTTATTATAAATAGTTACTCTGTTCAAAACTTCCCCTTTTTTAATCTAAAACATGTCGTTTCTTAATATTCACGCAATTTTAATTATTTCTAATATTGTATTTTATTATAAGATTTACTCAAAAAAAGCTCACATTTATGTATGAATAAGCATCTGCATTAATTCAATACAAAATGTGAGTCTTTATTCGCTTTTATACTACTTTTTTACTTGTAAACAGGGGAGATTTCGATGAGTTGCACTTCATGAGGCTCTAGGTTGCAAATAAGTTTCCACTCTCCATCAATATCTTCTAAGCCCACTGTTTGTTTCGGCATACTCTTTCCATTCAAATATTCAATATCAGCATGATTGAATAACTCCGGTGCCCCAAATTCAAGCCATGTATCAAAGGCACTGCCATGTTCTTGATTAATCACATGACGACGAATTGTATATTGCCCACTAGGAATGCCTTTTATTGTAAATAACATCTTCAATTCATCACTATGGGCAAATACATGGTAGCGATTTAACGAATTAATATTCAACAACTCATTTTTACCGTATAATTGATCAAAATGGCAATAATTATACACTAACAACTGATACTGTCCATGGGATCTAGTCAAGCAATAGCCCGATCCTTTATCTACCAGTGTGTCCCCTAACTTAGCTAGCAATTCAAAGGCATAAAATCCCGGTTTTTTAATCCCATTGATTGTGATTAGACCCAGTCCACCGTGAAAGGTTGCTTTTGCCAAAGGCATTTCCTCTAATAAATCGGTACTATTCCAGTAACACAAACTAGCAACCGTATCTAAATTTTCAGTAACATTCTTAGCAATATATGCCCCTTTATAACAAGTGTCATTCGTTAAGTCACGGTGGAGTGGAGTAGAGTTCCACTCGGTTATATGGATTTCCAGATGTTCTATATTCATCTTTTTTAATTTTTCTTTCACTAACTGTATGGCATCACTTAAATACACTTCAGAATTAGGCTCAAAGGCTACTGTCGGGTAGTTAATTTTATGCATCATATCGTCCAATCCAATCGGATAAGAGTGGACCGTTATAAAATCTGGCAGACAATTATTTTCTCGGCAGTAAAATAAAAAATCTTCCAAAAAGTCATTTTTCCACAGAGAGTAGCAAAGAATCCCTGGCCCACCCACTTTAATCTTTGGATCAATCGCTTTAATTTCTCGATAACTCTCCTGGTAGAACTGACAATACTCTTCGAAGCTATTTCGCCAAAAAACAACGGTATCAGGCTCATTCCAAAATTCTATATACCAAGTTCTAACTTCTTCAATTCCATATCGATTTACACAATGTAATAGAAAGGCTCTAATTAAGGCCTGCCATTTTTTCATATCTTTTGGTTTACTTATATTGCTTTTTTTTGTAAAAACATTCTCATCCGCACTCGCTAAATCACTGGGCATAAAACCCAATTCAATGAAAGGACGTAACCCAATCTGCAATAAAAAACTAAATAACTTATCCACATAAGTAAAATTAAAAATAGCCTCGCCTGCTTCATTCTCATGATAAACCATCATCTCATCATCAAATATACCGTGAAACCGAATGTATTCAAACCCAATCTTCTCTTGTATTACCCTAAGTTGTTGCTGGACCTCCACATAGAGTCCTTCTTTGGCCTTACCGATCGAGCACAGTTTTCGCCAAGAGTGTTGCAATGACTTACCCCGTCCCTCAATTTCAATTTGTACTTGTTTGGTAATGCTCGTTTTATCTCCCATCACATCGCTTGTCCCTGGATTAGATAGTTGCAAAAATTTAAACAAACTTTCATAAGCATTTTCTCGGTCATAGTCTAGATACATTGGCATCATATTATGAGCATTTTTTTGTTTCTTGGTATCAACTTTTAATCCTTTACGGTATTGGGCGGGTGTCGTTTGGAAAATTTCCTTGAATGTTTTATTAAAGGATTTTAAATTAGGAAATCCATTATCAATGGCTATTTGGATAACAGAACAATCCGTCATTAATATGTCCTTGACAGCATATTCCATGCGCACTTGACTCAAATACTTGCTAAATGACATGCCCATATATTTAGGAAATAATTGGGAAATATATGGCGTCGATAACTGTTCTTTGTCTGAAATATCTTGCAAACTAATATCTGTCATATAATTTTCTTTAATAAAATTAGAAATTCTCAACAAACGTTGCATGTATTTATTGCTGGTATGTCGATCATTTTCCACTCTAAAACTAAATCGACTAGCAAATACATAAATAAGTTGTAGCAATAATGACTTAATTTTTATTTCGAATCCATACTGTTCCTTACTATATACAAACATAAGTTCCGCCAATAATATGCGGATTTTATTGAATTTTTCCTGTTCATTGGCACTATGCAACAATGATTTGCATTCAAATATAGTATTGTCTATATCTTTATAATGAGTTTTTAGAAAAGAAAACGGAATTTGTAGCGCCAAAAGCAAATTTTCTTCATCAGATTGTATTGAATGAATTTCATTAATATTAATCAGCAGCAAATCTTCTGCCGACAAATTATATTGTTTATTTTGAATGGATACACATACTTTTCCTTTTAAAACAAATAGTATTTCTATATGATCATGCCAATGATTGGCGACATATTTTACATTATGCAAAAAAATATTTAAAGGTCCTTGCTCATTCATTTTAATTATTTCATAATTGTACTCCATTTCTCCATCACCCCACATTCTATAATACTCTATGTTCTTAATTACACCAACTGCTTTCTTTGTCGAAAAAGAGCCTGCTTTGTATAGCATTTTCACACTATCTCGGGGCTCATCTAAGCAACTTTTATTTTCTTTAAGGGGGTAGAGGAGCCTTCCCTTGTGATTGCTTATTAACCTTTTCGACTGGTACCAGTGATAAAATTAGCGTGAATACCATAATACCATATGTAAAGGGAGTGTAATTTCTGTGAATTACACTCCCTTTATTCCAGAAATACGCTACTTACTTTCACCCATATTCGTAGGTGTTTTCAGAACTGGTACATCATATTTTTTTATAGGGTGGCGTAGCAGTTGCCAATCAAGTAGAAGGCTCCTTTGATCAAGATGGCAAAGGCTGAACCAATACGTTTCATTTTTTGCTGTTAAAGTACCTATAAAAGCATTGCTTTATTTCACATTTGGTCCCATTTCAATATCCGACTGTGTTAAAGGATTACCCACTTTAGTATTTTTCATGGCGACAATGATCTTCTCGATAAATTGATCAGCAATTGATTCATGTACATAGACGCTTTCCGTACAATTACAAACCTGTCCTGTATTAATAATTCGTGAATCACGAATGGATTTCACAGCCAAATCCAAATTGGCATCTGCCATCACGATGGCGGGGGCTTTACCACCCAGTTCTAAGGACACTTTTAAAAGTAAAGGTCTCTTACTTACTGTCTAATATTCCAGCCACTGGAGTCACGCCGAAGCGTTTGGCTAAAGCCAGAAGTTCCTGGTCAGTAATAATTTGTTTGATACCGCCTTGATGGGCACTGATCAGCATATAAATTTGAGCTGCTTTTTCGATGGTTTCCAACAAGCCAAAGGTTTCATCCATCGTTGTACCTGCACAGAAAATCCCATGTTGTGGCCAGATAACCACTCGATGCTCTTGCATTTTATGGGCTGTAATTTGACCTATCTCATTTGTGCCGGGGACAATCCAAGGAATGATACCAATACCATCGGGGAAAACAACCAAACACTCGGTACACATTTGCCACAAGGTTTTGGTGAAGATCTTTTCATCAAGATCATGGACAAAAGTCATGGCAAGCACATTCGTAGCATGGGCATGCGTAATAATGCGGTGTTTAGGGTCTTTTCTCAGCCTCTCTATATGACTCATAAAATGTGCGGCCAGTTCACTGGTGGGACTACTGCCATCTTCGTATCCCCATACAAGGTCAATGGATTTTCCATCTGCTGTAACACGGATAACGCCCAGGTTTTCTTCAGGATTGAGTACCATATTTTTGAAATATTTTCCCGTTCCCGTCACGATGAAATATTTCCCTGCTAAATCCGCTACGGGGAATTCTAGAGGAATACTACGTTGTACAGCATTTACATCAATATATTTCTTTACTTCCTCAGCCTCTAGCAGATAACTGATGTTTCCGCCATTACGTTCATCCCAACCCATTTCCCACATATTACGGGTAACTTCCATCATTTCTCCCACAAAAGGAATTGTATGTTTAATAACAGTCACACTCATTGTAAATCCTCCAATCTTTGCTTACACTAACCATCATTATGGCATTGCAGCTACTTATCGATTACTATCGTTTTAACAATACGTCAGCTTCATATTTTTTCACATCGGCTAGCCACAATTCCCGGACGGGAACGCCCATCTTAGCGCAATAGTAATCCCAGATGGCACCAAAAGGATAGGATTTCAATTCTTCTAGCATGACCAAACGCGTGGTAAGATCACCTTGCCTCTCCGCCTCCTTCAGCATCTCAGTAGGCTCCAGCATGGCACGCAGGAGTGCTTTTACCATATTCCGTGAGCCAATGACCCAGGCTGCAATCCGATTGATACTGGCATCGAAATAATCCAGTCCAATGTGGGTCTTACCCAATAAATTATTGCGTACTAATTCTTTGGCGATTTCCTGTAATTCATCATCCATAATAACAACATGGTCACTATCCCAGCGTACTGGACGACTGACATGTAGCAAGATTTCAGTATCAAATAAGGCAATGGCTGAAAGTTTATTAGAAATGGTTTCTGTCGGATGAAAATGCCCCACATCTAAACAAATGACTTTGTCATTCTTAAGGGCATAACTCATACAAAATTCATGAGAACCAACCACATAACTTTCCGAACCAATACCGAACAATTTACTTTCGACGGCATCCACGTTATATTCAGGATCAATTTTATCGGTGAATATTTCATCAAGAGCTGCGCGCATCCGCCTGCGAGGAGCCATACGATCAATGGGTACATCCTTAAAACCATCAGGAAACCAAAAGTTCGTCACACACGTCTGCTGTAATTCCTTACCAAAATATTCGGCTATTTTACGAGATTTTTTACAATGTTTAATCCAAAAATTCCGAATTGTAGCATCAGGATGGCTGATGGTAAAGCCATCTTGAAAATTCGGATGGGAAAAGCAACTAGGGTTAAAATCCAGTCCAAGTCCCTGGGTTTTAGCCCAGTGGACCCAAGACGCGAAATACTTTGGCTCTAATTCATCTAGATCCACCTCTTCATCCGTATCGGCATAAATAGCATGTAAATTCACCTTATGTTTCCCCGGAATCAGGGAGAGCGCTTTTTCTAAATCTTGGCGTAGTTCCTGGGGTGTATGGGCCGCACCTGGATAATTACCGGTAACTGAAATTCCTCCCGATAATTCTTCGTTGCGCAAAAAGCCACGCACATCATCCCCTTGCCAGCAATGTAATGAAATTTTTACGTGGGCTAGCTTTTCCAGGACTAAATCGGTATCAACTCCTAATTCTTTATAAATTCCTTTTGCTGCAACATAGCGTTTTTCCAAGTCATTGTCCATGATAAATTTCTCCTCTGTTTTCTTGATAAACTAGAAAGTATCAAACTTTCTAATTTATTATATTTTTATTATTTCATCTCACATGTCGGCATTAACTGACTAAATTTTGTGCATATTTCATCCAGCTTTTCAATAGCAGTCGGTTGATAGGTTTTTATCTCAAAGGATTCCATAATCACTTCTCGTGCTTCCTTTAGACTCTTTAGTTCACCATGACTTATCATCTGCACAACAATATTACCAAGGGCGGTGGATTCTACTGGACCCGCCATCACTGGAATTTCTGTAACATCTGCTGTAAGTTGGCAAAGCAGCTCATTTTGCACGCCGCCGCCCACGATATGTAGAGAACGGGCAGGATATCCGTTCAGATCAGCAATTTCTCTTAATGTCTTACGATAAGTTAAGGCCAGACTGTCAAAAACGCATCTAGCCAGTTCTCCTACTGCTTCTGGCACTAATTGCTTAGTGTGCCGGCAATAATTCTGAATTTCCAGAATCATATTGTCAGGTTTTAGAAAACACTCATGATTGCAATCAATCAAAATTTGAAAGGGTTTTATGTCCGCTGCGGCGGTAGCTAACTCCCCAAAGGAATGTTTTTTACCCAGGTTGCGACGCACTTCTTGAATCAACCACAATCCCATAATGTTTTTAAGAAAACGATAAGTACCATAGGCGCCCCATTCATTGGTAAAGTTCTGACAATAGGATTGTTGGCTGGCGATAGGAGCCTTATTTTCCACGCCCAGCAATGACCACGTTCCACTGCACAGGTAAGCAAAATGTTCCTCAGCCCCTGGAACGCCCAGCACGGCAGAAGCCGTATCATGGCTTGCGACACAAATTAATTCACAGTGGGGTAAATCATACTGTGTTCGCAAGGATTCAAGAATAGGCCCAATATCTTCTCCTGGTTCGGTTAGTGTGGCAAATTGCTCCCGCTTCACACCAATCAGTTTTAGCAAATTCTCATCATAATCTTTAGTTTCCAGATTCAGCAATTGAGTTGTAGAAGCATTGGTTTTTTCACTAATTAACTTGCCTGACAAACGATAGTACAAATAATCCGGTACTAAAAGTATTTTATGTGCCTTTGCTAATTCAGCTTTATCATGTACATACAATTGAAATAAGGTATTAAAACTTAAAAACTGAATGCCTGTTTTTTTATAAATTTCTTCCAAAGATCCTGCTGCTTGCACATCTTGAACAGCCGTCTTGGTGCGTTCATCACGATAGGCATAAATTTCTTGTATGAGATTTCCATGGGCATCAATTAAGGCATAATCCACAGCCCAGGTATCAATACCCAAGGTACATTCTTCAATACCTTGCTGTTTCGCGACTTGTAGTCCAGTGATAATTTCGGCAAAGAGTTTTTCAATATTCCAAAAATAGCTGCCATTTTGTTCTCTAATTTCATTTTCGAAACGATGAATTTCCTGTAAGCGAATTTTTCCATTTTCTTTTCTCCCAACCACTAGGCGTCCATTGGATGCTCCAATATCCACCGCAATATTCAGTTTCATCAGCACCATTCCTTTATTGCAGATATTTTTGTTGCATTCTTCATTTATTAATTATAGTTATGCCTTTCCAGGGAACATCTATTTCTATAATTTATCTTCATTTTACCACATTATTCTTTATTTTCAATAATTTATCTCTTTTTTTCTTGCCTAAATTCTTGTTTTATCTTTACTTTTCTTTTTTCATTGGCATAAAGTTCGTTTTTTATTAAGAATATCGTTATACTAGAATCCTGTAAGAACCTACTGTTTTCAGCAATATGCAAATCCAAAGGAGGAGCCTTCATGCTCGGAATTGAACGTCGGCAAAGGATTATTGAACTTATTCAACAAGATAAGAAAGTGTATGTAGCTAACTTAAGCCAGTTATTGAAAGTCACAGAAGAAACAATTCGTCGCGATTTAGAAAAACTGGAAAATGATAGTATGTTAACCCGCACTTATGGTGATGCTTTCCTAAACAAATCCACACTGGAAGATCTGTCATTCCAAACAAGAACATCCATGAATCATGAACTCAAACAAAATATTTCCTTAAAAGCTGCCACTTTAATTAATGACAATGACACGATTATGATAGACGCCAGTACTACATGCTTGAAGTTGGTACAAGCTCTCCAAGGGAAAAATCGACTTACAATTATCACCAATTCAATCAAAAGTCCTTATGATTTTATCAATTCCAAGTTTAATATTATTTCTACTGGCGGAACACTCCGTGCCCATTCTCTGGCCCTCGTTGGTTCGATTGCTCAAAATGCACTCCAAAACTATTATGTTAATATGGCTATTATGAGCTGTAAAGGCTTATCTATGGATAGAGGCATTATGGAGTCTAATGAACCGGAAAGGGAATTTAAAAAAGGGATGGTCAAACAAGCAGACATCGTTATCTTACTTGTCGACCATACTAAATTCAATAAAACTGGCTTTATAAAACTAATTGACTTTAATGATGTAGATTATATTATTACTGACCGGGAACCTGACAACAACTGGCTAGAAATCTTTGAAAAAAAACAATATTAAGGTGATTTATTAATAATACAAAGCCCTACAAATTCCATTACTAAATTTTGTAGAGCTTTTGGGGAACCGACTCCGCTTGGGTCGGTTCCTATTTATTGAAATATTCTTTATGTATTACTTTACTTTCAAAAAATAAGTTTAACGTACAGGCTTAGAATATGATAAATAATCTTTATATTTTTTCAACCTTTCTGGTAGCTCCTGAATATTAGGATTTGGCTTCAAAGAAACTTTCATCAATTCATCTGCATGCCCGAATTTCCCAGAGAGGAGCACATGAGAATGAGCCTTATCTTCTTCAGCAATGTCAAATTTGACCTTATTATCAACTACATGTAACGTTCCTCTTACACCACATATACTGCATATTGCGGGGAAATTATTATCATCATTTCTAATTTCTATCAGTTTCGAATGGCACATCGGACAGATTCCGGGCTCACCAATGTATACTGCTTCCGACAAAGGATGTAACAATGTTTCAGCCACATGACGACCAGATTTATGAGCTCGTTCCAGTGCTTCTTCTTTAAAAACCACTGATGCTGGTAAAGCTACCCAATTAACCAGCATTTTATCCACGACCTCTATTTGCAATGGCAGAGTGAAAAGATGCAACATGGGAAGTGCAAGATTATCCCACTCGCTACCACCAACAGCAATCAGCGAACCAGCTCTTGGTTTGAAAGTTCGTTCATCAGGTCCCTTACCTGTAGTGATACCCTTTTCTTTGCGAATGTTACTGGCAATCATTCTGAAGGCTACATCATGGGAAGGCCCCATCCTGTCATTGAGTATCTTTAATAATCCACTAGGGCTTTTTTCATAAATGGGTGAACCAAGGATTAAACCATCACATTCCATTATTTTTTCGTCAATGAATGCAAAGTCATCATCTTTAATGACACAGTCACCAGGCCCACTCTTCTCAAACAAGTTTACAACACAAGCGTTGCATCCTGTACAAGGCTTAAGATGCTGGTCATGAAGGCGTATCAGTTCTACCTCGGCGCCCATTTCCTCGGCCCCCATCAAGGCCTCCTTGACAAGAATCTCAGTATTACTCATTTTCCGTCCACAACTGATTCCTAAAATTTTCATAAGTTACCTCCTCGTTTTTCATCCTCATTACTTAATGTATGTATATTTCAGATCTTTCCCCTTACCTTCAACTGTAAGATCTGCATAGGGATTATAATTGGTATTCGTAACAACTTTATATAAGTTATACAATTGAGGTAAAAACACACCCCAATTTCCAACTTCTTCGATGCAATGTTTTGACCATGTAATGCCTTCTGCAGGTGTCTCTTTCTTTTTCATACCAATGGCTGATGATTTACCAACTACACCATAATCTGTTTTCTCCCATTGATGTATCCGATATCCCATAGGTTCTCCTATTTCCATACTTTCTGGACCAAAACCAAGACCAGCGACGATAACACAGTGTTCATAAATAATATATTCTTTTACGGCTGCTGGAACCGTTGCCAAATCTTCGAATCGAATATAAAGGTTTTGTCGTGTACCATCTGACCAAGTCTGGGGTGCTAAATGTACTGAACTTATAGGATTACCATGTACCGGTGGTACTGCCCATGTTAGCGGCTCATGCTGTTCTGGATGCCATAACAAGAAACCTTTCTCCATATTACTCCAAAACCAATCAATCATTTTGGGCGTAACCCCTTCGTGTTGCCAATCAAGATGCGTCCCCATAGTGTCTTGTGTTACTTTCATTTTTATCTTCTCCTTCACTCATTGATTTTTAGCTATTTTTCAATATGATTATAACTCTTTTTATACCAGTTACCTTGTTGTTACATAACCCCTAAACTGTTGAAGATGATCCGATTCGGGACGATCTAAGAGAAAAGTTCCTACAAAATCATTATAGGGCTCAAGATAAGGAAATTTATCATATTTTGCCCAAGAAGGTTTGGCAACTATATTTTGAATTTCAGCAATTGCTTTCTGCCATGTTTTGCTGTTATCAAACCAGAGTTCTGCCACCCGTTGGAAGGATCCGGTTTTAGGTGCATCAAGAACTTTGCTGGTTACAAATCGATTCAATTCAGGTAGCGCTACTAACGCAGGCGCAAGTGTGTTCAAAAACCAGTCATCCCCCTCTTCCCGAGAAACGCCTTCAGGATACTTAAAAACTGTTAGCCAACGAAAGTTAGGTCCATCCTCAATTGTTCTGTGGCTGCCTTTTAAATCATCTTCCCAGAACATAGGCATGAATGCAAACACAATAGGATGATATCCATCCTTAGTACCTTGCCACTGACAATTTCTAAGTTCTTCAGCAGGCGGCTGATTGGTAATTTCCAAGAAATCGGATGGCCAATACTCAGAAAAGGCAAGACCACGCGATCCCGATCCCATTGCTGGAAAAGGATTAATTAGCCAATAGTGCTCCGTCATAATCCAGTTGTAAGTACCAAAATCTATTCCGTCTGGGGGAGTGGGGAGAGCACGGTACGTCGCATACTTAGTCACATAGGGAGCAAACTGAGACATACTATCAGCAACATGATGTTTGTACAACCAGCGATATGCAGCCGGAAGATCACTATCATCTCTCACACAATTTAATATTACACTTCTCATTGGATTAAAGTTCTTCAAATTTCTCTCTCCTTATTTCCACTTTATTCTGATTTGTTATTATCTTTATTATATTCTGATTTATCTTTTAAGGGAAATGATTCCTTTTTATTCATCACCATGAGAAATAACTCATGATGGAAGGATATCCATCATGAGTTCCATTCATTAGCAAGAATATACTATATATTCCATCTTTTCATTGCATCTTCCCCGTATTAAACGGTATAATCAATTCACAGTTAAGCTTGTTCTAGGGAGGAAATTATGATTAGTCGACAAATACATTATTTTATTGCTGTAGCCGAACATTTAAATTTCACAGAAGCTGCTAAAAAACTTTTCGTTACCCAGTCTGCAATAAGCCATCAAATTGCAGATCTAGAGCAACATCTCGGAGCTAAGTTGTTTATCCGCGGTCAGCCTTCCGTGCAGCTTACCAAGGCCGGTAAGTTATTTTTTAAGGATGCAAAAGAAATCATCGCTAAATGTGATGATACTGTAAAAAAAATCCATTCTTTGCAACTTAAAGATACTAAAGGCATCTTAAAAATCGGTATGTTGGGTGGTTACGAAAAAGTCTTCTTGCCTAATGCCATTCAAATTTATCATCAAAGTCATCCGAATGTAGATTTGAATGTAAACGTCTTGGGCTGGAAAGAAATAAACGATAATTTGTTACAAGAAAAGCTCGACATCATCTTTACCCTGTCACTGGATCTCCCAGAACATCGGGGTATTCTTTGGAAAACCATCTTACAAGATAATCATTCCATTGTAGTACATCAAGATCATCCCTTGGCCAACGAAATAGATATCAATATCTCAGTATTGAATGAAGAACCTTTTGTCTGTATGAGTCGTCACTCTTCTCCCGCATCTTTTGCCTGGTTACTTAGACTATGCGCCACCTATGGTTTTCGTCCTAACATCATACGACAAGCCACGCGTATCGAAGATCTCTTGTTTTTTATTGAATCAGGGATTGGCATTGCCATCTTACCAAACCATTTGAAAATGTTTGCTAGTCCGGCAATTCGTTTCATTGATATTGAGACTGAAATGAATGCTTCCAATTCCCAAATTAATTTGGTAGTAGCCTGGATAAAAACAAATACTAATCCAGCTATCCAACCCTTTATTGAACTGCTTGAAACTGAACACCTTTTTGATAAATACAGCACACTGATTTCGTGATTTTTCTAACAAGTAGCCTAGTGGTACTGATAATTATTTAAAAATTCAATTATTTTTTCTACGATCAAAGGCTCAACCAGCAGCAAAAATACTGTTAGTTGAGCCTTTGAATGATTCATGTACCAAATTATGCCTACAGGACCTTATAGATACGTTAGATCCTCATTTTTACCAAGCTTCTAGGTAATTTTCGCCAATAATTTCGTGGCGTATACATAAAAACATGTAGAAACCAATTCTTTGGTCACAAAAACACCAGCCAGGAATGGGCTATAGGGCATGGCTTACTTATAAGATTAAAACGGAGTATCATCACCAATATAGCAACAAATATCATTATCCAAGTACAAGGATTGCAACCCATGCAAGGTATCCATGGATACATCGCCGATTTTAGCATAAGCATATACTAATCCCAATTGTTCCCATTTACTTTGACCTAAACGATGGAACTTGAAAAGATTGATTTCATATAAATCGTTAGCTTTCATGAACTCAATACATTTAAGAGCATTTTCCTTATCATCATTGTAACCACCGATAATAGGCGTTCTTAATACAAGACGCCCACCCCAGCCGGATGATGTAAGACTCGCAATATTATCTAAGATAACCTTATTAGCAACGCCAGTTCCTTCAACATGCTTGTCATCATCAAAACTCTTTACATCTACAAAGGCAAAGTGGAGATAGCTAAATACTTTCAAAAACATTTCGTTACTAGCAAAACCACTTGTTTCTATCGCGGTATGAATTTGGGTTTTTGCACATTCCTTTAGCACCTGTAATAAAAATTCTCCTTGACGTAACGGTTCGCCACCAGTAAAAGTTACGCCCCCATCAAGACCCCAATGATTAAAATCTCTTTTTATAATCTTCATCAATTCGTCAACCGTATACTCTGTACCGCACATTTTTAAAGAATTATTTGGGCAAATACTAACACATTCAAAAGTCGTACATTGATTACATCTCTCCCAATTTACGCTGGGGCCATCCTCTCCAAAAGATAAGCCGCCGCGCGGACAAATTTCAGTGCAAGCCCTGCACCCACTTTCCCATTTACAAACCTTATTAGAAAACATAATATGCTTTTTATCGCTAAAGTTTTCAGGATTGGCGCACCATTTGCAATACAAAGGACATCCTACAAAAAATATATTTGTTCTGCATCCGGGACCATCATGAACCGAAAAAGCCTGTATGTCAAAGACCAGTCCTGTGCCTTTCATTGCCTGCCTCCTCTCGTTAGTTTTCCAATATTACTCTCTTTTAATAATGTGGCGAAGACCTAACTTCGTAAATCTTCGCCACAAAGAATCCATATTACAAACTACTTAACCGGATTATTTTGCACAATCCCTTCATTTGAAGCCTTCGCAATCGAAAGCGCCACAGGTTTCATAAGCCCAGTTTTCTTTAGCCAAACCCTTGCAGATGCCAATGCCATATTTATCAGGATCTACAAAGTTTCCACAGAAGCCACATTTTTGAGCTTGCACAAATTTGGGGCAAGCATCGCTACCTTCGCCATCAATAAGAACAAGAGCCTTAGTCAATGTGCACATCCCTTTTTCGCAATCAAGATGGATATAATTTTTGCAATCGTAATGCTTCATTATGTTTTCCTCCCTTATCGTTAGCTTATCGTCGTTCATAAAACTGATTCGTACTCAGTTCTGTAAATAACTTCGTCTTGGATAGGTTTACCAATTTCACACCAGTATTGGGTGAAGCCAGCAACGCGGACCATCAAATCACGATAGTTTTCTGGTTTATTCTGAGCTGCGCGCAAGGTCTTGGAATCAACCACGTTAAATTGAACATGAAAACCGCCTTTACGCATATAGGCACGTACAACTTCCAATAATTTTCTAGTACCATTGAGGCCCTTAACAGCAGTCGGATGAAGTTTCAAGTTCATTTGAGAGTTTTGTTGTGTCGAATGATCATAAACGGTAGCAGATTCGAAAATTGCATAGATACCATTCTTATCAGTGCCTGCTGCTGCGGACATAGAGCCGTCAGAGTAGGTAGTACCAGCTAAACGACCATCGGCAGTTGCCAAGGTGATAAAGCCTTGCGGACCATGAGTAGATACAGATATCTGGCACATATACAAGGGTTTACCATAGTAAGAGTTAAATTCTCTTGTCAGCGGATACATAGTATCTTCGTACCATTTCAAGAAGCGGTCAGCTGCCCAATCAGCATTACCATATTTGGGAGCATTGATGCAGTCAGCAAAAATCTTTTCATATTTAGCTGCTTTAGCAGTTGCTTTACGGAAATCAGGAGAAAATACACCGGTTTCATAAGCAGTCTTGAACCCAAAGTTATTGATCATAGCGTCGGTCATTTCTTCCAAGTTGTATTTTTTATCTTCAAATACGTTTTTAGCAATCGATGCTAGGTCGTTAACGAAGGTAATCGTACCGCAAGATTCGAAGTTGATGGTTGCATTGTAACGGCAGCCCATCGTGCCAATATGTTGACCTTTCGTGAAGCAGTCAGGCTTCAGCATGGAATTAACTGCCGGCATATCATGTTTACGCCAAATATCCATTTGAAGGTTATTAACTTTGTTAGCAACATCGGTAACAAGCTTAATGTAGTTAACCCATTGGTCAAGAATAACTTTTAAACTAGCAAGTTTCAAATTGTGTGCCGGTAATACTTGTTTGTCGGTACGTTTATCTAAGCCATTGGTCAATACTAACTCAAGAACCTTCGGCAAAGCTACAAAGTGAACGCCAGTACCCGCAGTCGGGCCAGCACCTCCAGGGATCCAAGTTTCTTTACCATCATAATGCAAGGGTTGGAAGCAACCAGGAGAAGATTCCAGACAACCGCCTAAGCACCAAGCACGTGCATCTTCAAGGGTCATGCCTTCAGGTCCATAGTTGCGAAGCATAAAGTTCATACCAGCTTGGTTGTTCATCCATGCAGGATAGCCAAAACCAAGTTTAGTGCAGCTTGCAGCCTTCATCAAGAAGTCTTCAGGAGTCTTTTCATCATAAAGTATGCTCAAAGTAGGTTGCGGAGTCTTGTTACGCATACCAGCTTCAATAATCAAGTACTCAAGGGGAGTAACAGCAGTCATACCATCTCTACCTAAGCCGCCCAGGGACAGATTGTTAAAGGTATTGCCGCTAAGTACGCCGCCGGATACGCCTGCGGATGCAAAGCATTCGATACAGGTAATCTTAATACGATAGTATTCCATCAGTTCGATGGCTTCTTCTTCTGTAATCTTACCTTCGCGCAAATCTTTGGCAAAATAAGGTTGCAATACCTGGCCAAGACGACCAATGGATTGACCAGATTGAGGATCTTCGTTGACAACGCCAAGATGGCAAGCCAAGGTAATTTGGATAGCTTCACGGAGAGAATCAGGTTTTGTGTGTGCAACATTGTGCATGATAGTTGCAACTTCTTTGTAATTCTTTTTAAGGTCAGCATCAGGTTCAACACTAGCAAGATATTCTGCACGGACTGCATAATTTTCGCACCATTTGCTCATGCCTTTTGCGATTTCTTTCGTTGCTACATAGTAGTAAGCACGGCTCATGCCAAGTTGTCCGTCGTCACCGGCTTCGCCCATTAATTCAGCAATTTTTTTGTCGCATTCTGCGATGATTCCATCCCAGCCGTATTCCAAAGGCAGATAATAGTTAATAACTTCACGGCCTTGAGGAATTGCATAGGAGTCAAACATGACAACAACTGCGTCCATTATCTTTTTGAACAGTTCATAGCCAGGAGTCATTGCCGCATATTTTTCGCTTAATTCTTCTACAGAAATACCGTCCCAATCTTTAGATACTTTTACAAGTACAGGAATTTCTTCTTTACGGATACCAAACTTTTTAGCCAAGCAGATAATGTTGCCATAGCTTTTAGTTACGTTACCGCCGCCGGCACCAACGATACTAACGGAGTCTGCTTCGGATTCAGCTGGTGCATCAACTTCATCCATTAACGCTTTTGCTTGAGCATTAAAGAAACTTGCTGTTACCCACGGAAATGGGAAAGCACCACGAACATTACGACTTTTTTGCATAACGATTTTTTCGTAAGGTTGAATAGTCGGAGTAGAATGGGAAAGGGCTGCCGCCATAGCTTTACACCTACGAACTTCGGTAATATCACCATTGTTCTCTTGCCATACTCTGTTATACCAATATGGAATTTCCATATCTACGGAGTTTTTTAAGTTGTAGTAGGTGTCTAATAATTTAGTAACACCTTCAGGCGGTGCCGGGATTGTCCTATCTTCGGCATTGTTAACCATGGAAATACCGCGTTGCTTTAGAATCTCTTGCATTTTCTCGTCATTGGATTTCATAAAGGTCTTACCTCCTCAGTCTGTTTTGATTTTTCGCCATCTATTAGCTTGATTATATTGTATGCTTTCTAGATTTTGAATACTTGAGCCGAAGGACCGATGCAAGGATTACTTGGTATTTGCTATCATACCAGCTTTGAAGGCTTTGACATTTAGTTCGACAAATTTTGGTTTCACCGTATCTGCAATGATTGCTTCCCAAGAAATATCCGTAAGTTTCATTGCTGTAACCATGGCACCAAACAGTACAATATTCATTGCTTTTACATTCCCTAACTCTTTGGCAATTTCACTGGCGTTTATAATCGTGGTACTAACTTTACTTGTAAGGGTTTCCAATATGCCTTCTGGATAATCTTGTTTACCCATCAGAATGGGGGCTGATGAAATTTGATAATCATTGACGATGACTGTACCATTGGGCTTTAAATACTCCAACCACCGCAAGGCTTCCATTTTTTCAAATGCAACTAAGATATCAGCTTCCCCTTTATCAATAATGGGCGAAAATACTTTTTCCCCATAACGAACCTGGGTCGTAACACTGCCTCCTCGTTGCGCCATACCATGAACTTCAGACATTTTTACATCATAGCCAGCTTGCACTAATCCTGTTGATAAAATTTTACTAGCAAGAATGGTACCTTGACCGCCGACACCAACCAATAATATATTTTTAATTTCTGACATATTATTCACCCACCTTGTTTATTGCTTGTACAGGACATACTTGCAGGCATACTTTACAACCAACACATTGCGCGGCATCAATTTTCACTTTTTTAGTTTCTTTATTAAAAGATAAAGACGGGCAACCCGTTTTTATACAAGCTCTACACCCGATACATTTTTCTTCATCGACTTTACAGGTTCCCATATAATTACCAAATTCGGTTTTATCCTTTACTGAATGTTTTTTAAGAACACAGGGCCATCTCGTAATGATAACAGAAGGCTCATCTAATGCTAACGCCCAATCTAAGGCGGCTTTGACTTCTGGTAAAACTAATGGATTCACGACTTTTATTTGATCAATACCAAGGGCTTTAACAAGTTCTGGAATGTCGATAATCTTAGTTGGCATCCCCTGCAACGTAAAGCCACTTCCCGGGTTTTCTTGGTGTCCGGTCATACCAGTCGTGCGATTGTCCAGAATGACCGTAACCGTATTACTTCGGTTATAAGCCACATGTAACAAACTATTCATTCCCGTATGGAAGAATGTAGAATCCCCCATAATGGCGACAACTCTTTTTGTTTCATTAAATTTATTGAACATTTTTTGTACACCATGACCAACGCTCGCACCAGCGCCCATACAAATACAACTATCCTTAGCATCCAAAGGCTCAGCCCCACCTAATCCATAACAACCAATATCTGATGAAATCATAAGATTTTTTTGCTTTGACAATTGATAGAAGAAACCACGATGTGGACAGCCCGCACAAAGGATAGGTGGTCTATTCGGCACGGCCGAGCCATCACATGTAATTAAATCTTTTTCTAGACCAAGTAATGCTTTCCCAATAATCTCTGGATTTAATTCGCCGCAGTTAGAAATTTTTTCTTTACCAATACAAGCAATACCAGCTGCCTTGATCTGTTCTTCCATGAAAGGTTCTAGTTCTTCAATTACATAAAGTATTTCGACTTCTTGGGCAAAGGCTTTAATTTTTTCCATAGGAAGGGGAAAGGAAAAGCCAATTTTAAGATAGGATGCTGTTGTGCCAAATACTTCTTGAGCGTACTGATATGCAGCGCCAGCAGTAATAATACCGATTTTTTTATCATTCCATTGAATAAAGTTCAGCTCAGTTTCATTGGAAAAAGCCGTTAGTTGTTTCAATTTCCCTTCTAAAATGACATGTAATTTTCGAGAAACAGCAGGAACTAAATCATATTTTTGCAAATTTCTCACATAGGGTTTTTTAGTAATTTCTTGGCGTTCACCAAATTCAACCAAACTTTTGCTATGACAGACTCTTGTCGTCATGCGAAAGAATACGGGAGTATCATATTTTTCACTAATGTCCATTGCCGCAACAATCATATTCTTGCATTCCTGACTATCACTTGGCTCGAGCATAGGAATTTTTGCAAACTTGGCATAAGTACGATTATCTTGTTCATTTTGTGATGAATGTAGACCAGGATCATCAGCCGAAATAAGAACCATGCCACCATTCACACCGGTGTAAGCAAAGGACATTAATGGATCGGCGGCAACGTTTACACCCACCATCTTCATAGCCGCTAAGGATCGTGCACCTGCTATCGATGCACCAATAGCAGATTCTAAAGCAACTTTTTCATTAGGAGCCCATTCTGCAATGATCTCCTTGTTTGTAGCAATGTTTTCTAATATTTCTGTACTAGGAGTACCGGGATAAGCGGCTGCATACGCGATACTAGCCTCATATGCACCTCGAGTTACTGCTTCATTACCAGTTAATAGATGTTTCATAAAGATCCCCCTCGTTTATACTTTTATTTTTCCAGCTCCACCTGCCAACAAACAAGCCAATGCAATTGAATTCAACTTCGACTCAGCATGGTCAGATCTTGATACCATAACAATGGGATGAGTGGCTCCAAGAATGACGCCTGAATTTTTAAATTTAGCATAATAGATTAAGGCTTTGGCAGTAAGATTACCAGCTTCAATCGTCGGAAAGATGAACAGATCGACATTACCAGCAACTTGACTTTTGATTCCTTTATGTTGGGCTGCTTCAGAATTTAATGCCACATCCATAGCAATTGGCCCTTCCATAATGCTTTCTGGGAAAAGCTCTCCTGCTTTATGCAGATCTACCAAAGCCTTTGCATCCATTGTCGCTTGCATTTTAGGATTAACAACTTCATTCGCCGCTAAAATAGCAACTTTGGGCTCTTGGATCCCAAGAGCCGTTAACGCCAGCATACAACTTGTAATAATTTGTTTCTTAGCTTCAAGGTCAGGTGCAATATTCATTCCACCATCACTATGATATAGAAGTTTTTCCCCATTAGGATCTTCGAAAGCAGCAAAGTGGCACAAGGTTCGACCAGTCCGTAATCCAACTTCACGGTTGAGTACGGCTTTGAGAAAATCGCCACTATTGACTAGGCCCTTCATTAAGACTTGAGCTTCCCCTTTACTTACCAATGATGTCGCCACTAGTGCCGCCTGCTTCACGTCTGACTCATGTACAATTGGTGTATCAGCTGGCAAACCAACCTCTGTAAGCAATGGTTTAATAAGATCAGCGTCGCCGACAAGAATTACTTTCGCCAAGCCTAAATCCATTGCAACTTTAACCGCTTCTAGCACTTCTTTATCCTGGGCCGCAGCTACACTAATGACCACCTGCCCAAATTCTTTAGCTTTTTTTATAATTTCTTTAAAATCACGTAACACAACTGTATCCCCTTTATTGATATATTTGTGCCTGTTCTTCGCCCTGTAGCACACGAATCGCCCCTTGTGCTAATGATTCTAGTTCTTCTTCTCCAGGAACAACAACTACTGGAGCGATAAATTTAACTCGCGCAGTGATTTCCTCAACGATGCGCTTGGAGTAGGCAATACCACCAGTTAAAATAATTCTATGTACGTTGCCCCTTAGCACTGTCGCGAAAGCACCTATTTCCTTAGCAATCTGATAGACTAAGGCTTGCAAAATGAGCTCAGCCTTCTCATCTCCACCTGCCGCCATTTTTTCTGCATCACGAATATCTTTTGTCCCTAGGTATGCGTAGAGGCCACCAGACCCTTGTAGCTTATTCTTTAATTCTGTATAGGTGTATTTCCCTGAATAACACAATTTTATCAATTGGCTGGCAGGCAATCCTCCACAGCGATCTGGGGCAAAGGGACCTTCATCCTTCCCATCAATTGTGTCAATCATTTTTCCGCCACTGTGGGCCGAAACAGAAACACCTGTACCCAGGTGAGCCACCACAAAATCTACTTCTTCGTATCTGCTGCCCAGCTCAATGGCCACTTTGCGTGCCACAGCTTTCATATTGAGTGCATGGGACATACTGACCCTCATGAGTTCAGGCGATCCAGATATCCGTGCAACATTTTCCATCTCATCGACCGCTACAGGATCAACAATAAATGCGGGGACTCCAAGTTCTTGGGCAAAATTATAAGCCAATACCGCACCCAAGTTTGATGCATGTTCACCATATTTAGCATTTTTCAGATCATCCACCATCAACTCATTAACACGATAGGTACCACCTGCAACAGGCTTTAATAAACCACCTCTACCAACAATGCCATTAAGAGTCGATAGTGGGATTTCGGCTTGCTGCAACGCCTTACGAATGAGTTTCATTCGGTATTGGTGTTGATCAAAAACATTTACAAAATTCTGTAATTCTGTCCCCTGATGCTCTACTATATTTTTCAAAATTATGTGTTCGCCATCAAACACAGCAAACTTGGTCGATGTTGCTCCAGGGTTGATAACCAAAATTCTTTCCATAAAGTCCCTCCTTACATTTCTCGTTCCGCATTGCGTAACTGTGTTCCAATATTTCAGCAAATAAAATCATTTTTTTCTACTTTACATGTTCACGACTGAGCAACTTATCCTAGGATACTCAAATGGTCCACCGTTTGCCAATAAGATATCTTATTAAAATTTGTTATTATCTTTATTATATTCTGATTTATCTTTCAAGGGAAATGATTGATTTTTATCCCTCATCATGAGAAATAACTCATGATAGGAGAATACCCACATTAAGCTGTATAATCAATTCAAAGCTGGACTTGTCTTAGGGGAGGAAATTGTGATTAACCCATGACTATATTATTTAATTTCTGTAGCCGACCATTTAAATTTGATTAAAGTTGCTAAGAAAGTTCTATGAATGATAAATAGCATCGCATTATTTGCGATGCTATTTAATGCCTACTGAACGAACGCTGTATTTTCGCTACAATCGGTAAAAAACACCATATACAAGAAAACTACTATGTAGTCAAAAAAAGCGCGCGAAAAAACCTTGCTTAGGTTTAACGCTAAAATTGATAAAGCTATCACTGTTTTAGATGTCTCTTGTAAATAGGTTCTAATCAGCCCCATTCCA
>Ga0209123_1000481_pt1 | contig 51505 bp, 48 predicted proteins | sample BarGraIncu00431A_FD_184500 | JGI IMG/M metagenome (GOLD analysis project Ga0209123, IMG submission 184500) | Arctic peat soil microbial communities from Barrow, Alaska, USA - Barrow Graham LP Incubations 004-31A (SPAdes) (version 2) | ecosystem: Environmental > Terrestrial > Soil > Wetlands >... | reverse complement strand
AATAGTCGCTGGTATCCTTGCAGCTAAATCATTTGAAATACTTTCATGTGTTACTATCGAATATCCAAACTGGCCACTTAATATACCTTTAATCCATAACAAATATTGCACATATGCAGGTTTATCAAATCCATACTTAGCCTTTATAAGGTTAACAGTTGCTATTGGCATCCTCGGCGTCGTCATTGCATCAACTGCATTATATGGTGCTAGCTTGATAAGTGCAAAGCATATTATAGAAATTATTAAAAGTAACGGAATAGCTTGAAGCGTTCTTTTAAGTATATATTTTGACACTCTATGTTCACTTCCTTAATCTAAAAATTATACATATGGAATAAAATATCTTATTCCATATGTATTCAAAATAATTATTACTATTTAAAATAAAGTTTTGACATGTCTTCAAATGTATATACTGGTACTAGTGTTGCATCTTCTATTCCAGCTAATTTAGAACTCATAACTACAATTCTCTTATTTTCAAGAATTGGATAGAAATATGCATTTGCTTGAAGTTTTTTCTGAATTTCTGTATATATTTCTTTTCTTTTGGCTTCAGTTGTTGCAACTCTTCCGGCATTAAATAAATCATCAATTTTCTTATCGTTAAAATGACTATAATTATATTTACTGCCAGATGTAAATAGTGAACTAAATGTATCTGGATCTATTCCCATAATATATCCACCTAGGAACATATCATATTTACTTTTTTCATCTTTCATCTGTTGACTGATAGCCGCATCTTCTCCACCCGCAAGTTCAACATCTATACCTATTGCTTTAAGGCTTTGTTGAATTATAGCAGCATCCTTTGAATATGGTGCATTATTTCCTACATACCCAAGTTTAAGTTTAAGTCCGGATACTCCAGATTTCGCCATAAGTTCCTTAGCCTTAGTAATATTAAAATCATATTTTTCTACATCATTTGAATGAAATTTTCCTTCATTAGGAAGGAATGAGTATGCTGGCTTCGCATATTCAACTGATCCAAAAGCAGCATTAATCAAATCTGTCCTTTTTAACGCATAAAATATAGCTTGTCGTACATTTGCGTCCTTAAGTTTAGTTGAATTAGAGTTAATTACCATGTAAGCTATTCTACCTTCATCATATTTGTAAGGGGTTAACTTATCATCTTTTACTAAATCCTTTAAATCACTTGATTGAACTGATAATGCATTAATTTCTCCCTTTTGCAAAGCAAGTTTACCAGTGTTCGCATCTGGTATTACTCTATATATGACATTTTTAATTTTAGGTATTCCTAAAAAATAAGTATCATTTTTAACTAATTTCACATATTGGCCAGCTTTATATTCTTCTAGTTTATAAGGCCCTGTACCTACTGGTTTCGCATTTTTTGCACTATTTTCAAAGTTAGTTTCGCCTTCATATATATGTTTAGGCATTATGAATATATTACCTAAAAGTTCAATTCCTGGTGCACTAACTTCTGGAAGTATAAATTTAACCGTATTATCATCAACTTTTTCAACCTTTAATGGTTTACCGTTAAATATTAACTGTCCGTATGCCCAACCCGCATTCTTTTCTTTTAACATTTCATTATAAGTGAAAACTACATCATCTGCAGTAAATTTAACTCCATCACTCCATTTAATATTTTTTTTGAGTTTTGCAGTATAAGTTAATTTATCTGCTGAAAGGATCATACTATCTGCAAGAAAATACTGGATCTTAGTTGCATTATACATATATAATGGTGAATATAATGCCTTTATTTCCATTAATCCGTAACGGTCACTTGTTGTTATTACATTTACCGAATTGCCTGGATCTCCATCAATACCGTATATAAATGTATCTGATTTAGCTGCTGCTCCACTAGTCGTAGGGCTTTTAGATGTTCCACAACCACTTAATAAAATGGTAGCAGCCATCACCCCTATTAGAACCTTTGATAATTTTTTAAATTTCATTTTCAATCCCCCTAAAATATTAATTCCTTTAATTCATATAGATTTACTATAGTTTATCCAAATTAATTATAGCACCTATATTGGTTTTGTCAATTAGGGAAAAACACCCATTAGTTTGATATAGAATAAATTATGCCTTATAATATAATTTTAAGAAAATGATTTTTTTTATAATCATAGCTTTTTTGATAAGTCTCATTTAGTTGACCTTAAGCTAAGGCACTTATCCCCCTGTTTTTTATAATATATCTAGTATATAATAAATATTTTAAGGAGGTTTTATTATGGATAAAAAAATTTATACTAAAAAAAGCAAACAAGAGCTAAAAAAGATACTAACACCGACTCAGTTTGAAGTGACTCAGGAAAATAAGACAGAAAGATCTTTTGATAATGAATTCTGGAATAATAAAGCAGAAGGAATTTATGTAGATATAAATAGTGAAGAACCTTTATTTACATCCCTTGATAAATTTGATTCAGGTTGCGGGTGGCCTAGTTTTACAAAGCCAGTTGTTGAGAATCATGTGAAAGAAAATAAAGATGTAACCCTAGGAATGACAAGAACAGAAGTAAGAAGCAAATATGGAGACAGTCATTTAGGACACGTATTTAACGATGGCCCTCTTGCTCAGGGTGGATTAAGGTATTGCATAAATAGTGCTGCATTAAGATTTATACCAATTGATAAACTTTGTGATGAAGGGTATGGGGAGTATTTAAAACTATTTAAGAAATAGAAACTTTTCTTAAATAGTTTTAAATAAAATGAAACAGTATCTTAACCGTTTTCTCTTTTTCATTAAAAACAAAATTGCTCTTAATACTAACCAATTTAGTATTAAGAGCAATTTGTATTCCCTAACATTATTTATTCATTTGTTGCATTTTTTTCTTAAATAAAAGCTTAATTCCTCCATTTTCAAGAATATTCATGGCATATTCGGATATTTTCTGTCCTTGCAACATTTCGCCAGTGGTCTTGTTTTTTACTGTTCCTTGTTCAAGATTAACTTCAAGTATGTCCTCATCTTTAACCTTATTACTTATTCCTGGACACACCATTAGTGGAAGTGCCAAATTTATAGAGTTTCTAAAAAAAATTCTAGCAAATGACTCGGCAAGAACTACACTTACACCAACGCTTTTTAATGTTATTGCTGCATGTTCACGGCTTGAACCACATCCGAAATTTGTTCCAGCTACTACAATATCTCCAAAAGACACACGCTTAACAAAGGTTGGATCTGCTCCTTCTAAACAATGCTCCGCAATATCTTCTATCTTTACAAGTTCTACAAATCTACCAGGATATATTTGATCAGTATCGATATTTTTACCATAAACAAAAGCTTTTGCTGTTATTTCTTTACGCATTTTTTTCTACCTCCTTAATAACTTCTCTCGGATCAGTAATTTCACCCTTTAAAGCAGCAGCTGCTACGCTAGCTGGTGAGCCAAGATATATTTGTCCTCCTGTACTCCCCATACGTCCTGGAAAATTACGATTTGTTGCAGTAATACATACTTCTCCACTGGCAATTAATCCCTCGTGAGCTCCTAAACATGGTCCACAACCAGGGGAGGAAAATGTGGCACCAGCACTTACTAAAGATTGTACATATCCTAGCTTCATTGCATTCTGATATACCTCTGTGGATGCAGGTATAACAACCAATCTTGTATCAGGATGAATCTTTTTGCCATCAAGAATTTTATATGCCTCTTTCAAATCTTCCAGTCTTCCTCCAGTACAAGATCCTATAAAGGCTTGATCTACTTTTATTCCCTTTACATCTTCTATGGGAAAAACATTATCAACACTATGTGGGGCAGCAATTTGTGGAGACAATTCACTTATATCAAAAACATAAGTCTCTGAGTATTCAAAATCAGCATCTGTTTCCTGAATTACAAATTCTTTATCAGTTCTTGAGTGTACATATTCTAAAACCTTATCATTTGGTTTCATATAAGCAGTTTTAGCTCCCATCTCAACAGCCATATTGCAAATTGTCATTCTCCCTGCAACTCCTAAACTTTCAACATACGTTCCTGAGAATTCAATTGCTTTGTACACCGCTATATCGGCTTTTAGTTTACCTATTATATGAAGGATAACATCCTTTGGATAAACACCCTTTTGAAGCTGTCCATTAATTTCTATCTTTATTATTTCAGGAACTCTAAACCAAAGTTCCCCCGAAATTAAAACTGTTGCCATATCTGTAGCTCCAATGCCCGTTCCAAAAGCTCCAAAAGCTCCATGAGTAGTAGTATGTGAATCTGTTGCTACGAGAATCATTCCTGGCCATATTACGCCTGCTTCGGGCATAACCTGATGACAAACTCCTTTATTAATATCAAAGTGGTATTTTAAATTTTGTTCTTTCGCAAAAGCCCTCATTTCCTTATGACTTTGAGCAGAATTTATAGTAGGTGCTGGGGAATAATGATCAAACACGAAAGTTATTTTTTCATTGTCCCAAACTTTTTCACCCCCCATCTCATAAAAAGAATATACAGTTTGCAGATAAAGGTCATTAATTTCAGCAAAATCTATTTTACAAACAATAATTTCACCTGTTTCCACCTTATCTTTTCCTGCAGCTTTCGCTAGAATTTTTTCAATTGCATGCATTTTTATTCCTCCTTAAAGTTTAAATATATTGTTGTTATATGTTCTTATAAATTTCAACTTATCACTTTTTACTTATACAATAATTTAGAGCAATAACCTTGCCAACTTCCTAAAGTATATAATCTACTTGTTCTTTAACTTAACAATAAATAAAAAAGTTACATATTGTATCACTTAGCAATACAATATGTAACACTATTTATTTATTATACTTTTGAAAATTCAATTTAATTTTCTCTTTTAACTTTAAAGCTTCTTTATCATATTCTTCTCCGCTATCCCATGTATTTCTAGGATTTAGTATATTTGTTGGAACACCTGGGCATTCCTTCGGTATGTGAAATCCAAATATATGTTCCTGATAAAATTCTACATTTTTAAGTTCTCCTGAAATAGCTGCACTAACCATTTCTCTTGTATAAGCTAGTTTAATTCTCTCTCCTTTTACATAACCGCCACCTATCCAGCCTGTATTTATAAGATACACATCTATATCGTACTTTTCTATTTTCTCACCTAATAGTTTTGCATAAACCAATGGGTTTAATGGCATAAATGGTTCTCCAAAGCAAGCTGAAAATGTAGCCTCCGGAGTAGTTACCCCTATCTCTGTTCCAGACAACTTACTTGTGTAGCCGGACATAAAATGATAAATTGCTTCTTTATGATCTAACTTAGATATTGGAGGCATAACTCCAAAAGCATCTGCTGTTAAAAAAATAATAATACTAGGATTGCTTCCAATTCCCGTTTCCTCAATATTTTCTACATAATTAATAGGATAGGCAGCTCTAGTATTTTCGGTATAAACATTGTTATTATAATCTGGATGTCTATTTTCGTTTAGCACCACATTTTCAAGTATTGTACCAAATTTTATAGCATTATATATCTCTTTTTCTTTATTTTTATCAAGCCGTATTGCTTTAGCGTAACAACCACCTTCGAAATTAAATACATGCTCACCATACCATCCATGCTCATCATCCCCTATAAGTTTTCGATCAGGATCTGTTGAGAGTGTAGTTTTCCCTGTACCAGATAAACCAAAAAAAATAGCAGTCTTTCCGTCTTTTCCCATGTTAGCAGAGCAATGCATTGGCATTATTCCTCTTTGCGGAAGCAAGAAATTCATTACTGAAAATACAGCTTTTTTTATTTCACCTGAATACAGCGTACCGCCTATAATAATTATTTTCTTAGTAAAATTTATAATTATAAAACATTCTGAGTTAATACCATCCTTCAACCCTTTAGCCTTAAATCCCGGTGCTGATATTATATGAAATTCTGGCACAAAATCACTAAGTTCAACGTCGCTTGCTCTTCTAAACATCTGATTAGAAAACATAGCTTGGTGAGCATATTCACATATAACCCTTATAGAAAGTGCACATTTTTTTAATGACCCTACAAAACCATCAAATAAAAATAAGTCTTTTCCTTTTAAGTACTCTGTTACATCATTGTAAAGATTATCAAATACTTGCTCATCTACTGGTAAGTTTACGTCGCCCCAATTCACTTTATCTCTTGTAACATCATCTTTCACAATGAACCTATCTTTAGCAGCTCTGCCTGTATATTTTCCAGTATTTATAACTACACTACCCTTACTTGTTAACTTTCCCTCTCCCCCTTTAATTATAAACTCCGTCAATTGTGCTACACTAATATTTCTATATAAATTATTATAGCCTGTTATATTTAAATAATTTAAATCCAAGTCCATATTATTTCCCCCCCTATTGTAAATTTTAATAAATTCCAAATCATTAGCCTTAACAAAATACTTGCTCTATATCTTCATAGCAATATTTACGCCAACTTATATAATTCCTCTATTATAAGTACCTTTGTTTGAAATATATGTATATTATTAAAGCTAATCCTTAATAATTATTATTTGTAATTGTTTATAATGCGCCAAAGATGTGTACGACTAATCCCTAGTCTACTAGCTGTTAAAGTTTGATTGCCACCACATTCAGATAAAATTTTAGAAATATGTCTTTTCTTCACCTCTTCTAATGAATCAACATTTTCATCTTTATGATCTAAATTCTCATAATTCATTTGCTCTATTTCTTCATCTATTACTTCTTTGACTTGTTCCCCAGTTATTATATTATCATTTAAAACCACAAGTCTCTCGATTACATTTTCCAACTCTCTTATGTTACCAGGCCAATTATAACCCTGTAATTTTTCTATTGCCTCCTTTGATATTTCTACATTTTTATTATATCTTGAGGAAATTATACAAGCAAAATGATTAATAAGCATTTTTATATCATCTTTTCTATCCCTTAAAGTAGGTACTTGTAACTTTAAAATATTTAAGCGATAGTACAAATCACTTCTAAAATTACCTTTTTCTATTTCTTGCAGAAGGTTTTTATTAGTAGCAGCAATTATACGTATGTCTACAGGAATTACTTTACTTGAGCCTATTGGTCTGATTTCCCTTTCCTGGAGCACTCTAAGTAGACTGGCTTGCAATTCAATTCCTATCTCACCAATTTCATCTAAAAATATTGTTCCACCATGTGCCTCAACAAAAAGACCTGTTTTACCAGTTTTCTTAGCACCAGTAAATGCCCCTTCTTCATATCCAAAGAGTTCGCTTTCCAATAAATTTTGATTTATTGCAGCACAATTCACAGCTACAAAAGGCCCATTTTTCCGTATGCTCTCTAAATGTATACTCTGTGCAAACATCTCCTTGCCTGTACCGCTTTCACCAACAATTAATACAGTGCTATCATTTGAAGCATATTTTTTAGCTTTTTCTTTAGTTTTAATCAAATTTTTGCTTTCCCCTATAATTTTTGAAAAATCATATTTAGCAACATTTCCTTTTGCTAAAAGCTTAGCCCTAATTCTCTGCTCATATTCTTGTATCTTAGTTACATCTTGAAAAGTTGCAACAGCACCAACTGTTTTACCTTTTATAATTATAGGTACTCTATTAACTAAAACTTGAGTTTTTCCGATTTGTTGTAACCGTCCAAGTTCAGGTTTGTTTTTTTCTATAACTCTCGAAAGTTTTGTATCTGGAATTAATTCGTCAACTAATTGACCTATAGCATCTTTATTTGAAATGCCCATTATTTTCTCTGCTGATGAATTAAATGTAGTAATCCGCCTTTCACTATCTATAGTAATAATCCCTTCACTTATATAATGTAAAATTGCTTTGATTTTCTCCGTCTTTTCCTTTTCTTTGCGTGAAACCTCTGCAATTTTTCTTGCCTCATTAATACTAAATTCTATTGAAGTAGTACCCGTTTCCAAAAAAACAGTATGTATATTATATTTTATAGCTAAGTTTTCAGCAACTGTACCACCAAGAAGAGCATCAATTTTTGTACCTGAATTAATCAAGTTTTTTATATATACGTTTCCATCTTCCTCATTATCAATTTGATAAGCATGTATGTTTATATCTAAAATAGGACCTGACAAATGTACTTTTTCTATAACATTTTTAAATCCAATAATATAAATATTTTTTCCATATTTTTTTGCAGTGTATATTGCACTAAGCATATCATAAGGTGAAACCTGTATCTCTATTACAGGTACTGTTACAGCATTTCCAATAATTCTTGCAGTACCACCCCTAGATATTATGACCTCTACTCCATGATTTTCTGCATATTTAGCTATTTTAATTGCATCATCTAACAATGCTAACTCTACATCTACATCATAATAGTTATCAGCTACTTTTTTAGCCTCGCATTGAATTTTTGTGTGTGGTGCAATTATTAAAATAGGTTTCATGTTAAATTCTCCTTTACATTAAAAACTAATACCTTACAGTCCTTCTACCATCATACTTCATACTTGTCTCAGTTCATAGTCGTATACATGTACTTTAGGTGTATTTCTATAAACAAAAACAACAAAATTCAAATTTTACTAAACTTCATGAAAAATTTCAAATCAGAAAATATAATAAATTTTTAAAATTTCACCACCATAATAAAAAAGTTCTGTACTTAACCAAAGTTAAGTACAGAACTTCTTAATTTAAAACACAGTTCTAAACTGTTCTATGTGAGTAATTACATACTCCATACATCCCATTCCCATTGCAAAGAATGATACTATTAATATTAAAATTATTGCTCCAAAATCGTATTTCATTATTTCTTCTTTGTTTATTAAGCAAGCAGTAATAATTTCAATTCCAAGGAAAACTAAAACAAGTGGCCACAATGATGCTATTTTTAGATAACTAATACTTGGATATATTAATTGAAGTAAAAACATTACTCCAAACATAACTAAAAGTATTCCAGTTGTAAATGTTCCAACAAGGCGTCCCTTAATCATTCATATCACACTCTTTTTTCTTACCTATAATAAGTTTTGCACCCACGACAATTATTACAATGCCAATTATTATCTGAGGAGCCACACTTGTTGCAACATTGATAGCGTTATATACTTCGTTTGGAATATATCCATTTAAACCTAAACTGTTAATGAGGTTATTCCATATTAAATAAATACCTAAAAGCACAAGTAGTATTCCTGATAACAATCTATGTTTTTTAAAAATGTCTTTATCTATTTTTGCAAATTCATCTAAAGAAAACAAATAATTATCCTCTAAAAGTAAAAATTCCTCATCTGTTGAATAACGTTTGTTCATACAATCGAAAAACGAATAAAACCAGATTAACGGTAGCACGTAAAGAAGTGGACCTATACTAAGCCAGCTAGAAAGAAATATTAACAAGAAGAATACTGCCATAAGTGATATGCCCATCTTCATAAAACCCATATACATATGACCTGCCCCTGGCATAAGTGAAAAACCAAAGGTTAAAAATTTACTTTTTTCCTTTTTCATTATTAAAAACCTCCATGTTAATTATTTTTTGTGAAAAATTATTAAGATTTAAACTAATTGTATTTATATTGCTTAGACTTATAGGGTTTACCTTTAATGCTTCAACTTTCGTATTTGCAACAAAATTTAATCCATTAGAAAAAACAAACATTAATGCTATACTTGCTGCCATTACTACCCTAAAAGAATAAAATACAAAATGATTATAACTTTCTTTTCTCTTTTTTATCTTGCCTAGTATTTCCTGTTCAAATCCTAAAGGAGCATCCGAAAGTTCTTCATTATTAAAACTATCAGCTAAAGCATCAGCACAGACTTCACACTGACAAATATGTTCTGATAATAAAATTAGTTCATTGTCACTAAGAGAACCCTCTTTAAACCCTACTAATGATATTTTACTTAAGTGTCCATTTTCTTTGAATAATGTACTACTCACATAAACTCCTCCTTCCATAAAACTTTCAGAAGCTTTTTAGATCTATAAAGATGGGTTTGCAATGTTTTCAAACTTTGACCTGTATCTTTTGCCATATCTGACAGCTTAATATCTTCACAAAAATACTTTATTGCCACGACCCTATAAGGATCTTTTAATTTTTCACATAAACAATGTATTTTCTGCCTACTATGTTTTTTTATAAGTGTTTCCTCAGGTGTATCACCCATATCTTTTAAATATCCAAGATCTTCATCTGATAATCTGTTGATAACCCTAGCTGGACTTTTAAGAAAATCTTTACATTTATTAACTGCAATTGTTGTAAGCCAAGCCTTAAAATTTAATCCATTAAATTTACCAAAATTCGTATAGGCAGACAAAAAAGTTTGTTGTGCTAAATCTTCTGCATCAAAGTAATTTTTTGTAAAGGATAGACAAATAGTGATGATTAAACGTTCATATTGTTTTATATAGCTTGCAAACTGTTCCTTTTGAATAACCATCACCCCCTTTTTTATCCTTACACTTTATATAACGAATGAAAAAGAAAAAACACTTCAACTTCAAGGTTAAAATATTTAATTTATTATTTATAATAGCTTAATTTATTTCTAAACAACAAAAAAGGACTTACTATTGAAGTAAATCCTTTATTCGTAAGTTTTTGCCTAAATCTTACACCCTCGCCCATGCAAGATTTAACACTCTCTTTGCATTTGCTACAACTATATCTGGATTCTCATCTCCAAATGGCTTAACTTCAAAGCTAACTATAGGTCTTCTCTCTTCACTTAAAAATCCTATATTCTTTAGTACTCTTAAGTACTCTACCATCTCATCAACATCACATTCACCATTTGGAAATCCAAATCTTGGATGCTGGTCTCCGTAAGCAGGCATAGCTGGATTATTTATAACACAATTCCCCATATGGGCATGCAGTATATAATCTTTTACTGGAATAAGTGACTCTTCTATAGTTTCGTGAATTTGCGGAATATGACTTAAGTCTACCAGCAAACCAAAATTAACATATTCTTTTCTTATTTCCTCTGCAAATCTTTTTGCTAAAGTCGCAGGTCCTATAAGCGACTTCTTATCTACATCATAATCAAAAACTTCTAGAAGGACGTTCATATTCCCTCTATCTTTTGCAAACTGACAAAGATCTTTTGTGGACTTCACTAAAGCCTCAAAAGACTCTTCTATTCTATCTTCAGTATATTTACCACTAAGGAAAGCAAATCCTACTGCATTCATCTCATACGCTTCATCAATACCTTCTTTAAGAGTTTCTAATGCATTAAGCCTACCCTCCTCATTTAAGTCATTTATATTTAATCCGGTTGTAAGAAGTCTTGGCTGACCACCATATGCTACTGTAAGATAAGAAGTTTCTAATATTTTCTTTGCTCTACCACGTACATCCATGTCCTTTATCCATGAGATTTCAACAGCATCAAAATAATCATCTGTTGCTATCTTTGTAATTGTCTCTTCAATAGGACCTTCTCCCTTTATACAACTCGGATATGCCATAAAGTGGATTAATCCTACCTTCATATACTTGTGTATTGATTCATTCATACTTTTCCCTCCTTGTATTTTAACTTTGATTTTAATATATAACTTTAGTTCACTAAAGATAAAACATTTATTTTTTAAATATTCTTAAGTATTATCTACTCTTTTATAACTTGAATGACTAAATTATAGCACTAAAGTTACATCCTGTTTTTTCCTATAAAAATGCACGTAAAACAAATTATGTATATAATTTATTGACAATGAAAAAAGAGAGTGTTTTATTCACTCTCCATCTAATAATCTAAACATCTAGGTAAAATCACATTATAAAATGTCCTTATATATCAGTTCCAAAAATAGCTACATTCTGATTGTCCAAAACAAATTTATTATCTTTCCATTTTAATGTATTCAAAACATACCCTAAGGAATCTGCATTATATCTTCCTGCTATCTTTTGATACGCCAATAGCTCATATACTTTATTTGAATCAAAATCCACAGGATATAATCCACTTAAAGGATTTACAAATCCATTGATTGGACTTTTAAGCTTTCCAAACTTATCATATATTTCAGATAAATAATCGACTCCCCTATTGGATATATCTATAATGTATTTTTGATTATTATTCTTACTAATAACTTCTACCTTGTAGTTGTCTTTATAAGTAACATCATATTTGTATAAATCGTTATACACATTAAAATTGAACAGTAATTGAGGAATATTTTTAATAAACGAATAAATATAATAGTACATGATTCCACCACTACCACCTGAGTTAATTCCTATCAAAATATCATCTACACCATTTCCAGTAAAATCCCCTAAAAATAGTGTAGGATTATATCCTGCATTATCACCAAGTGGTACACTAGTAAATTCCCCTGTCATTCCATTTTGAATTACAAGTGTAATATTTTGAATAAAGGGACTGTCTAGTGTCTTTATACCCGTTAAATACACATTTTCAGGTATTTTATCTCCATTTACATCTCCACTTGCATAACTAACAATGCTTGGCTTTATCATATTAGATCTATTATAATAATTATACATTAGAACCTCCTGTGCATTATATAATAACTTATGAGTTATATATAAAATTGTTCCAGTATAATTAATTTGTATCCTTTCTAATTCTTAAAGCTATGTATAGGTGCTGGAATCCTTCCACCTCGATTAATAAAATCTACACTTGAGAATTCGCTTACTTTCATAACAGGTGCGCGTCCAAGAAGTCCCCCAAATTCTACTGAGTCCCCAACTTTTTTACCAGGTGCAGGTATAAGCCTTGTTGCTGTTGTTTTATTGTTTATCATTCCAATTGCACACTCATCAGCAATAATTGCTGAAATTGTTTCTGCAGGTGTGTCTCCTGGAATAGCAATCATATCTAATCCTACTGAACATACACATGTCATAGCCTCAAGTTTCTCAATGTTTAAGGCCCCTCTTTCTACTGCTTCAATCATTCCTTCATCTTCACTTACAGGTATAAATGCGCCACTGAGTCCCCCAACAGAACCGGAAGCCATTATTCCACCTTTTTTAACTGCATCATTTAGCATAGCTAAGGCTGCAGTAGTTCCATGAGTTCCACATACCTCAAGTCCCATTTCCTCTAGTATTCTAGCAACACTATCACCTATAGCAGGTGTCGGTGCCAAGGATAAATCTACTATACCAAAAGGTACATCTAATCTTTTTGCAGCTTCCATTCCAACTAATTGACCCATCCTTGTTATCTTAAATGCGGTTTTCTTTATTACTTCAGCTACAACTCCAAAATCAGCGCCCCTTACTTTTTCAAGAGCAACTTTTACTGTACCAGGACCGCTAATTCCTACATTTAAAGTACACTCAGGTTCCCCTACTCCATGAAAAGCTCCTGCCATAAACGGATTATCCTCAACAGCATTTGCAAATACTACAATCTTTGCGCAACCAAGCCCATCTCTATCTGCAGTGAGTCTTGCAGCTTCCTTAATAATCTGACCCATTTCACGAACTCCGTCCATATTGATTCCAACCTTAGAGCTTGCAACGCATACAGATGAGCATACTCTCTCAGTAACTCTCATCGCTTCTGGTATAGAGGATATGAGTCTATGATCACCAGTAGTATATCCTTTTTGAATTAATGCAGAAAATCCTCCAATAAAGTTTATTCCAAGTTCATTTGCAATTTTATCTAGCATTATGGCATATTCTACATAATTTTGGTCCTGAGATGCTCCTGCAATCAATGAGATTGGAGTAACTGAAATTCTTTTATTAATTATCGGAACACCATATTCCATCTCTAAATCTTCCCCTACCTTAACTAGGTTTCCAGCAAGTCTCATAATTTTATCGTAGATTCTAGCCCTAGACCTTTTACCATCAAAGTCACAACAATCAAGTAGAGATATTCCCATAGTAAGTGTTCTTATATCTAACTTTTCATCATCCAACATTTTTACTGTTTCCATTATTTGATTAATATTCACTTTCTACCTCCTATACAAGATGCATTGAATTAAAAACATCTTCATGTTGCATTCTTATTGAAACCTTTAAAATTTCACTTTTTTCCACTAATAATTCGTTTAATCCCTTTAAAGAAATATTAATATTAGATAAATCAACTAGCATTACCATCGTAAAAAATTCATTCATAATAGTTTGATTGATATCTAAGATATTAGCATTTTTTTCAAATAACAAATTTGATACATTTGCAATAATACCTACTTTATCTTTCCCAATAACAGTTAGCACAGCCTTCATCTTTTTCACCTCCATTTTTTTAAACACAAAAAAGCCGAATAGATAATACTCGACCCTTGAAATCAATATTATCCCCTGTCCTTTTACCTGAGAGTTTCATAAGTTTTCACTAATTTATTTAGTGTTCACTAACTTTCTCCTTCGGTGCTCAATAAGAGTCTCTCCAAGGGCTCGTCCTGTAACAGTCATATCCGTGCGGTACCTTAAAATTTCACTTTTCAGGTGTATAGATTTACTCCATACTCTTCTGCTACAATCATCCGAACTATTTAATTGTAAGTTATTAATAGTATTCTATCAGTTTTACTAACTAATTACAACACAATATATCTATTTCTCCTTTTCCTCTTCTCATTAACTCCCTTTTATATTAATATCGATTGTATCAAGTTTATATGATAATATTAATAAAACTAAGAAGCCCATGGAAATACATCCAGGGCTTCCTTACTTACTTAATAATTTTATTTATTGGCTTCCTCAACTATTGCTATTCCTGCACTTGCTCCTATTCTACTAGCACCGGCATTTATCATTTCCATTGTAGTCTTATAGTCTCTTATTCCACCAGCTGCTTTTACTCCAACATTTTCGCCTACTGTCTCTCTCATAAGCTTAACATCTTCAGGTTTTGCACCACTTGTACTAAATCCTGTTGAAGTTTTCACAAAATTCGAACCAGCTTTTAATGAGAGCTTACAGGCCATAACCATTTCCTCTTTAGTTAAAAGGCAACATTCAATAATTACCTTAACCAATGCTTTGCCCTTTACACTATCTACTACTGCCTTTATATCATTTTCCACTACATCATACTCCTTGTCCTTAAGTGCTGCTATATTAATTACCATATCAACTTCCTCGGCACCATTTTCTACAGCGTTTGTTGCTTCAAATGCTTTTACTTCCTTGGTATTCGCACCTAGGGGAAATCCTATTACTACGCAGGTCTTTACGTCAGTTCCTTTAAGTTCTGAGCTTACAAGTTTTGCATAATAAGGATTTATACAAACTGAAGCAAAATTGTATTCTCGTGCTTCTGCGCAGACTTTCTTAACTGCCTCTAAAGTAGCATCTGGCTTAAGTATAGTGTGATCTATATATTTAGATATTTCCATTTTATCATCTCCTGAGTAGAATTTAGAAATTTTGTAACTAGTCTCTTGTCTTTATTTGACTAATGTTCTCTTTTGTAACCAATGTAGATTTGAGCATTATTTTCTTATCAAGTTTTCCTCCATTTACAAGCTTAACAGCATTCATAACACCTGTTTTACCAAGGTAGAAAGGTGGCTCAGCTATTGTAGCTTTTTGTTTTCCTGCCTTTATTGATGCTATAGCGTCATCAATATCATCATTACCTATTAAAGTTATCTTACTCATTCTATTAGCAGCAGTAATAGCGGCTGTTGCTCCTAATGCCATTTCATCATTTGCACAATATACACCATCAATTACTGGATTTGCCTGAAGTATATTTTCCATAACCTTCATAGCTTCAGCCCTGTCGAAATTAGCAGTTTGTTTTGCAACGATTTTAATATTTGGATATTTAGAAATTGCACTATTAAATCCCTTACTTCTATCCTGTGCTACACTCGTTCCCATTATTCCCATTATTTCAACTACTTTCCCTTTTCCATTAAGTGCTTTTGCTAAATAATCACCGGCTAAGGTTCCTGCTTTAATAGCATCATATCCTAAATGTGATACTACGACTCCACCATTTGATGCTCTATCAATTGTTAATACTGGTATTTTTGCATCATTTGCTTCTTGAATTGCAGCAACAATTGCATCACTATCGCATGGATCAATGATTAAAACATCTGGTTTTTGCTGAATCAAATTTTCAATATCTGTAAGTTGTTTACTTGCTTGATTCTGAGCATCTGTTGTTATAAGTTTTACATTATTATCTGCTGCTCCTTTTTCTGCTCCTTTTTTAACATCAACGAAAAATGGATTGTTTAGAGTATTCATAGAGAGACCAATCACAATTTGTTTCTTTTTCCCAGCATCACTTGTTGAACTTTTAGTACCACATCCAACCAAACTTCCAAGCATACCTACTATTAGTGTAATTGATAAGATTTTACTGAACTTTTTCATAAAGAACTCCCCTTTATATTATATTTTTTTAAACTATTTAAAATAGATTCTAATGAATCCATTATTAAATTATTTTTGATTTGCTTTTAAAGAAAGATTTTTAAATTTACTATCTGCAAGAACTGCTAATAAAATAACTATTCCTTTGGCTATACTTCCCACATAAGGACTTACATTCATTAAAGTAAGTATATTATCAAGAACTCCCAATATTAAAGCTCCTACAACAGTTGGGAATATTGCTCCCTGACCACCTGATAGGCTTGTACCTCCTAGTATTACAGCAGCAATAGCATCTAACTCATAGCCAGTTCCTGCTGTTGGCTGCGCGGAGCCCAATCTCGCCGTTAATATTAAACCTGTAAGACCCGCTAAAAGTCCAGCTATCACATATACTATAGTTTCAGTCTTTTTAATATTTATACCAGATAACCTAGTAGCTTCTCTGTTTCCTCCAAGACTGAATACATTTCTCCCAAATTTAGTATATTTTAATACTATGAATCCTAAAATAAATGTTAATGCAAGAATTATTATAGGAAATGGCATTCCAAATATACGCCCTTTACCTATAAACATATAAACACTTGATTCTACTGGTATTGGTGATCCATCAGTGAAAACCAAGACACATCCCCTTACTAACGTCATACTTGCTAAGGTTACAATAAATGGAGGTATATCTCCTTTTGTAATAAAAACACCATTGAATAATCCCAAAGCAGCGCCCACTAATAAAGCAACTACTATTGCAAGAAATAAAGAATTGGTTTTTACCATTACAGAGGCTGAAATTGCACCTGCAAAAGCTAATATGGAGCCTACTGATAGATCTATGCCACCTGTAAGTATTACAAATTGCATTCCTGCAGCAACTATTGCAACTATCGCTACCTGTCTTAACACATTGAATATATTTCCTACTGATAAAAATGCATCTGATAAAAAGGTAGCCACAAGCAGCATCAAAATTAGAACTGTCAAAGTCCTGTACTTTGTTAATAAAGTAATCCCTATCTTTTTCATTATTTAACTCCTCCTGCAGCATAGGCTAATATTATTTCCTGATTTACTTCTTCTTTTTTTAATTCCTTTACTATTATTCCTTCTCTCATTACTATTACCCTGTCACTCATTCCTATAAGCTCAGGCAAATCTGTAGAAACAAGTATAATACTAATGCCTTTTTCGGTTAACTCATTCATTATCTGATATATTTCTGCTTTAGCACCAACATCTACACCTCTTGTAGGTTCATCTAAAATAAGAATTTTAGGTACTGTTTCTAACACTTTAGCAAAAACAATTTTCTGCTGGTTACCACCGCTTAAATTTCCTACTGATTGTTCCATAGAAGAAACCTTTATGTTCAATTGTTTAATTTTTCTGTTAACAATCTCTTTTTCAAGCTTATAATTTATAAATCCGTTCTTCATTATTTTGCCTAGTGAACAAGAAGTAATGTTCTCTCGCACAGTTCTAATTAGTACCAAACCTTCATTTTTTCTGTCATCTGAAACCAGTGATATTCCGTTATGCATAGCCTGCAAAGGTGTTTTCACATTTATTTTTTTATCATCCATTATTACTTCTCCATGAAAGTTATCATAACACCCAAACAGAGATTTAGATAAATGTATGACTCCAGCTCCCATAAGTCCAGTCATACCAAGTATCTCGCCTTTATGAAGTTTGAAATTCACCTTAGAGAAATGTGATCCTAAGCTTGCATCTCTTACTTCAAGTGCAACAGTATTTCCAATGGGATTCCTATCTGGATAGAGGTGCGTGATACTTTTTCCTACCATTAGATTTACAAGTTCATCATAGTTTGTATCTTTTGTGTAAAGTGTTTTTATATACTTACCATCTCTTAATATTGTAATTCTATCAGAGAGATTGAATATTTCATCCATTCTATGTGATATATAAATTATGCTTATACCTTCGTCTTTAAGTTTTCTGATAATGCGGAATAGACATTTAATCTCTTCATCTGATAAAGTTGCAGTAGGTTCATCCATAATTATTATCTTAGAATTAAGTGAGAGACTTTTTGCAATTTCTAGCATTTGACATTCTGCAACAGAAATGTCGTGAACTATTGTTGCAGGGTCTAATTTGAGCCCTACTTTTTTTAATAAACTTATCGCATCTTTATTTAATCTTTTCCAATCTATTAGCCCAAATTTATTTTTAGGTTGTCTGTCTAAAAATAGGTTTTCTGCTACACTCAGATATGGAATAAGGTTAAATTCTTGGTATATCATTGATATTCCAGCATTTTGTGCTTCTTTTGTCGATGAAAAATTTACTTTTTTCCCTTCTAAATATATACTTCCTGAAGTTATATCATAAGCACCCGATAAAATCTTCATTAGAGTAGATTTACCTGCTCCATTTTCGCCACATAAGGCATGTATTTCTCCTTTTTCTATGCCCAAATGTACTCCATCTAATGCTTTAACTCCGGGAAATGCCTTTACCACATTTTCTAGCTTTAGTATCATGTCGTTACCGCTCATTATCCCACCTCCTCATAACATAATTTAAACTAATAAGCACATCCTGACACCAAAATCACACTTGGATAAGGGGTAAATTCTCCTGTTCTTATTATTGCTTTTACGAGTTTAGTTTTCTCTTTAAGCTCTATATGCGCAACATATTCAATTTCAATATCAGTTGGTAAAGTTTTTAATATTTCTGCATGTATTTCTGGACTTACGATTTTTAACTCCTCCGCAAGAATTGCCTTTTCTACAACAATATATTTTAATACTTCCTTTAATACATCTATATATTTAGGTTCATTCGGCTTCCATGCAAGATCTATTCTCTCAACTCCTGTTGGAACTGGTAACCCTGCGTCGCTCACAACTATCATATCCATATGCCCTAAACTAGCAAGAACGTTGCTTATTTGTGGATTTAAAATTCCTGTTTTTAACATGTGATTCCCCTCCTATTTGTTATTTAGAATAAATTCATCTATTTCTTTTCTATATGGCATTGCTGGTGATGTCCCAATTTTTGTAACAGACAATGCACCAACCGCACTTGCAAATTTTGCAGCTTCAAAAATATCTTTACCTTCAGCTATAGCAGTTGCAAATCCTCCGTTATATGCATCTCCAGCCCCTGTAGTATCTACTGCATTCACCGTGTAACATTCTATTAATTCATTCCTATATGGAGTTACTACTAACGCCCCCTTGCTTCCCAATGTTATAATAACGTTTACAGTACCTCTATCAATAAATATTTGAGCCGCTACTCTAGCATCTTCTATGGTTTCAATAGTTACACCTGATAATATAGAAGCTTCCACTTCATTAGGAGTGAAAAAATCTATCTTACTATATAATTCTTTCGGAATTTCCTGTACTGGGGCAGGATTTAATATTACCTTTACACCCTTGCTATGAGCAATATCTATAGCTTTTTCTACTGCATCTACATTAGTCTCAAGTTGAGTCATAAATACACTTGAACCCTCTATAGCTTCTCTAGCTGTTTCAATATTAGAATCTGTTATATTTGAACATGCTCCCAGTATGACTACTATTTCATTTTCACTAGTATTTTCATCAACAATTATAAGGGCTGCTGCTGTACTTAATTTATCATCTTTAAATACCAGACTGGTATCCATTCCTTCATTTACAAAGCTTTTTAGAGCAATTTCTGAAAAATCGTCCTTACCTATTTTGGTTACCATTGTTACATCCGCTCCGGCCCTCTGAGCTGCAACTCCTTGATTTGAACCTTTTCCTCCGGGTCCAAGCTTAAAATAGCTTCCCTTTACTGTTTCTCCAGGCACAGGTAAATGTGGTGATCTTGCCATAAGGTCTACTACAAAACTTCCCATTACTGTAATTTTTGCTTTTATCATTATTATCCCTCCATTTATGGTATCGGTTACATATTATTGTAAAAAAATAATACAATTATTTAATTAATTTTTCTGATCCTTTTAATATAAGTTTTGACAATAAAGTTATTCTAACAGTGCCTGTATGTTCTTTCGTATTCATTTTCTTCAAAAGAAGCTCCATAGCCTTTTTACCCATATCATTATTGGGACGTGATACTACACTAATATTTAATCCTACTACATCAAGCATCTGAACCTCATCAAAGCCAATAATAGCCATATCTTGAGGAATTCTCAGCTTACTTTCATATATAGCTTTAATACTTCCTAAATTCATCATGTTATTACATACAAGTATTGCAGTAGGCCTATCTTCCATTTTTAATATCTCATGTGTACATAGATATCCACTTTCAAGCATAAAATCTCCATAAAACAGATATTCTTCATTCAATTCAATATCATTCATTCTAAGAGCCTTTTTATAACCTGTAAGTCTATCTCTTCCAGGTTTCGACGTATTAGGTCCTGTTATTATTGCTATTTTTCTATGTCCTTCTTTTATAAGAGCATTCGTAGCCTCATATGCTCCTCCTATATTATCAGTAAATACCCCATCAAAATTTGAATGTTTTACATCTCTATCTACGAGAACTATGGGTATCCCCATGTTCTCAAGAACACTTAACTGTTCATTATTCACTTCATTTATATCATTTGTTGGAGTAATAATTATCCCTGATATTCTCTGCTCTTTAAGCATATTAAGAAATTTCATTTCCTTTGAAATATTTTCGTTTGTATCACAAAGAATAATATTAAGATTTCTTTCATCTGCTAAGGAACTTATGCCTTTAATTATTTTCCCAAAGAATGGGTTCTCGATATCCGGTACTATGACGCCAATTGTGTTTGTCTCATTATTTGAAAGACTTCTTGCAACAGCACTTGGAGTATAATTAAATTCTTTAATTATCTTTAAAACTAAAGCTTTAGTTTCCTCTTTAACATACCCCGAACCATTAAGTACTCTTGAAACTGTGGTAGATGAAACCCCTGCTTCTCTTGCTATATCTCTTATATTCGTCGCCATTTAGGTCCTCCTCAGTTCACAATTTCATTTTTAAGTAACCGGTTACCTATATAATAGAATACAATTACTTTATTGTCAATAGTTAATTAAATAATTATTTCAAACTATTGTTTACGTAATAAAAACCCCTTAATCCTTTTTTAAGGTTAAGAGGTTTTCAGTATGTATATTAGTATTAAATACATTTTCTTAGAGTATATTATTGTATTTACAATAACTATATTTTCATAACAGCTCCCTTATCAGCTGATTGTGCAAGTTTTGAATAAAGTGCTAAATACCCTTTCTTAAATTTTGGTTCAGGCCTCTTCCACTTTTTCATCCTTACCTGTATTTCCTCATCAGAAACATGAAGATGTAAAGATTTGTTAGAAATATCTATGGTTATTTTATCCCCATCTTCAATTATTGCGATGGGACCTCCTTCAGCTGCTTCTGGAGAAATATGACCAACAAAACAACCGTTATTAGTACCCGAGAATCTACCATCTGTAATTAGCGCAGTCTTCTTTGCAAGTCCTACACCATATAAGTACTTCATAGCTTTGAACATTTCTCTCATACCTGGCCCACCCTTTGGACCTTCATACCTAATAACTACAACATTACCCTCTTTAATTTTCCCTCCAAGTATTGCTTCTTCAGCTTCTTCCTCAGAGTTAAAAGTTATAGCTGTTCCAGTAAAATTCCACATTGCCTGATCTATAGCAGCAGGCTTGGTTACTCCTGTATCAGGAGCAATATTTCCTCTAAGAATTGCAAGTCCCTTGGAAATGCTGAAAGGTTGGTCTATTGTTTTAATTACCCTTCTATCAACTTTAAACCCAGAATTAAGTTGTAATAAATTCTCGTCAACAGTTTCCCCTGTTACGGTCATACAATCAGTATTTAAAATTGTCTTGAGCTCCTTCATTACCTGAGGTATTCCACCAGCAAAATAAAAATCTTCCATGTTATATTCAGAAGCAGGGTTTACCTTTGCAACCTGTGGAGTGGTTTCACTTAATGAATCAAAAGTTTCAATCATAACTTTAGCATCAATTCCAATCTCAGCTGCAATAGCTGTAAGGTGCAGAACTGCATTAGTTGATCCTCCCGTTGCCATTACAACTCTAATTGCATTATTTATAGAATTTGTTGTTATAATATCCTGTCCTGTAATATTTTTATTTACAAGATTAACTATCGCCTTTCCTGTAACTTCAGCTGCTCTTAATCTTTCTGCAAAAACTGCTGGTATTAAAGCTGAACCTGGCAATGACATCCCCATAGCCTCTGCAGCACAACACATAGTATTTGCTGTTCCATAAAATGAGCATGATCCACATGTTGGGACACTAGATTCTTCAAGCTGATTATATTCTTTTTCTCCTATTTTACCTCTCTTTAACATACCTAGCCCTTCAGATATAGATGTAAGGTCTGATTTTCTGTTGTCAAAAGTAGTTCCACCAAGCATTGGACCTCCAGCTAAAATAATTGACGGAATTTCAAGTCTTGCTGCCGCCATTAACATAGCTGGTACTATTTTATCGCATGAGCCTAACATAACAAGACCATCTAACTGATGTGCCTCAACCATAACTTCAATATCATTTGCTATAAGATCTCTTGATGGTAATATAAAATGCATACCTTTATTACCCTGAGCTGTACCATCACATGCACCTATAACCCCAAATTCTGCAGCAGTTCCTCCAGCTAAATATATTCCTCTTTTTACATTCTCTGCTAATTGCCTTAAATTATAATGACCAGGTACAAGCTCACTCCAAGCATTGGCAATCCCTATTATTGGCCTTTCAAGATTATCATCTGAAAATCCCATTGATTTAAAAACTCCCCTGTTAAATGAACCTTCTGGTGTTGATAATACACATTTGCTTCTACAACTCATTATAATTTCCTCCCTTTATGATTAATGTGTGTCCAACTTCTATGGTTATATCTCCATAACCAAGTAATTAAAAAGAACCTCCTATGCTAGAATATCTATCATAGAAGGGTTGTTATTAAATGTAAAAATCAAAATACATAAATTTTAATTAGGCATATTTCTTATCTAAATAAGATTTACTTCTTTCACAATAGCAATAATTTGTTCAACTTGTTTCTTATTTGCCTGAAGAAATGGCTTTGTACAGTAATCCTTCATATCAATTCCTCTTATCATCATTGCCTTTTTTATAATCGGAATAAAAGGAGTTCCTATGTCATAAAGATCCATCATTTTATCAACTATCTTTTGACATTCAGCCATTTTGTCAAAGTCTTTTTCATTAACAGATTTTACCCAAGTAGCAAAAATTTCTGGTGCTAGGTTTGAAAGCCCACCTATACATCCACCGCCACCACAAAGAATATTATGAACAAAATTTTCATCAAAACCAGATAAAACATCAAATTCAGGGAACTCTGATTTTATAGACGAAATAAGTGCTCTTGTATGTCCCATTAATGTTACTGTATCCTTATATCCTATAATATTTTTATTTTTTCTAAGAAGTCTAAGTGTAATTTCTTTTGATAAATCATATCCAGTTCTATCTGGAAAGTTGTAGAGGTAAATATTTGCCTTCGTTGCTGCTGCAACTTCATTATAGAAATACTCTATACTCTCATCAGAAAGACTGAAATAATAAGGACTTATAATCATAACAGCATCAGCACCGGCATTATGTGCATAATTAGTCATCTCTATTGTATCCTCAATTGACATGCAACTTGTTCCAATATAAACTTCCACTCTTTTATTTACATATCCTACAGCTAAGTCAATAAGATCTTTTTTTTGCTGAGTTGTCATTGTAAAGAACTCACCTGTGCTTCCCATAACAACTATACCATCTACACCACCACTAATTAAGTGATCAATTATATTTTTATTTGCTTGAATGTCTAAATTTCCAGTTACATCAAATGCTGTAACAACTGGTGTCAAAATTCTTGCCTTTCCCATAAAGAAAATCCTCCTATATATTTATTCATTATTTTATTAACTAAAATCCAGTATTTTGACTAACCCTTGGTATACTTGGACTCTCACCAATCATTCCGAAGGATCTTAATGTTGCAATCTTTTCCATATCCTCATTAGAAATATTAAAATTGAATACATCGACATTATTTTGAATTCTTTCTAAGCTAGTTGATTTTGGAAGAGGTACAACACCCTTTTGCATAATCCATCGTACACAAATTTGAGCTATGCTTTGATTATATTTTTTTGCCATGTCTTTTAGTAATTCTCGTTTAAATGCATCTCCTTGAATTAAAGGACTCCAAGCTTCAACCAAAATTTGATTTTTATTACAATACTCCACCATATCTTCTTGAGGATTCTGAGGATGTAGTTGAACTTGATTAACCATAGGAAAAACTGAAGCGTTTTTCTTTATAAGCTCAAGATGTTCAATAAGAAAATTACTTACACCAATAGCTCTAACTTTCCCTTCTTTATATAACTGCTCAAAAGCTCTCCATGTTTCTAAAATATCCTCTTTATAATCACCTTGAACTACAACTGGCCAATGTATTAAATACAAATCTAGATAATCCATATCTAAACGTTTCAATGATTCTTCACAAGAACTAATTGCTTTTTTATAGCCATGATCTAAATTTGGAAGTTTACTAGTTACAAAAAGCTTATCTTTTGAAAATCCGCATTGTTTAATTCCTTGTCCAACACCAATTTCATTTTGGTAAGCAGCCGCTGTATCAATATGTCTATATCCAGTAGCTGTAGCCATTTTTATGCCTTCACGTACAACGTCAATTGGTGATTTCCATGTTCCATAACCAATGCATGGTACTTTAACTCCATTTTTCAAAGTATAACAATCCTGTAGATTTTTCAAATAAGTCCTCCTTAATTCCAAGTAAATAATGGTTCTCCTTTATCAAATTTCATTTTTTCAGGTTGTGTTGACATTTCTAGATTCGGATTAGCATTTATTTCCTCGAGTAGTGGTTCGCTAACAATTATTTCTCCAAGTTCCATTGTATTTTTAATCCAAACTACTTTATGTTCTCCATACTTAATACCATTACACATCTTAACAGCAATTTTAATTGCATCTTCAGAAGTAGCTGCAACCATAGGCATCTTTGCAGGAGCACTTTCTGTACTTGTGAAACAGTTTGTATACATTTGAACAAAATCAGTTTTATCATATAATTTACGTGTTGTTACATCTGCTACTCCTACACCATTAGCATTTCCATGTGTTTCATCAGTTAAATCAAGAATTGCACATTCCTTAAACTCTGGTCCTCCGGTAGCATACTTTGTAAAATACAACCCTGTAATATTAGGATCTTGTCCATCTCCACTAATATTCTTTCCAATGCTTCCTATTATCAAAACATCAAATTTAGGAATCAAAATCTTTGCCATCATTTGTTTGCTTTCTTCAAGTAGCGCCTTTTCTCTCTTTAGCGTCAAAATATCATTACGTGGAATAATTTCAACCCTGCATGTTTCATCATAAGCATTTTCTACTAATGCAACAGCGAATAAAACCTTAGTTTTCTTTGCAATCATACATCCAACACCTGGTATTAGTTCTGAAAATCTACCAAAACCTTGACTGTGTACTGATTCTGCACCTATTTGTTTTCCAAGTCCTATAACAAGCATTTTACAAACTCCACTCTCAACAGTCCCTCTAAAAGCAGTATGCGGTTTTATTCTAGGTATTATCACAATTCCATCTGCTTTTAGTGCACTTTTAGCAACATATATAGGTAATCCCGGTTCGTATTCTCCAATAGTTTCAACATCTACAGAAGCATCAATTTCTACACCCATAGTTTTAGATGTAATTCCATAAGATGCTAACACTTGTGCCTGTCCTTCTGGTGTTGCACCACCATGACTCCCCATTACAGGGATAATAAATGGTGACGCTCCTGCCTTTATCAAAGAATCTACAACAGTTTTTGTTATTTTTGCTATATTAGCTACCCCACGACTGCCCACACCTACGGCAATCGTTTTACCAGTTAAATTTTCTAAAAAAGGTGTTATCTTTAATTTCACTTCTTCTTCTATATCTTCAATCTTTTCTTTGGTAAAATTTTGCTTAACCTTCAAGAATTTAGGTAATTTTATTTCAGTAAATTTACTTAAATCTAATGATTCCACTTTGCATTCATCTCCCATAGTTTAAATTTATACGATTTCAATAAGAAGCTTTTTTAATTCTCTACAACTTTAGCTTGTTTATTTGCAATAGCATTCATTGCTCCAGTTTTTGCTGGTAATGTTAATGTAATTAAAAATGCTAAGAATAAAAATGCTACTAAACTCATTGTTCCTATTCCTGCACCAAAGTGGGTAGTTAACAGACCTACTAAAAATGGTCCTGCAAATCCACCTAAATTACCTAATGCATTTATAATTCCACGAGAACTTGCTGCCATATCACCATCAAATAAGATTGGTGGCATTGTCCAAAATACACCTGAAGTCGCTTGAAAGAATACGCCGCAACCTGTGATAAATGCAAATGACACCCAAATGCTACTTTTAAACACTACTGATAAAAACAAACATAATGCAAATCCAAACAATGGTATCGCTGTGTAGAGTTTTCTGTTCATACTTCTGTCTGATAGTGTTGCAAAAACATATAACCCTATAATTGTACCTATATATGGAATAGTTGAAAGCATTCCTACTCCGCTCATTCCTGAGTGAGTTAATGTCTTTAATATTGTTGGTAACCAAAGTGCAAATCCATAAACTCCAGTGTTAAAACAGAAATATATAGCAATTAATTTCCATATGTTTTTATTTGATAAAACTGTACCAATGGAATGTTTTACTACTTTCTTTCCACCTAATGCAATTTGTTCTTCACGTAAAGTACTCTCAATATAATCTTTTTCTTCTTTACTAATCCATTTAGCATCACTAGGACGATCACTGATAAGTGGTAACCAAATAAACATTAATAAAAATGCAACTGCTCCTTCTATTATAAATACATATCTCCAGCTATATGCTGATATAATCCAGCCTGATAATGGTCCAGTAATAATTGAGGCAATTGGTATGTTCATTATAAAGAATGAATTTGCTCTACCACGTTCACCGTTAGGGAACCAATGACTTATAATTGTAAGTATTGCTGGGTAAACTCCACCTTCTGCAACACCTAGTAGAAAACGAATAATAAGAAGTTGTGTTATATTTTGAACACAGCCGGAAAGCATTGCAAGTATTCCCCACGCGACAATTGTCCACGTTATAAATTTCTTAGCACTCCCGGTCTCAGCTATTCTTCCACCTGGTACTTGAAGAAACATATATCCAATAAAGAAAATTCCGGCAGCAAGACCTGCTATAGTTGACGTAATCCCTAGAGTTTTATCCATTCCTCCAGCTATTGCAAATCCTATATTAGTACGATCCATAAATGCAACTATATATACTAATATTGTTGGCGGTATAATGTGAATCCAACGACCTGCTGGTATTTTTTTAACTATATCATTACTCATAATTAATTGCCCCCCGTTTAATTTTTACCAGAGTTAGGTGCATTATAAATATTACTAACTCTGGCAAGATTATTTTTATTCCATATATGCTCCACTCATGCCTGATGTAGCATGCTCTGTGTAACGTTTTAATATTCCATAACGTTTTTCTCTTTCAGGTAAATGCCATTTAGTCTTACGCTCAGCTAAAACTTTATCAATTTCCTCTGGTGTGCATTTCTTTCCGTTAATACCTACAATTTGTAATTTTCTGTTATCAACATCAAGTTCTATTAAATCGTTATCTTCAACTAATGCAATAGGTCCTCCAACTGCAGCTTCAGGTGATACATGTCCAACACATGGGCCTCTTGTTCCGCCTGAGTAACGTCCATCAGTAATTAACACTGTAGATGCCCTTAATTTAGGATCAGACATTATAGCTTCTGTAGTCATTAGCATTTCTGGCATACCAGAACCACGTGGTCCCTCATATCTAATAAATAGTACAGTTCCAGGATCTATGGTGGAATCTACTACTGCTTGATTACATGCTTCTTCAGAATTGAACACTTTTGCAGGTCCAATATGATGCATCATGTTTGCAGCTACAGCCGAATATTTAATAACTGCACCTTCTGGTGCTAAATTCCCTTTAAGAACAGCTACTGAACCATAAGTTTTTGTATCTTCAATTGGTTGAATAACATCTTCTCTTTTTAATCCATAGTTATGCAAATAGCCTATTATCCTATCAAAATAGCCTTGGTTATTTAAATCTTCAAGATTTTTACCTAGAGTTTTACCAGTAACTGTCATAACACTTAGATCCAAATAATCTTTTAATACCCATTGAACCATTGGAATTCCGCCAGCAAACCATAAAGCCTCTGTTGGATACTTACCACTTGGTGCAATATTACATATATGAGGTATTTTTTTATTCAATTCATCAAATAAGTTTAGATCTAAATCGTAATCCATTTCATGTGCAATAGCTGGGAAATGAATTAATGCATTAGTAGATCCGCCAATAGCAGCATGAACAATGATAGCATTTCTAAATGCTGCAGGGGTCAATATCGTCCGCGCAGTAATTTGTTTTTCAATAAGTTTCATAACTTGACGACCAGCTGCCCTTGATGTTGCTAAAATATCTCTCATAGTAGCTGGTGATAATGCGGTTCCTGGTAGAGCCATTCCAAGTGCCTCAGACATACACTGCATAGTACTTGCAGTACCCATAAATTGACATGATCCACATGAAGGACATCCAGTTAGCTTGTATGCCATTACATCTTGATCAGATATTGTACCTTGCTTTTCCTTTAAGGAAATTTCGCCGCCTTTTGCTGAATCAGACATATCTGGGCCTGGACGCATACTTCCACCTGGAATAAATACTGTAGGTAAATTTAATCTTGCAGCCACCATTAAATGTGCAGGAACTGCTTTGTCACAAGAAGAAACTAGTACTAATCCATCCCATGCAGAAGCTGATGCATGAATTTCTACCATATCACTAATAACGCCTCTAGAAGCCAAAATGTAATTCATACCACTATGACCCTGAGCCCATCCATCACAGACATCGGTTACATGGAAATTAGCAGGACGACCGCCTTTTTCATATACTCCTATTGTTGCTTGCTCTGAAAGTGTTGATAGGTGAGCACTGCCAGGATGACTTTGACCAAATACATCATCTATAAGTATTTGAGGTTTTTTAATATCCTCTTCATCCCAACCAATTCCTAGGTGTAGAGCATCACCTTGTGACCATATTTTTCGTGCATAAGTACATTTTGGTACATAAGCTGAATCCATTTATATCACTCCTCAAATAAAATTTAATCTTTTAGTTAATTTGTTTAAGAATTTATCTAACTCTTGCAATAGCTATTTCAATGTAACCAAAAATCCCAGTCTTTTAAAGTTTACTTTTACTGTTTTATACAAAATTACATAATCTCGCAATGGCTGTTTCTGTATATCCAAGACATTCTGATTTAGTTAATTTACCATTTGCAACAAGAATAACTTCTTTTAATAAAACATCACTTAATTCTTCCATCGTTTTTGTCCCATAAATAAGAGGACTTGCATCTATATCCATGTTGTCAACCATATTAGCATATGTGATTTTATTTGCTGTGATCTTTATAACCGGTGCAATTGGATTCCCAATCGGATTACCACGTCCTGTTGAGAATACAACAATTTGTGCACCTCCAGCTACCATGCCAGCAACAGATGAGCCATCATTCCCTGGTGTATCCATAATAACCAGACCTTTTTCACTGATTTGTTTACCATAATCGTAAACAGCTGTAACCTCTGTATGTCCAGCTTTATGAATACATCCAAGAGATTTTTCTTCTAATGTTGTGAGACCACCTGCTTTATTCCCAGGTGATGGGTTTCCTTCTCTGACTTCTTCACCAACAAGTTGTAATGCTTTTTCATATCTATGCACTATATTATAAATTTTTTCTTTAATTTCTGGTGTCTTAGCACGTGAAGCTAAAATATGTTCAGCTCCAATAAATTCTGTTGTTTCTGAAAGAATAGATGTTGCACCATTTTCAACTAAACGATCGCTTAATTCACCAATTAATGGATTAGATGCTAATCCGCTTGTTGGATCTGAACCACCACAATTTGTGCCAATGATTAGTTCAGAAATAGGAAACTCTTCTCTTAGAACCATAGAAGCGTCCTGTGCCATCTTTTTGCCAGCACGAACACCTCTTTCAATTGTAGCAATTGTTCCACCATTTTCTTGAATAATAAATTGTTCTATTGGTTTGTTTGTTCTTTCTTTAATTGCTTTTACAACTAAATCCATTTGACAGTTTTCGCAACCAAGAGAGACAACGATTGTACCATATACATTTGGATTTGCAGCCATACCTGCCATAACATCCATTGTTAATTGTTGATCACTAGGTACCTGTGAACAACCAAGTTGGTTATTAAATGTCATAGCTCCTTCTATTTGAGAAGCTATAATTCTTGTCGTATCTGAAGCACAAAGACTCGCTGGTAAAATAAAGATTTTATTTCTAACTCCAACTCTACCATCAGGTCTTTTATATCCTAAAAAATTCATATTAATTCCTCCTCTAAATTTTCCCTATGACTTTGGACATTATGAACATGAACATGCATACCCGCTTTAATATCAGTTAATGCAATACCAATGTGTTCACCATATTTAATAATTGGATTACCCTTAGCAACATTTCTCGTAGCTATTTTGTGATAGATTGTAATGTTGTCTAATGCCATTAATGTTTTAACTTTACCATCTTTAGCTACATAGCTAATCTCTGTACCTATTTCAATTGGTTCAATTGCTACAGCAACGTCATCTTTCTCATCAATTATTAGTGCATTTATCATAGTTATCGCTCCTTTTCTTTTTTTCTTCTATTAAATAATATATTTAGCCACTATTTTTATTGTATATTTTTTATTATTGTAATTTACAACTTATATTGATAAATTTTTCACATTTTCTAATAAATTTTTATCGTGTTATCGATTACATTATTCGTAATAAAAATAAACACTACTACGGTTTATTCCCTTTTAGAAAACCTTAAAAATCTTGAAGCTTAAATCAAAAATTCAATTTATTCGTATATACGAATTGTATTTGCATTTACGAACTCTATGGACTTATAGTAGCACCTAACATATAATGTGTCAATAGGTAATTTTTTTATAATAGAGATTACTTGAATAAAAATAACATATTTGTTATTATATAGTTAGATTTATTTACTAGAGTGGCTAATTAGCTATAAAAAAGTGTTTAAACTAAGGTAATCTTAGAATGGATTTGCACTTTGTTCAAAAATAATTATTAAATTATATTTTTTCACAAGTCATTTTATACAAGGAGGTATACTAGTGATTCAGAGTGAACATAGACCTACTTCTCGAGTTTTAGACATATTAGAACTACTTTCATCAACTTCTGACGGGTATACCCTAACTGAAATTGCCGATGCAATTGGTACACCAAAAAGCACTATTTTTCCGGTTATACATACCATGAACCAACGAGATTTCATATCAATAAGCAAACAAACATCAAAATATATAATAGGAATAAATACTTTTGCTGTTGGCTCATCTTATTTACAAAATTTAAATTCATTAAATTTCATTAAAGAAGAAATGAAACATATTGTTGATAAAAGCTTTGAAACTTGTCAACTGGGAATTCTAGATAAAGGCGATGTTCTCTATATAGCTAAAATAGACTCTCTAGAACCTATTAGGCTAATTTCATCAGTTGGGAAACGTCTGCCTGCTTACTGTACCGCTTTAGGCAAAGCATTACTATGTGATTATTCAATTTCAGATTTGAAAACCTTATATTCCAATGGACTAAAATCATACGCTAAGAATACGATAACTAATTTAAATGTATTGCATAATCAGCTAGTTAATATACATGAAAGTAATATTGCCTTAGAATGTGAAGAATCTACTAACCACATTAAATGTATTGCGATTCCGGTGCGTAAAGATAATAAAATTGTTTTAGCTATTAGTGTTACTATTCCTATATTTCGAGAAACTCCAGAAAAAATTGAATTGATTACAAAACTATTAGTTCAAGCCAAAAACAAGATAGAGCTACTTTTCAACAGCTTAAATATTGACATAAATGCCTCAACTCTTCTTACCTAGATTTCAACTCAAAATTCATATAATTACTATTAAAATATTACGTGCGAGCTACCCTCTCCTAGAATGCCACAAAAAATACCTATAAAATAAACACTTTTTTCAAAGTGTTTATTTTATAGGTTATTTTATATCTATATTTGATTTGCCTTAATCTTAACCTCAGTAGATATATTAGGAGTAAATACATGTTCTACTCTAGGCAATGATATTCCCAGAGCTTCACGAAGAACATCCTCTACTGTTTCAACTGTTTTAATAGTTAACAAACTCTTAATTTCTTCAGGTACATCCTTTATGTCAATTAAATTTTCCTTTGGAATTAATATTTTTGTTATCCCAGCTCTTTGAGCTCCTATTAATTTCTCCTTAAGTCCTCCTATTGGAAGTACTGCTCCTCTTAAGGTTATTTCTCCTGTCATCGCAAGCTTAGGATCCACCTTTATGCCGGTAACTAAAGATGCGAGTGCAGTAAATAAGGTAATCCCAGCTGAAGGGCCATCTTTTGGAACTGATCCTGATGGAACATGAATATGAAGATCTCTTTCCTTAAAGTTTATAGAATTCATTGGTAACCTTGATTTAAGTAGACTTAAAGATATTTTTGCAGATTCCCTCATAACATCTCCTAATTGCCCTGTTAAGGTAAGTTGTCCACTTCCTATCATGTCTGTAGCTTCAATAAAAAGTATCTCTCCACCTACTGATGTCCATGCGAGTCCCGTAACAACTCCTGGTGGGTTATCCATTTGAGCCTTATCATGGCTTGAAACTTTTCTTCCAAGTAAATCATCAAGATCGCTTACAGTAACAATGAACGGTAACTCTACCTTATTAGACACAATCTTCTCTGAGGTAATTCTTGCAAGGGTAGCTAGTTGCTTTTTAAGTCCTCGAACGCCAGCTTCTCTTGTATATTCACTAATTATATTTTCTAGTGCCTCATCTTCAATAACTAACTGCTTTGTATTCAATCCATGTTCTTCAAGTATTTCAGGTATTAAGTGATTTTTACCAATATGAAATTTTTCATTCATTGTGTAACTTGATATTGGTATTATCTCCATTCTATCAAGCAGAGGCCTTGGAATATTGTCTAGGGAATTAGCTGTAGCTACAAAAAACACTTCAGACAAATCATATGGTAAATCCAAATAATGATCTGTAAAACTATTATTTTGCTCTGGATCTAATACTTCTAATAATGCACTAGCTGGATCTCCGTTATAGCCTGTCATTAGCTTGTCCACTTCATCTAAAACCATAACTGGATTTATTACTCCTGCTTTCTTAATGCTTTGAATAATTCTCCCAGGCATTGCACCTATATATGTCCTTCTATGCCCTCTAATTTCAGCTTCATCACGTATTCCACCTAAACTAAGTCGTATATATTCTCTGCCTAGTGCCTCGGCAATACTTTTACCTAAACTTGTTTTTCCTGTACCAGGTGGTCCAACTAATAATAAAATAGAACCTTTTTTATCCTTTTTAAGCTGCATAACCGCTAAATGTTGTATTATTCTATCCTTAACTTTTTCAAGACCATAATGCTGCTGATCAAGTAACCGCCTTGCTTCTCCTAAATTTATAACTTTAGGTTCAGATTTTTTCCAAGGAAGCTTAACTAATAGATCTAAATAGTTACGTATAACATTATATTCAGCACTACTTTCACTTTGTCTTTCTAGTTTTTGTAGTTCATCCAATGCAGCATCTTTTATTTCAACTGGCATTTGAGCCTCTTCAATCTTATCTATATAACTTTTATCTTTTTTAGAACCTTCGCTTTTACCTTCATTTAACTCATTTTGAATAGCTTTTAATTGATCTCTTAGTACTGATTCTCTATAGTTTTTGTTTGCTTTTACAGTGAATTTTTCTGCCATCTCTAGTTGTAACTTTAGAGCTTCTTTCTGCTTTAAGAGGTAATCCATAAACTTAAGGCTTCGCTCTTTTAGTGATTGAGTTTCAATTAACTCATACTTTTCTTGGTTTGTTAGTGGCATAAATTGAGCAAGATGAGCCATAAGTTTATTTAAATCCTTTTGTTCCTCTATCATCTTTATAAACTGGTCTGATCCACTAAATTTTTCACTAACCTCACGAGTGATCTTTTTCACATACTCAATCATTTCTTCTTGACTCGCCTGAGTAAGGTCGATAAGATCGGGTGCTACTTCAAATTCTGTGCGAATAAAATCATTGTAAATAGTAAGTTCTTTAATTTCTACTCTATCTAATACTTTAATTTTTATTTGATAGCCTTTTTCCGTTTTTTCAATTGCGTTCACGTGAAATGTTACTCCAACTCTATGAAAATCTTCTTGCTTTAACTGACTTTGATTAAAATTTTGCTTTAACGGTAACGCAATACTAATTTGCTCTTCCTTCGCTAAATTCTGAAGTTCTTCTTGGCTAATTTTATTTAAATTCAAAGTATAGGTCATTCCTGGAAGTAAAACTATATCCGCTACTGGAATTACCATTCCCTCTTTATTTTTTTTATCTAAACTCATCTTCTTCATCATCCTTTCTTTTAAAAACATTTATAAGTGAATGTTCATTTAATTATATATTAAATAATAGCGAGACACTTTTGTAATTATTTATCCACAAAATTCTCTCGTTTTTACTTGATAATCAATTTAGTTAATCATGCTAACAAAGCATCCTGTATAATCAAAATCATCTCTTTCAGTAAGTTCGCTTGTTCAACTTCGCAAGTACACTTCCTAATAGCAATGGATTTTACAGGATAAAAAATTATTGCTATTAAATTATCGTTTTGGATATCTTTAAGTATCCTTTTTGCTTTCATTTCCTCTAACAAATTATTTAAATTATGAATACCTTGTATTTCTAAACAATGACTTGCTAGAGCTGGGCAACTGGAAAATTGATCTACAAAATGAAATATCTCTCCATTCTCTCTGATGTAGGTATAATATCCTCTAGCAAGTATCTCAATAAGCTCACGCCCATCCATCTCCTCATAAACCATACTAAGTAAATAATCAAAAATTTCTTCAGAATACTCATGATACATGTCACGTAACATAATCTCTTTATTCTCATAATAAATATAAACAGTGGCTGGGGAAACCCCTGCCTCTTTAGCAATTTTAGAAATAGACGTACCATGAAACCCTAATTCAAGTATTAACTTAACAACTGCTTCTTTTATACTTTTTTCTTTTTCATCATCTTTTCGTCTCATTTCCACACCTCTATTATATCCTATAATAAACGACCATTCATTTATTGTCAAGTGGAATTTTAATGTTATTAATTAAATTTTGATTATTTGCTTTCTTTCACTTCATGCATTAATGCTTGAATACTTCCCTCTATACATGGATACTCCAATTTTAAATCCTCCATAGTTTTCACAATTATCTTCAAAATAATGTAGTCCCTGAACCATCTATTATTTGCAGGTATTACATACCATGGAACTTTTTTTGTGCTACAATTAGAAATCACATCCGAATAACATTCTTGATACCTGTCCCAAAATTTCCTTTCTTTTAGATCAGCCTCTGAAAACTTCCAATTCTTTTCTGGAGACTCAAGTCTACTTTCCAATTTTTTCTGCTGAAATTCCTTTGATATATTCAAAAAGAACTTTAATACAATTGTATTGTTGTTATTAAGGTATTTTTCAAATTGTTTAATTTCCTTAAATCTGCTAAAAGCCGTGTCATCATCAATAATTTTATGAACGCGGGTTACTAGGACGTCTTCGTAGTATGATCTGTTAAAAACCACGATTCCACCTTTTACTGGAGTTTTCTTTTGTATTCTCCAAAGATAGCCATGACCTAATTCAGCTGGAGTTGGCACCTTAAAATTTTCAACATTAAACCCACTTGGATTCACTCCCGTTAATACTTTTTTAACAGTCCCATCCTTACCACTACAATCCATCCCCTGTAGTATAATTAATAATCCATATTTTTTAGATGCATAAAACACCTCTTGAAGTTTAACAAATTTTTCTTGAAGATTAATATATTCTTCTTCTATGTCTTCTTTTGATAGTTTTCCTGTATCATCTGCTTTGTACTCTTTAAGAGTAAACAGTTTATCATTGGAACTAACCGTAAATTTTTTTATCATTTTTTACTCCTTTATTAAATTTGACTTTATGTTACCTTTAATAATAAATGCATGGCTACATTAAGTGATTCTACTGATATAGAATAATTTAAATTTAAATAAGAATAAATATTTTTTAAGAACTTTTATTATTTACAATCTATTAAAATATAATATCATGAAATTAAATTAAAGTAAAATAAAAAATAAAATTTATTCATAGTATTAAAGGAACTAAGTTTTTAAAAATACATCTCAAAGTGATTTTCAAAAATAATAAACACTTCCCATGGAAAGCCTAATATTACTGATTTTTATATTTGAGTTTCTTAATACTTTTGTGCAGAAAAAATGCCGTTAAACAAGTTGCAATCAAATCCGCACAAGGTTGTGAAAACCATAAACCATCTAATTTAAAAAATATTGGAAGTATAAGAATAATAGGAATTAACACTATGACTTGTCTTAATATACTTAAAAGCATTGAGGTTTTCGCCTCATTTATTGCTTGAAAATAGCTTGATCCCAAAATTTGAAACCCTATAATGGGCAAAACTATTAAATCAATTCTAAGTCCACGTGCACCTAGATTTATTAAATCAGGATTATTACCTACAAACACGCCAATTAGTGGTTTAGCAAATAACTGTACACCGATAAATCCAATTATACAAATGCAGGTACCTGCGATTATGGCAAATTTTAATACCTTTAGAACTCTTGGATACAATTTAGCCCCAAAATTGTATCCTATTATAGGTTGGATTCCTTGACTAATACCAAATATAGGCATAAAAATAAGCATCGATATACTATTTAATATTCCCATTGCGGCTACTGCAATATCACCTCCGTAAGTGTAAAGACCTTTATTATATAAAATAGCTACTAGACTTGATGCTATTTGCATAGAAAAAGGTGCAATACCAATAGCAAAAATATCCTTTATAATATATTTACGAAGCTTTAAATTGGCTTTCTTTATTTTAAGTATGCTTCCACTTTTTTTAGAAGTGAAATATTTTAATACCCAAATAGTATTAAAAGCTTGAGAAATTATTGTTGCTATTGCAGCACCTTGAATTCCCATACCAAAAACAAATATGAATATTGGATCTAATATAATATTAATAATAGCACCAAATATCATTGTAAACATTGCCATTTTAGGATTACCCTCAGCTCTAATTATGTTGTTAATTCCAAATCCTATGTTTTGAAAAACGGCTCCAAAAAGTATAATCTGTATATATGCTTTTGCATATGGGATATTACTTTCACTTGCACCGAATAAAATTAATAATTTGTCTAAAAACGGAATTCCAAGTAGCGCAATTACTATCGATATTATTGTTATTAGTATCACTGCATTTCCTAAAATATCATCTGCTGAATCGACGTTTTTTTCTCCTAGTCTTATTGATATCACTGCACTAGCACCTAATCCAACAAGCATGCCAAAAGCCATTATAATAACTGATATTGGAAATGTTATAGCAAGTCCTGAAAGTGCATCGTTTCCTATACCATTCATATGTCCTATATAAATTCGATCTACAATGTTATATAAGGCGCTTACAATCATTCCGGATATAGCAGGCACTGAAAACTTAAAAAGTAGTTTTCCTATACTTTCAGTTCCTAATTCTTTTGTTTGATTCATAAAAATTTTCCTCCATGTCATAAATATAAAACTAAAAGTTTTTTGTGTATTCTATTGTATCAAGTTCCGTCATAGGCTTACTAAAAATATACCCTTGTATTTTATCACACCCTTGAGCTGAAAGCACCAACTTCTGAATCTCTGTCTCTACTCCTTCGGCTACAACCTTTAATCCCATCCTATGTGCAAGCACTATAATAATATCAATGAAATTTTTATCATTATTATTATTTGCAATATCATCTACAAATGCTTTATCTATTTTTAGTGTATCTATAGGCAATAGATTTAAATATTTTAGTGATGAATAGCCTGTCCCAAAATCATCCATAGCAATACTTACACCAAATTTTTTTAGCATATTAAGTTTTTCAATATTAATATCAAAGGATTCCATTAATGAGGATTCAGTAATTTCAATCTCAATAAGTTTTGGAGATGCTCCACTATTGTTGATAATGTCTATAACATTATCAACAAATTCATATTGCATAAGCTCAATCGGAGAAATATTCACACAAATAACATATTTGTCTCCCTCATCAACATTGATCTTTTTACAAAACTCACAAGCTTGTTTAAGTACCCATCTACCTAACAGTACAATTGTTCCATTTTCTTCAGCAAGCTTTATAAATCTATCTGGTCCAACAAATCCATACTTGGGGCTAATCCATCTTATTAATGCTTCGTATCCACATAATTCACCAGTCAAAACATCAATCTGAGGTTGATAGTATAAAATGAATTCATTATTTTCAAGAGCCTTTCTTATACTGCTCTGAAGCAATATTTTATTTCCTATGCTGTCACTCATAGAGTAATCAAAATACTTATAACAGTTCTTTCCTAATTCTTTTGCTTTATGTAATGCTGTATCAGCATTTTTAAGAAGTTGTTCTGCTGTGGTTCCATCTTCTGGAAATAAAACTATTCCCATACTAATAGTAATATAGAGTTCATTATCCTCAATTACAACTTTTCCTTCAAATACTTCTAAGATCTTTTTAATATATTCATTAACGCCCTCATCACTACTTAACTCTTTTATAAGAATAACATACTCATCACCACCGAATTTAGATACAAATACCTTATCATTATCTTCAAAGGTTTCTTTAAGTTTATTACTTATATAAACAAGTACCTTGTCCCCCGTTTCATGTCCAAAAAATTCATTTATAAGACTAAAATTATCTAAACCAATAAAGATAGTAGAACCACATAAAAAGTTACTAGTACAATTAAGTAGTACAGAATCTAACTCTTTATGTAAATAAGTTCTATTAGGAAGCCCTGTCAAAATATCATGATATGCTAGTTTCTCAATTTTAATATCTTGAAGCTTTCTGTCCGTTATATCTGTATGTGACCCTGCAATGCGCTCAATTTTACCGTCAGCATCACGTACAACTATAGACTTTTCTACAAAATATCTATATTCTCCATTACTTGCTTTAATTCTATACTCACAGGAATATTTCTCATGATTGCTTTCTTTAATTGATTTTTGATAAGTTAAAAATATTTCTTTATCTTCAGGATGTATGTGATTCGTCCAATTTTTTATATTAAGAACGTCACTTTCCTTAAAACCATATTCCATGTACCAACTTTCTGTATATACCCGTACATTTGTTAATAAATCAAAGTCCCATGTTCCACCTGTGCTTGCTTCGCATATTAACCTATAGCTTTCTTTAGCATGAACTACTATTTCACCTTGCATTTGTATTTCATCAAATTGTGCCTTTAGTTCCTCTGAAGATGATTCTAATTCCTCATATGTAGCTCCCAGAGCATTATTAGCTTCTACTAAATCTAGTTCTGCCTTTTTTCTGAAAAAAATACTCCTTAATAAATGAGCAATAAAAAACATCATTAATATGAAAATACTTAAAACAAACCATATATATTTTTTATAGTTGTCATAAAAAGATACTTCTTTATTTATTATTAAACTGCCCTTTGGAAGTAACTCTTCCTTTATATTAAATTTTTTCAATTGATTATAATCAAATATGTATTTATTGGGACTTTTCTCTATTATAGGTATCTGCTGAACTGGAGTTCCTGAGAGTATTTTTTTCACCATTTGTGCTGCGGTTTTTCCTTGTTCAATATGACTAACAAGCTTCCCACCTATTAGCCCATCTCCTGAGCCATAAAGATATAGGTCAAATATAGGCTGACTACAATTATCACTCACAATTTTAAGTCCTGTTTGAAAGTCAATTGCACCCCCAGTTAAATCTCTAAACGCAGCAATAAAAACTACAATTGTGTTATTGTCTATACTTCTTAACTGATTCCTAAAATCATCAATATTTAATTTTCCTAAATTTATATCTGAAAATTTAAGATTACTAAAATACTTTTGTTGATTATAAAAACTTTTCACATCTTGGATACTAGTTTCTGTAGAGTCTCCTATAGCCACAACCTTTGTAACACTGGGCTTTATACTCATGGCTACTTCTATTGTTTCCCTAACTGAAGCGGCCTCTGCTACTCCAGTCACAAAAGGGTTTTTTTTTGATTTTATGGCTTTTTCAACATCATTTATTCCAAAAAAAACAATTGGAATTTTATTAAAAAGTTCATTTTGATATTTTAAAGCAAAATCATAAGCATTATCGTCTCCTACAATAACTGCATCATATTTTTCAGGTTCATTCTTGATTTTGTATTTTATTGAATCATAAAAATTTTCAATGTTTTTTTCTTGAAAAAATCTTTTACTATCCAAGAATTCTACATCTAATATGAAATTTTTATCTGATAAAACGGATTTAACCCCATCTATTTGTTGAAAGAAAGTTGGGAAAGAAGAATTATAAGAACTAATAAATAATACTCTATTTTTGTGTTCAATAGAAGCAAAAGCATTTGAGGGCAATCTATTAAAAATTATAAATATTGCAAAAAACAATAGGAATATTTTTTTCTTCATATTAAACCTCTTTTCATGTAACATCAATAATATTAATATTATACCATTATTGGATTACAATACCAATGCATAATTTCCTTTCTCTTTCTAATAAAAAATATAAAGAAATCCTTCCATAATTCTCTATAACATTTTTGGCAAAAAATAAAGAAATGAATAAAGTTGTGTTCACTCACGCCTCCATTCATTTCTTTAAAATTATTTTTTATGATTTAATTTTTTAGTTTTCATTTTTTAATAGTTTTCTGTGAATAATTCAAAATAAGCTTTTGGATGAGCACATGCTGGGCAAATTTCTGGTGCATTATTACCTTCAAATATATATCCACAATTATCGCACTTCCATAAAGTTTTTTCATTTTTTCTGAACACAGTTCCGTCTTCTATGTTTTTAGCTAGCTTATTATATCTTGTCTCATGTCTTTTTTCAACTTCAGCTATTTTTCTATATATTAATGCAATATCAGAAAAACCTTCCTGCTCTGCAACGTCTGCGAAATGAGGATATAAAGTTGACCACTCTTCATTTTCACCAGCTGCTGCTGCTAATAAATTCCCTTTAGTATCACCTAAGAAAACAGGATAGCCTGCATCATTGATAACAACTGCTTCTCCATTTAATCCATTACCTACTAAAAATTTAAAGAACCTTTCTGCATGCTCTTTTTCATTACCTGCTGTTTCAGTAAATATGTTTTGTATTTGCACATAACCTTCCTTTTTAGCTATTGAAGCATAAAAAGTGTACCTATTTCTTGCTTGAGATTCTCCAGCAAAAGATTTCATAAGATTATCAGCTGTTTTTGTTCCTTTTAAACTTTTCAATTTACATCCTCCTCTTAATTTATATATGACTTTAATTAAACCAGCCATATATATTAATACTTATAACTATACTATTTATTTTCCATAATACTTAAATAGTGTAATATGTTTTCTAACTATTCTTTTTTATCATTATAAACAAAGTTACAAGGTTTTCCTTCACAATTTAAAACCTCTTCATCATTTTCACCAGTATAAATCTTTTTATTAATTATATCATTTTCATTTGATTCAACTAGAAGTTTTTCAATATCTGTAGAAATAGATTCCGGCTGAGTTGTAGGTTCATACCTTTCTATTATATTACCATAAGTGTCAATAAGAAATTTTGTGAAATTCCATTTTACTGAATCCCCTTTTAAGAATTCAGGAAACCTTTCCTTCAGCATGTCATTAAGTTTTTTACCATTATGGTGATTCAAATCAAAACCTTTAAAAGTAGTTTCTTCTGTAAGATATTTGAAAAGTGGATGAATGTCTTCTCCTCGAACATCGCTCTTTTGGAACAATTGAAAACTCACTCCGTAATTAATCATGCAAAATTTTTTTATTTCATCACTTGTTCCTGGTTCTTGTCCAGCGAATTGATTACTTGGGAATCCAAGTATTTCAAGGCCTTTATCCTTGTATTGGTTATAAAGTTTCTCCAGGCCCTCATACTGTGGTGTAAATCCACATTTACTTGCTGTATTAACTATAAGAAGTACTTTTCCCTTATACTGCTGTAGAGTAACTTCTTCACCATCGATGGTAGTTGCTTTAAAATCATAAATCGTCATTTGTCATCCCTCCATTTATATGAATTTAAATTATTTGTATAATCATATTATTATCGGAACCTTGTAATTCTACTAAGTAAATTCCTAATAGTTTTTTGTAAAATTTAGAATATTCTTTCTATATCATACCATTTGTGCCATCATTTTTCAACGCTTTTCGACAATTACTCTTCTTCAAAACTATTAAAATTATTTTAGTTTCAGTTATGTTTGTTAATGAATTTATAGTGTTTGAGTATAATTGATTAACAGCAATTAATATTTTTTAATAATGATTATTACTTTAAATGGTTTAAAAGTATTGTAACATAAAAGTAAAGAAAAGTACAATATAAATTAATATTTTATACAATAATGTGATATAATAATTCTTTATTGTCTTCTCAATATTAAAATATAAAAATAAACATTATATACGATAAATTTGTTAGGAGTGACAACATATGAAAAGTACCATATTAACACCTAGTGGTGTATTAAAATTAGAAAATGAATTAACACTTCGCACAGGCGAAAAAAGAAGAGAGATTACCGCAGAAATTAAAGAAGCAAAAAGCCATGGAGATTTAAGTGAGAATGCAGAATATGACGCAGCTAAAGATGATGAAGCAACTAACAATGATAGAATAATTACTATTCAAGAGTTGCTTCGAAATTCTACTGTAGTTGAGGACGACAGTGATGATAACCATTTAGGGCTTGGTGGTCAGGCTGATATTAAATTTCTTGATACAGATGATATTGAAAAAGTATGCTTGGTGTCTACTGTAGAGACCAACCCTGAATTAATGAATATAAGTATTGAATCACCACTGGGAAAAGCAATCTATAAAAAAGCACTTGGAGAGAAATGCATTGTTATATCTCCAGAAGGTAATTATGAAGTACTTATAGAAAAAATCTATTAGTAACTTTATTAATAATTTAAGCAGAGATTAATCTCTGCTTAAATTATGTCTTTTATTTATTCTGATCCACCATATTTTTTTCTGCTGCTTCTACCATTCTTCTTACCATTTCTCCACCAACGTTGCCTGAATTTTTTATTTTATTTACGGCGTTGCTTGCCACATCACTCATATCTACATTTCTGCTTTGTATGTTATCAATCGCCATGTCTTGTGCTACTTCCATCTTAAATTTTTCAAGTTTTCCCATTGCTTCTGGTACTAATGCTCTTCTACTCATTTTACTACCTCCCTATAATTTTTTACTGTAGATATACAATTAGTATTTTTTAAAAAGAATTTTTTATTCATTAAATAAATATAATTTAACATCAAGAAAACCGCCAAAATATTTTCAGCAGTGCTACCATCTATATTAAATAGAGGTAGCAATATATATTGCTACCTCACTTTTATTCTATGCCAGTAATTGAATTACAAGAGGATTTACCTTCTTGCTTTCATACTTTCCTTTTAGCTTTGGCATAACTGCCTTCATAACCTTCCCCATGTCTCCCTTTCCTTTAAATCCATTTTCTGTAATAACTTCAATTACAATTGCCTTTGCTTCATCATCAGTTAATTGCATTGGCATATAATTTGTAAGCAATTCAATTGAAATTTCTGTTTCTGCTATTATGTCTTCTTTATTAGCTTGCTTTGCATAACTAAGTGTTTCATTTAATTGTTTAATTGTTTTCTCAACAATACCAATTAATTCTTCATCTTCTATATCTTTTTTTGAATCTATTTCTTTATATCTAACTTCAGCCATTAAAGTCCTTAAAGTAGTCAACCTTACCTTATCCCTATTCTTCATATATTTAATAATATCGTCTTTTAATGTTTGTTTTAACATATGTACCTACCTCCAAATTAATTTAATATCTTTTAACAAGTTATCTTGCTAACTTATCAAAACCAATCCTATATCACATTATACACTTATCAGTTCACTTTGACTAAATAATGATCTTAATTAATCCTAGAACTAAAATTTACAAATTTAACAATAGAATGTAAATCCCAATTTTCAATTGAATATTAAGAAAAAACTGCCTGTAAGATTGTTAAAACAAACTTGCAGGCAGTTTTTTAATAAATATTATTTAAGTATGCTAAGGTTATACGCAAAATAAATCACTTAAAATCATCTTAAAGTAATTTATTTAAAAATTCCTTTGTTCTTGCACATTGAGGGTTTGAAAAAAGATTTTCAGGTTTATCCTGTTCCACAATTTTTCCATCACTCATAAATATTACTCTATCTGATACTTCTTTTGCAAAACCCATCTCGTGAGTTACAATTACCATTGTCATTCCATCTTTTGCTAAGTCCTTAATAACTTGAAGAACTTCACCGACCATTTCCGGGTCTAGTGCTGAGGTTGGTTCATCAAACAACATTATTTCAGGATTCATTGCCATAGCTCTAGCTATAGCAACTCTTTGCTGTTGTCCACCCGATAGTTTTTCTGGGTATTCATAAGCTTTTTCACTAAGTCCAACTTTTTTAAGTAATCCTAAAGCTGTATTCTTCGCTTCTTCTTTCCCCATTTTTTTTAGTTGCACTGGAGCAAGCATTACGTTTTGTAATACGTTCAAATGTGGGAATAGATTAAATGATTGAAATACCATACCAATTTTTTCTCTTAACTTATTAATATTTACATTTTTACCATCTACATCCACATCATTTATTAAAATTGTTCCTTCTAATTTCTCTTCTAACAGATTTAAACATCTTAAAAGTGTGCTTTTTCCAGAACCTGATGGGCCTATTATACATAAAACATCACCTTTAGTCACATAAAAATCAATTCCATCAAGCACCACGAGTTTTCCAAAATTCTTTTTAAGTCTCTTTACTTTTATCATATGGTTAAATACCTCTCAATCCTTCTTGAAACAGTAGACAAAATCATTATTGGTACAAAATAAACCAATCCTACCATAGCCCATATTTCAAGTGCTCTGTAATTTGATGCAATGATTATTTCACCACTTTGCGTTAACTCTCTAATCCCTATTACGGATAGTATTGAAGTATCTTTCAATGATATGATAAATTGATTAATTATAGCAGGCACCATTTTTCTTACCGCTTGAGGTAATATTACTTTCATCATAGCTTTGCCATAAGGAAGTCCAAGGCTTCTAGCTGCTTCCATTTGACCTTTGTCTACAGCCAAAATACCACCTCTAAAAATTTCTGCCATATATGCACCTGCATTCAAACTAATTGCTAAAGTGCCTGCTGTAAAAGCGTCTATCTTAAAATTCAAAGCACTTGGAAGACCAAAATATATAAAGAAAGCTTGAACTATTAATGGAGTACCTCTCATTACATCAATATAAATCATGGCTACAACTTTTAATGTTTTGTTTTTTCCAACGTTTATAAAACCTACAACTAACCCTATTATTGTAGCTGCAATTAACCCTATAACTGTTATTTGAATAGTCATAGAGAGACCCTTCATTAAACTAGGTAAACTTTCTTTAAATAAAATTAATGTATCCAAATTGTGTCACCTCTTTATTTTTTAATGTATTTAGCTATTATTTTGTCATATTCACCATTCGCTTTTATCTTTTTAAGACCTGCGTTAAATTTTGTTATTAATTCCTTGTTTGATCCTTTTTTAACTGCAAATCCATAGAAATCTTTGTTGATTTTTTCTCCCGCAATTCTAAGTCCACTTTTGGAATCAATACTAATTCTATAAGCAACAACTGGGTAATCTTCAAAAGTAACATCCGCATTCCCATTGATTACTTCTTGAAACATAGCAGGTGTATCATCAAAGTACCTTATCGTTCCTTTATATTTAGCTTGGTTTGCTTCAGCATAAGTTGCACCTGAAGTCCCTTTCTTAACTGCAAATATTTTTCCTTTTAAATCATCTAATGTTTTTATAGTAGTATTTTTTTCACTTACTACAGCTGATAACCCTGATTCATAATAACCATCTGAGAAATCAAGAACCTTTTTCCTCTCATCTGTAATTGTCATTCCAGCAATAGCTGCATCAATTTGGTTAGCAGCAAGCGCCGGGATTATGCCCTTAAAATTCATTGGCTTTAGTTCATACGTAAAACCTTCTGATTTAGAAATTGCATCTAAAATATCAATATCAATACCTACATATTTACCATCCTTCTCATACTCAAAAGGTGCATACGTAGCATCTGTGGATATAGTATATTTTTTAGCTGTTGTTGTGCTCTCTTTTGATGCCCCACTGCAGCCACTCAATAGTGACACTGCAAGAATTGATACTATTGCAACTTGTAATATGTTTTTTTTGTTCATTATTAAATTCCCCCTAATATACGACTCACTTTGTTAATAATATACGCAAAATATTTGATTGTGATAATAATATTTTTATTATATATTAACAATTGATGAGAGTCAATTGTTTTTTAACATTCAATTGGGTTTAATTTTACAATATTATAAAGCTTTTTAGAAATCGTTCTTTAAAGGCTACCACTTAATTTAGTGATTATTTGAGAGTGTCATTTTCTATTATATTTAATTATCATTCTCGATATTTTGATAAAATTAAAAAAAATCTTGCATTTATTTTTCTGCAAGATTTAATTTCATATTCTACTTAGGGTGCATATTTATACTAGTTTTTTATTAAGTTATGTATAAACATTTATACCCTTAGTTCACCTTCTAGTAACACTTTGTTTTATAAATACTATTATATAATTAATAGGCTATGTTTAATAAAGATGTTGAAAATGGATGTATTTTAGAAAATATGGTATAATTAGACTATATGAAGGATTACGGAGGTCTTATTATGCCAAGTGTAGAGTCGGTAAAAATAGATTTAGAGGCTTTAGGAACAACTGAACAGGAAGAAATATTAGCCTATCTTGAAGAAGTTATTATATTGGGTTCGTTTGCTACTGAGGTTGCAAAGGAAGTTAAAGAGAATAGGTTTTCCAAGGGAAAGGTCTGCCCATGTTGTGGTCATGGTGAAGTATCCAGATATGGAAAGTTCAATGGTAAACAAAGATATATCTGCAAGTCATGCCGAAAGACCTTCACTGACTTTACACGTTCACCATGCTACAATAGCAAGAAAGATATTAAAAAGTGGATATTATATTCTAAATGTATGATAAATGGTTATTCGATAAGGAAATGTGCCGAGATAGTCGAGATTAGCGTACCTACATCGTTTTATTGGAGGCATAAGTTTTTAGACGCTATAAGAGTGCATATTGGTGTTGGTCATGTTGGTGGAGTTATAGAAATTGACGAGGCATTTTTCAGAGAGTCCTTTAAAGGAAATCATAAGAAAAGCACTACATTTATAATGCCACGAGAACCTCATAAACGTGGAGTTAAAGGCAGTAGGAGTAGTACGGATGAAAAGAGAAAAAGAGGTATATCAAAACAGCAGGTCTGTGTCTTGTGTGCAATAGATAGAGTAGGAAATATTGTCACAGAATTAATCTGTAAAGGTAGAATGAAGCATACAGATTTAGAAAGACTCTTTACAGGTAGAATTGAGGATAATTCAACCCTTTGTACTGACTCGCACAAGAGTTATATTAAATTTGCTAAAAATTTGGATGTTGAACTACAACAGATTAAACGTGGTAAGCATAAGGAAGGAATATACCATATACAGCACATAAATGCTTTTCATAGCAAATTAAAAGAATGGATGTATGGATTTCATAGTGTTTCCACAAAATATCTTGCTAACTACATGGTCTGGTTCAAATGGTTACAGTTATTTAGCACCCAGAAGGATACTATAAAAAGCAAATATTTGTTAGTTCAGTCACATACATCTCATTCTGATACTAAGTTAAAGGACTTTAAAATCAGAGAAGCAATTTATATATAATTATGTTAAATACTCGAATAATTACATTAATATACTGTATAATTAATTAGATACAATGCTATTATTGAGTCTTCAATAATTTAATTTAGTATATATAAATATAAAAAAACTTATTATAAGAAAGGTGGGAAAAAAATGAAAAAATTCAAAAACTTTATTTATATTTTTTGGACAATCGGGTTTGTTGCAATATTAATTATAACTAATAAATTACAAATATTTTTAAGTAATAAAAGGGCACAGACTTATGAAATACAACCATATGCATCAATGGAACTTTTAATTTATTTTATAATAGGGATTTATATTTCTTTGTTATTTATTAGATACTGGAAATTAAATATTAATATTCATTTGTTATTATTTGTTTTCTTACCAAGCATTTTGTTTATAATAATGGAAAATTTTATTTATATTCTTAATGTAAATATCAATATTGTCGCTATTGTTAGTGGATTAACGCTTTTTCAAGGAATTTTTGGTAATCCAAGTATAGTATCTACACAAAATAATAAGTTAAACTAATAAAAATAATAGGTGTCGATTATTATAATGTTATTAACTATAAAATAGAGAAATAGTTAATAGTAAAAGGTAATTATGGAAGTCTAAAAGGCTTTCATTAAAATTATCATATTTTCAACATTATTATTAAACATAGCCAATTAATAAGATAAAACCTATATGAGGAGGGAGTTTATTATATTTAAAACAATCAATCTACGTAATCATAGAAAAAAAGATATTAGGCAACATGAATATCACAAAATAATTGGCTATACTATAGCAATTCTTTTTTTTAGTAAACATTTCGCATATGCCAGTTCCTCAGTAGAAACAAGTAGTAAAGTAATAGAATTTTTTAATAATTATGGACTCCCTTTAATCCTTACCACTATTGACCTTTTAAAGTTAAGTATACCTATAAGCATACATATGAAAAATTCAAAAAATTTAAGCAAATAAAGAAAATCAGCTAACCCATCTTATTTCGAGAGGATTAGCTGATTTTGCTTTGCAATGAAATATAAATATTAATATATTAAAAAGATATACTTCTATCTATAGGTTGGGATAATGTTATAAAAGTATCTGTACTTTGAACTCCTGCTATTACCTGAAGGCGGTTCATTAGTAAATCCTGGAGATTAGATATGCTCTTACACATAACTTTAATAAAAATAGAATACGCACCAGTAGTGTAATGTAGCTCCACTATTTCTTTTATTTCTTTAAGTTGTTCTAATACATCCGGATATGAGGATGCTTTGTTAAGAAATATTCCAATAAAACAACATACATCATATCCAAGTTTTTTTGTATCTAATATAAGTCTTGTACCCTTTATAATACCCATTTCTTGCATTTTATTCATTCTAACGTGAATTGTACCCCCACTTACATGACAGTGCCTTGCAATTTCAAGATAAGGAGTCCTAGAATCTTTAATTAAAATGTCTAATATTTGATAGTCTATTTCATCTAAACCAGAAATATTCAATTCCATAACATCATCTCCTATTACATTAATATAAATAACTAAGTAAAATTAACAATCTCATATACTTTATATGATTATAACAAACATATTAGTAAATTAGCAAAAAATCGCAAATAAAATATATTTTTTTAGCAATTTGATAATATATAATATCCTATATTATTGATTTGATAAAAATAATAATTATATATTAAATATATTGCAATAATTAGCCGAATGTATTACTATATTAGCAATGGATGAAATATAAAACAAAATTTATTAGGGGGAATTAAGAATGGCAGAATTAATAAAAGAAGAAAAAGTAATATTAGAAAAAGCAGTGGCTATGATTAAAAATAAGAAAATTAAAGATATATTATTTGTTCAACAATCGGTTTTAAAAGCTGTAGATGAATTTATGTATAAGAGAAGAATAACTAGAATATTACCTCTTATGATGTCTCCAATTACAGATACATTAAACCATAGTGTTGAAGAATGTGAAATGACTTATAACAAACAAACATTCAACGTTATGAAATCAATGATATTCCACAAACAAATGACTATGTTAAACGATGATATTGATAGTCTTTATATCGTATCTCCTAACATAAGACTAGAAATGGCAACAAGAGGAGATTCAAGACATCTATTTGAATTTACTCAGGTAGACTTTGAATTTAAAGAAAAAACTATGGAAGATATACTTAAATTTATAGAAGAAATTATTACTTTTATATTCAAATTTGTGAAAGAAAACTGTATTCCAGAGCTTACAAGGCTTGGCGTAGGTACAGATCATCTTAATATAAGTGGACCATTCAAAAAATATACAACTGATGAAATGCAAGCAAAATATGGTGATGATTTCGAAGCAGAAGCTTCAAAAGCAGCAACAGAGCCTTTTTTCTTAACAAACCATAAAAGAGAATTCTATGATGCTGAAGATTTAGATAACTTAGGAACTTATAGAAATTATGATCTTATTTGGCCACTAGGATTTGGTGAAGGTTTAAGTGGAGGAGAAAGAGAATTCACATTAGATCGAATACTTTTAAGAATGAGAGAACTCGCAACTGATGAGAATGCATTTAGATATTATATAGAACTTGCAAAACAAGGTGAACTATTTAAGACAGCTGGAGCTGGTTTTGGAGTAGAAAGAATAACTAGATTTATAACTCAGCAACCTGAAATTAGTGATGTAACACTCTTCTGTAGAAAACCTGGTGAACAATATATATTCTAAATTAAAATAGAACAAAAGGGGCTGTCTCAAAATGATTAAAAAATCATTTGAAGAGACAGCCTCTTTTCCTTATTGATTTTAATAAAAGCACTAAAAAATTACTCTTTTGATGATTTTTTTTAGTGCTCATTTATTTTTTTAC
>Ga0209123_1000480_pt1 | contig 51507 bp, 35 predicted proteins | sample BarGraIncu00431A_FD_184500 | JGI IMG/M metagenome (GOLD analysis project Ga0209123, IMG submission 184500) | Arctic peat soil microbial communities from Barrow, Alaska, USA - Barrow Graham LP Incubations 004-31A (SPAdes) (version 2) | ecosystem: Environmental > Terrestrial > Soil > Wetlands >... | reverse complement strand
TAGGCATACAGGAAAACAAGCTATTGATGCAGTTAAAAATGCACAAAATGCAGGTTTCAAAAATATAAGTATAGACTTGATTTATGGATTACCGTTTCAAACAATAAAAAAGTGGGAAGATCAACTAAATACTGCTTTAAGCCTTAAAGTTCAACATGTTTCGGCCTATGGTTTAACATACGAAGAAGGGACACAACTTTGGAAACAACGCGAAAATGGGAAAGTGAAAACAGTTGAAGATGAAACAATGAATGAAATGTATTTATTGTTGGTTAAGAAAATGAAAGAAAATGGATTTGATGCATACGAAATATCTAACTTTGCAATTCAAAATTATCGTTCACGTCATAATTCATCTTATTGGAAACAAGATTCATATATTGGTATCGGACCTTCTGCTCATTCTTACGATTTAAATTCCAGGCAATGGAATGTGGCCTCAATAACAGATTATATTTCAGCAATTGAAAATAATAACGTATTTTTCGAACGTGAAGAACTGACGGATTTCGATCGATATAACGATTGCGTTATGGTTTCTTTACGCACTTTAGATGGCATCGATCTTTCATTAATCGAGAACAAATTTGGATTGGAACTGACCACTTATTGTTATGAGAATATTAAAAGCTATATTGATGATAATAAAGTAATTTACTCAAATAATAAATTAAGTTTAAACCTCGAAGGAATAATGATTTCCAATCAGATTTTAATTCAAATTATGAAAGTATAACTTGAAAAAAAAATGTACTTTTGTGCCATTAATATTTTAATATAATTATGAATAATAAGAATCAGAAAAGCGATTTTCGTTTAAAATTCAAACGTTTGTTTTGGGGGTTTTTCGTATTTGGAGTTCTTTGTTTAGTTTCAATGTTTATATTTATAAATGTTGGTTGGATAGGTTATTTACCTAAATTAGACGAATTGCAAAATCCTAAGAATAAATACGCTACTGAAATTTACTCTTCTGACATGCAACTACTTGGTAGATATTTTTTTAGCAAACAGAATCGAGTAGGAGTTCATTATAACGAAATATCTAAGAATGTTGTAAATGCATTGGTTGCCACAGAAGATGTACGGTTTTACGATCACTCAGGAATTGATGGACGCGCAGTAACACGCGCAGCTATTCTTACCGTATTATTTCATAGAAAAAATTCAGGAGGAGGAAGTACAATAACACAGCAACTAGCCAAACAACTTTATTCTCCTCAAGCTGATAATTTAATTGAACGGGCATTACAAAAGCCGATTGAGTGGGTAATATCTGTAAAGCTTGAAAGATTATACACCAAAGAAGAAATTCTAACAATGTATTTGAATCAGTTCGACTTTTTGAACAATGCTGTAGGTATAAAATCGGCAGCTCAGATTTATTTTAGCAAAGCACCAGCTAATCTTAAAATTGAAGAAGCAGCAACATTGATAGGAATGTGTAAAAATCCTTCCTATTTTAATCCAGTCCGTTTTAACCAGCGAACTCTTGAACGTAGAAATGTAGTGCTCAATCAGATGCGTAAAGCTGATTACATAACACGTGTGCAGTATGATTCACTGAAAGTCATACCACTTACTTTAAAATTCCAAAAAGTTGATCACAAATTAGGACTTGCAGCGTATTTCAGGGAATATTTACGCATATTGTTAACTGCAAAAGAACCGAAGAGGAGTGAATATGGTAGTTGGCAGCAAGATAAGTATGATGAAGACCGTAAAGCATGGGATACAAATCCACTTTATGGATTTTGCAATAAAAACAAGAAACCAGATGGATCTTATTATAACATATATTCGGATGGTTTGAAAATTTACACAACTATTGATTCCAGAATGCAACATTATGCTGAACAGGCAGTTGAAGAGCACATGCAGAAACTTCAAAATATGTTTTTCAAAGAAAAGAAAAACAGAAGTTATGCACCTTTTGCACGCAACATGAAACAAGCCGATATTGACATAACGATGATGCGTTCAATGAAACAATCTGATCGTTATTTTAAAATGAAAGCAGAAGGAAATTCTGAAGAAGAAATTGAAGCAGCTTTCAAAAAGCCAATGGAAATGCAGGTTTTTTCATACAAAGGTGATATTGATACAATTATGTCACCCATGGATTCAATACGCTATCATAAATATTTCTTACGCTGTGGAATGATGTCCATGAATCCGCATACCGGAGAAGTTAAGGCTTATATTGGCGGACCCGATTTTTCTCAATTTCAATATGATATGGTCAATGTTGGGCGACGTCAGGTTGGTTCAACTGTAAAACCATTTTTATATACTCTGGCGATGGAAGAGGGCATGTGGCCTTGCGATAAAACACCATGGCAACCAATAACATTAAAAGATGGGAATGGAATACCATGGACACCAAAGACCACAACAAAAAATAAAACTATAGGTGATATTGTTTCTTTACGTTGGGGATTATCCAACTCAGACAACTGGATTTCAGCTTATTTAATGAGTATGTATTCACCTGAAGCTTTGATCAAACTTATGCGTTCATTTGGCATCAGAGGCCAGCTTGACCCTGTAGTTTCAATATGCTTAGGACCTTGCGAAATATCAGTTGGAGAAATGGTTGATGCGTACACGGCATTTCCAAATAAAGGAATTCGTGTTGAACCTTTATACGTTACAAAAATTGAAGATGCAAACGGCAATGTGATTGGAAAATTCACTTCTCAAATGCATGAAATATTCAGTGAGACAACAGCTTATAAAATGATATATATGATGCGCGCAGTAATTGACGGTGGTACTGGAGGTAGAATTCGCAGTACATATGGACTTACAATGCCGATGGGTGGAAAAACCGGAACAACTCAAAACAACTCTGACGGATGGTTTATGGGCTATACTCCTTCATTAGTATCCGGTGTTTGGGTTGGTGGTGAAGATAGATCGATTCATTTTGATAATATTGCACAAGGACAAGGAGCAAGCATGGCTTTACCTATTTGGGCATTGTACATGAAAAAAGTGCTGGCCGATCCTGATTTGGGATATTCTGCTTCAGAAGAATTTGATGTTCCAAGTTCATTTAATGCGAATTCAGGGTGTGAAGCCAATGCTTTTCAATAACTAATCTTTAAATATAACGCACTTGAAAAAAGTATTTATTTTAATATTTTATGTTTTGTGTCAGACTTTAGTCATGGCACAATGGAATACAGACCGCATTCAAACAATTGGAGAAAATGCGCTTTATTTTGAAGACTATGTACTTTCAATTCAATACTTTAATCAAGTAATAAAAATAAAACCGTATTTAGCAGAGCCTTATTTGAATAGAGCAATTGCCAAAATACAACTTGGAGATTATCAAGGAGCAGACTTAGATTGTACAGAAGCTATTAATCGTAATCCATTTTTACCTCAGGCTTATTATGCACGAGGCTTTGCCCGAAAGAAAATGGAATTTTATAAAGAAGCAATAGCAGATTTCACTAAGGCATTGGAATTTAGTCCGAATAGCCTGAATTTACTTATGAATAGAATGGATGCACTTGAAAGAATCAAGGATTATTCCAGTGCAATGACAGACTTGGATGCTTACTTGAAATTGAACCCTAAAACGTATTCACTGCTATATGAAAAAGGAAGAATTCAATTAGAATTAAAAGATACAATTAGTGCAGAAAAATCTTTTGATCAATTTATACAAAAAGATAGTTTTAATTGCTTGAGTTGGAGCGCGAGAGCAATGCTGCGAATGCAGAAAAATGACAAAGATGGAGCATTAAAAGATTACACTGAGGCGATTAAACGCAATTCAACTTTTGCTGGTGATTATATCAATAGAGGAATCATCAATGTTGATAAAAAGAATTATAATCAAGCACTTAGTGATTATGATTATGCTGTAAAAATTGACAAGAAAGATCCGTTAGTATATTATAACAGAGGTTTATTGCGCGCTAATCTTGGCGATAATAATAATGCACTAACAGATTTGAATACTGTTTTAAAACTGGATTCTTCAAATACTGAAGCTTTGTTAAGGAGAGCAATGTTAGAATCAACAATTGGTGATTTTAGAAATTCTATAAAAGATTATAAGCAAATTCTAACCAAATATAAATATTTTATTCCTGCTTACTATGGCATAGCTCAAGCCGAAGAATCTCTTGGAAATCAAAAAATTGGATTTCAGTACAGGCAAATTGCAACAAATATAGAGAAAAACAAAGACTATATTAATCGCAAAAATAAAGAAAATATTCAGGCTACTAATAAGTTAGCTACAAATGTGCAAAGTACAACAAAACGAAAGGCTGATTTATTTAATCGATTTGCCACAGAAAACGTAGATGATACTGAATCTGAATCAAAATATAGCGAAGCTACTCGTGGAGCTGTGCAAGACAAATATACTGATGTGATTAACGAACGAAATTTTGTGTTGAGTTATTATACTAAAATAGATGAAATCAGGCATACAAATTTATATTATCCTACTCTGGAACAATATAATAAAGAAAAAAAACTTAGTTCAGTTTTAAAACTCACAAATAATGAGCTATCACTAACTGCTGAGTTGATTAATGATCATTTTGAAGCAATTAATGCAATATCATTAAAATTAGCAACTAATAATAATGCCGATTTATATTTCGGCAGGGCTCTAGAATTCAGCTTAGTTAAAGATTTTAAAAGTGCAATTGAAGATTTGAATAAAGCTATTTCGCTACGACCTAATTTTATGTTAGCTTATTTTTGCAGAGCGAATATTCGATATAAACAGGTGGATTACAATAAAAACTCGGTTGATTTGACTGCTGCTGTTGCGGATAGTAAGAAAGTAATTGTCGAAAAGCAACCATTGTTTGATGCCGAATTAATAATGCGGGATTATGAAAAAGTAAATGAATTAAATCCGGATTTTTCGTTTGCTTATTTCAATAAAGCAAATGTTTTGTGCACTCAGAAAGAATTCCAGACTGCAATATCCAATTATTCAAAATGTATTGAGATTGATCCTGATTTCGCGGAAGCATATTTTAATCGCGGACTAACTTATTTATATATTGGAGAGGATACAAAGGGATTAGCTGACTTGAGCAAAGCAGGTGAATTGGGAGTTTATAAAGCCTATAATCTTATTCAAAGATTTAAAAAGTAAATAATTAAAACATAAAAAGAATCGGCTGAACTTCATTTGCAAGTTTCAGCCGATTCTTTTTAAAGTACTCTCTTTAATTATGTGGAGAATTGTGACAATTCAGTTCTTAAATAATTAATTATTTATCACAATCTTATTGCAAATTTTTTCAATCTGGAATCTAACATATGTGTCGGTATTATTTGTTTAATTGTTTCTGCTACAGCATTCAATATTCCTTCACGCACAAAATCATGTCGAATTACAACTGAAATTTCACGTGTTGCTTCCGGGTTTACAATTTCGCGTAAATTCAACTTTTGAGTTTCTGATAATAAATCAACATGAAGTTCAGGAATTACAGTGTAACCTCCATTTAAATCCACAATTTTCACAAGTGTATCAATACTTCCTGCTTCGTAAGTTGATTTGTGTTGTTGTTTCTCTGTACAAAAATTGAAAACCTGATTGCGTAAACAATGCCCTTCTTCCAAAACCCAGAGACGATCTAAAGGCATATCGGTAGCCGAAAGTTCAGTTCGGTCATAAATAGGTTCAGTTGGCGAAATATAAGCAATAAATTTTTCATAATAAAGCGGCACTTCCAAAATTTTAGAATCTTCAAGAGGCGTAGAAAGTATAGCCATATCAATTTCTGCTATTCTAAGTTTTTCAATTATCGTAGATGTATGCATTTCGCTAATTTTAAGCGTAATAGCTGGATATAAATTCTTAAAAGTTGATATAAATTGAGGTAACAAATAAGGTGCAATAGTGGGAATAACAGCCAAATTTAATTCGCCTGAAAGTGTTCCTTTTTCAGTTTTTACATTTTCCTTTAATTGATTTACTTGATAAATAATAACTTGTGCCTGTTTAATGATTTGTTTTCCTATTTCAGTTGTTTCTATAGGTTGCCTGGATCGATCAAATATCTTAGAATCAAGTTCATCTTCCAGTTTTTGCACCATTGCACTTAGTGTTGGTTGTGTTACACCACATAATTCTGCAGCCCGGACAAAATGACGGGTTTTATCTAATGCCAAAACATATTCAAGTTGCTGTAAAGTCATAATATATAGCTTTTATCTATGCAAAGATAATGATTATATAATTAATTCGTATATATTTTTTAATTGAATTGAGATTTGTCTTATATTTAATTATGAATAATGAATCGTTAATTATGAATTACTTATCTATCTTTGTAGTAAATAATAAACTATAAATATGAAGAAGTCCATTTTGGTATCAATTGCTTTTATTTTGAGTTTTTTGAACATTCAAGCCCAATTACTTTGGAGAATTACCGGAAACGGCCTTAAACAACCATCCTATATTTTGGGTACACAACAACTCGTTTCCATACAATTCTTTGATAGCATTCCAGGACTTTACAAAGCATTTAGTAATTGCGAAGTTGTTGTAGGAGAAGTTGCAATCAATAATATTGATGCCACTTCAAAAATTCAACAGGCTGCTATCATGCCAAATCATGAGATAATTAAGGATTTATTAAACGATGATCAATACAAATTGGTTGATAATGAATTGAAAGCAGTAATGAAATTAGGATTAAAGGAAGTTTCGATTATGAATCCTTCGCTGGTTGAAACGCTTTATAAGATGGAAATTTTCAAAAAAAGAACCGGTTTTTCTGAAGATAAGCAATCCGACTCATATTTTCAATTGGTAGCTGCCGAAAAAGGTAAAGATGTAATAGGATTAGAGAGTGTGGATCAACAAATTAAAATTCAATTTGGAAATGGAAGTTTAGAACAACAAGCCGACAATCTGGTTGAGACTGTTCAACATAAAGATAGCATTTTGGCTAATATGCTTCTAATAAATAAATTGTATAAAGCCGGGAAAATAGACGGAATATATGAATTATCTAAAGGAAAAGCGAATACAACAGATTTAACAGGAGATGGATTCGTTCAAATTATAGACAACCAAAATGCTGAATGGATATTAAAACTTTCCGATTTAATGAAAAAATCATCTTGCTTTATTACTGTAAGTGCAATACATTTAGGTGGCAAAAATGGTTTAATTAAAGAACTCCAAAAGTCCGGATATAAGATCAAGGCAGTAGAATAAGAGCCCTTAAAAATCCATCGTTGGAACTTTAATGAGCTCTTATCAATATGATTAACTAATTTAATTTTAAATTAAAAAATTTTTCGATAAATATGACAATAAGGAGTGCCATGCTTTTTCTCGTAATATTCCTGATGATATTCTTCGCCTTTCCAAAATTTAGGAGCCGGTAAAAGTAAAGTCGCAACTTTATATCCTTTTTCAGATAAAATACCAATATACTTTTCTGCTATTCGTTTTTGTTCATCCGAAGTGTAAAAAATCACTGAACGATATTGGTCTCCAATATCAGGTCCCTGCCCTCCTACTTGTGTAAAATCATGAGTTTCAAAGAATAATTTAATCATATCTTCATAACTGGTTTTTGATTTATCGAAAACAACTTCTGTAGTCTCGACATGCCCCGTTGTTCCAGTACAGACTTCCTTGTAAGTTGGATTCGACGTATGACCGCCCATATAGCCAACTATGGTTGAAATTACACCTTTAGCCTTCATAAAATGATATTGAGTACCCCAAAAACATCCTGAAGCAAAATAGGCCGTTTCATTCGTATTTTTGTTTTCTTTCGTTTCTGCTGCAGGAATAAATTTCATTGAAATTGAATTTACACAATAACGCGTGTTTTTAGCCGTAAACCCTTCGCCAATAAACACATGACCTAAATGAGCCCCACAGTTTGCACAAATTATTTCTGTCCTTTTTCCATCGGCATCAGGAATTCGTTTTACTGCTCCGGGGATTTCATCATCAAAACTTGGCCAACCACAATGTGCATCAAATTTATCTTCAGATCGATAAAGCGGTGCATCACATTGTTTACAAACGTAAGTTCCTTTCGCATAATTATTTTCATATTCGCCTGAAAAAGGCCTTTCTGTTGCCTTGTGTAAAATTACGGCTTGTTCTTCGGTAGTGAGTGGATTGTATTTCATCTTCTTTACTTGTTGATTGCATGCACTTTGACTAATAAACAAAAGCATGCTAATGACTATAATTGTTACTGTTGATTTCATAATACTGCTTCATCTAAATTTTACCAATAAACAGTTTGAAGCAATTTTTTGTTCGACAGAAAGAATAAAACAATAAACGCCTCTGAATCAAAGGCGCTTGTTGTTTTTAATAAAATAGAAATATTAGCGTAATCGGTTAAGAGATTTCACCAGATTTTCATCTTTTCCAATAGCACCAATAGCTAAATAGCATAATATAAGATTTATAAGAGGTATAATTGTTACAACTTGCAAACTCCAATCAGCTTGTAATCGTTGACATCCTGTCCAAACATAGAAAAATAGCACTAAATAAAAACATATTATCAAAAACATATTTATCACTGTGAGTCTTATTTGTTTGATTCTATTTTTATAATTAAAAATCGCAAATAATGAAATTATAGGAATAAGAGCCGATATAACTGTTAGTCCCCAAACTCTGGATTCAATTATATTTCCTGTTTTTAAAATTTGAGTAATAGCTCTAAAGTCTACCAAATAAACTAAATTGCCTGTTTTATTTACTAACTCGGCAAGATGGTGAAAAATTACAAACCCCGATAAAACAATCACGGCCAATAAATAAAGTGTTTGAATGCGTTGAATCATATTTTTAAAATTTTATTTTTTCCATTGAGTATCACGAACTGCATAAATCCGTTCAATTATATCTACCACTTTTAGTCCTTCCAAAACATTGGTAGTAATACTCCCTCTTTCCTTCAGCTTTTCAATGACATTTTCAATAACATAATGATGATTTTGAGCTGAACCTTTGTATAAACCATAATCATTCGGTGGATTTGAAATAGATAACTCAGGCATTTCATAATCTTTTATATGACAATAAGTTACTTCATTCATATACTGTCCGGCAACCTTCACAGTTCCGTTTGCAGCTATTATCGTAATACTACTTTCAAGATTAGTATCCCAAACTGAAGTTGAATAGTTTAAACAGCCCATTCCACCATTAATGAAATTAAATGTAACTATTCCACTATCTTCAAAATCAGTTAGTTCCTTATGATTAAAATCGGCAAATTTTCCACAAATATTTTGGATATCTCCGAATAACCAGTACATTATATCAATAAAATGCGAAAACTGCGTAAATAATGTACCGCCATCCATTTTTGCATCTCCATGCCAATTCCCCTTTTTATAATATCGTTCATCCCGATTCCAAAAGCAATCAAGTTTTACTATAAAAATGTTGCCTAGTATGTTCTTATCAATCAATTCTTTCATCCAAATTGAGGGAGGAGAATATCGATTTTGCATAACGCTAAAAACGTGGCGAGACATTTCCAGCGATTTAAAAAGAATTTTTTCTGCATCCAATTTAGTTATCGATATTGGTTTTTCCAACACAACATGTTTTTTTGCAGACAGTGCTTTTATGGCATATTCGGCGTGGAAACCATTTGGAGTACAAATATTAATCACATCAATATCCAAATTTGATGCTAATAATTCATCAAAGTCAGTGAAATATTTCTCATGAATATCATTAAGATCAAGCTGTTCTTTGGACAAAACATCACAAACTGCAACTAATTTAGACTCAGGATTTCGACGAATCATTTCAGCATGGCGTTTGCCAATGTGTCCCTGACCTATAACAGCAAATTTAATCATTCTATTTCTTTTTACTTCTTACTTTACTCTGCTTACTTGAGCATCAATCAATTCGTATTTTTCACCTGTTTCAGGGCAGACAGCTATATTTTTTGAATCAAAAATTAATTTAACTCCATTCTTACTTACCCAACCAACCTGTTTTCCCGGATTCCCAATAACTAATGCATAAGGTTTTACCGATTTTGTTACAACTGTACCGGCTCCAATCATTGCAAATTCTCCAATCTCAATCCCACAAACTACAGTAGCATTTGCCCCAATACTGGCGCCTTTTCTAACGTAGGTTTGCAGGAATTCTGCTTTCCGGTTTACATGGCTACGGGGATTAAGAACATTGGTAAAAACCATTGAAGGACCTAAAAAAACATCATCTTCACAAATAACTCCTGAATAAACCGAAACATTATTCTGTATTTTTACGTTAATCCCAAGCCTTACTTTAGGCGAAATTACTACATTTTGTCCAATATTGCAAGATTGTCCAATGAAACAGCCGGGCATAATATGCGAAAAATGCCATATTTTTGTTCCGTCTCCAATTTCACAACCCGAATCGATTACAGCTGTTTCATGTGCAAAGTATTTCATTGTATGGTTTTTTAGTTGATAATTATTTGGATATCTGAAGATATAGTCTAAACAAATTACTACTGTCTATTTTTCAATCCGCAAATTCCAAAACACTCTTTGTTATATATTCCAATTGATCTTCTGATAATTCTGTATGCATGGGTAACGAAATTACACATTCACATAACTTTTCACTTACTGGAAAATCACCTGAATTATAACGGGCTATTTTATATGCTTTTTGCAAATGTAAAGGCACAGGATAATAAATCATTGAAGGAATATTTTTATCTGCCAGATATTTTTGTAAATCATTTCTGTTTAGTCCATTCAGTTTCAAAGTGTATTGATGGAAAACATGTGTTGATTTTGCAGTGCGTAAGGGGGTTATTATTTTATCATAATTAGCAAATACCGAATCGTAATATTCTGCTGCTGATTGTCTATTCGAAATATATTCATCCAAATGTTTCAGTTTCACGTCCAAAACTGCGGCCTGAATGCTGTCCAGTCTGGAATTTACGCCGACAATATCATGATAATAGCGGACAACCATGCCATGATTTGAAATTGAACGAATTGTGGCAGCAAGCTCATCGTTATTGGTAAAAATTGCACCTCCATCACCAAAACAACCTAAATTTTTAGAAGGGAAAAATGAAGTGCAACCTATATCGCCTATACAACCGGATTGAATCTGCCGTCCATCAGAAAAAGTATATACAGATCCTATTGACTGACAAGCATCTTCTATTACAAAAAGATTAAACTCTTTTGCTAAGTCCATAATTCCATCCATATCAGCATTCTGGCCAAAAAGATGAACAGGTATGATAGCTTTTGTTTTTGGAGTAATAGCTTTTCGAATTGAATCTAAAGAGATATTGAATGTTTCAAACTCTACATCAACCAAAACCGGGGTTAGTCCAAGTAAAGCAACTACTTCGGCTGTAGCAATAAAAGTAAAAGTAGGTGTTATTATTTCATCTCCCGGTTTTAAACCTAACGCCATTAGAGCAATTTGCAAGGCATCAGTTCCATTACCCACGGGAATTACATGTTTGACATTCAAATACGATTCTAAATCATGTTGAAAATCAATAACTTTTCCACTTTTAATAAAAATTGTGGTATCAATAACATCTTGAATTCCAGCGTTTACTTCAGTTTTTATTTTCTCGTATTGACTGCGTAAGTCAACCATCTGAATGTTTTTCATTTCTGTTCAAGAATAAATTCCACTTCCTGAGGTGAGATTCGAATATTGGAAATATGAGATGTATTATTCTTTATTTTAAGAGCTTGTTTACTTTGTTTGGACGTTTTTAAGTCATTATAATCCAAATAAACTAGTAAATCAGAAGGAATTAGGGAATTGAAATGGCTTAAACCAACAATGTAAGTAACATTTACATAAGCAGGGAAAGTACGAATTGATAAATTGGCAGGACAATTTAAAATTCCTATTGGGATTTGAACCTTTCTTTCGGTGAATGGTTCAACAAACAAACTAACTTTAGTTTGTCTGTTTGAAAAATGTGCATTTCTAATTGGTTTTAATTTGCAAATATAACTTACTGTGTCATTAAGATTCTTCAATTCAAGAATGTCAGTAGTTACGTATTTTAATGTATCAAGTGTTTTTTTAGTACCAAAAACTGTAACTTCATTGGGCTCCAGCTTTAGGTTATCACTTAACATGTATTGAGGAGCCAGTTCAATTCTAGAAATAAGCTTAATAGGGAGAATTTTCTTACTTAACTTCTCATATTGAATTGAAATTGAATCAGGATGAACCTCCAAAACTGTAGTCGTTGGTTTTAGATACCTTCTAATTCTGCCATTTAGTTGATCGGAACTTATTAAGATTACACCCTTTGGACTAAAATTACGGCTTACATCAATGGACAAAGGCGCAATTTGATTATTTGAGTAATCCAGAAGACTCAATCCTTTGTCTCTCACACTTAATAATATTTCAGATGGAGGTGAATTTGTTATTGCAACATTCATTGGTATTCCGACATAATGAACCTGTATCAAAATATTTGTATCACGTTCTTTACCAAGTGCGTGTACAAACCAAAAAGTTGCAGATAGGGCAAGAAAAAGCAAAAAGCTTAAAATATCTTTTGATAAAAAGAATGATTTAAGCTTTTGCGTATAATACTTTAGAAACTTTATGCCGTTGTTATCAGCCATAAAACCCTTTTATTTTGCAGGAGTTTGTATGTCTTCAGCTGTAGCAAAAACAGAGTTCTTATCTATTTTAATGCGTACATTCTCAGCAATTTCAACAACTACTGTAGTTTCTTTTATTTCTTTTACTTTACCATAAATTCCTCCCGAAGTTACGACTTTGTCGCCAACCTGCATGGCCTCACGTTGTTTTTTAATTTCCTTTTGACGTTTGCTTTGTGGACGGATCATAAAGAAATAGAACACCACAAAAATCAAAACCATCATCAATATTCCCGAGTAGTTGCTAACACCACCAGCTGCAGGGGTAGCTGCCTGTAATAAAATACTTAATAAATTCATTTTCTTTTTTCTTTTAAAATTTATACTTGCAAATATAGTTTATTATTTTTTATTATCGCTAAACATCACCACTTTAATCAATTTATTTTCTTTTTTCAGTTGTCCTACGATATTATCAAGAACCCCATTAATAAAAGTACCACTTTTTTCAGTACTGTATGTTTTAGCTATTTCAATGTATTCGTTCAAAGTTACATTCACTGGAATTGTAGGAAAATCAATTAACTCTGCCAAAGCTACTTCCATGATAATAATATCCATAAAAGCAATTCGGTCTAGCTCCCAGTTTTGTGTGTTCAAATCAATCATTTCTCTCAATGATTGACCTTTAGTCAAAACACTACGCAATAATTTTCTGGCAAATTCAGCATCTTCTTCATCTTTGAACATCGGCAAAAGCGGTTGTTCAACTCCCTTTTCTATATCAAAACGTTTAATAGTTTTAATGATAAAGCTTACAACCATTTCTATATCATCAGTCCAATAAATGCTTTGGTCCTGAATAGAATCATCCAATTCTTCATTTTGCAAGATGATTTTTTTGAATATCTTTCTCCAAATATCTTTGTCAGCTGCATAATCAACTGAAGGAGCATTCATATAGTCTGCAAAAAAATCGGTAGCAATTACTTCTTCTAAAAGTTCTTTGATAATATCCGGATGATTAACCCAAGACAGTTTATGGACAGTCATATACTCATTAAATAGTATATTACTTGAAAGTTGCGCAACGAATGAATTGTCTATAAAACGAGTATTTGGATTTAAATCTTCTGTTGTCGGCCGAAGTCTGTTTCGTTTTGTTTCAATACGGTCTGAGGCAAGCCGCGTAATTTCAATTGACAATTGGAGTAAATGATAGTACAGATCATATGTTTTTTCTATACTGTGAAACAATTCTTTTTCAGCTAATGGCAACGATTTGCCATCACTTTTGTAATAAGAATATAAGATTTGGACAATCTTAATGCGCAATAATACTCGATTAATCATAAAATACAGTGAACGCTTTTAATAATGAATGATACAAAATGTATGATTCATACATGAATAAAATTGTAAATATCAAAAGAAAAACCATTTATGTCTGATTTCATTTAATCATTTCAATCTCATATTTCGCTGCAAAGATAGTATTTTTTTTCTAAAACATTTATTCATTACCCATCACAATTTATGTTTACGAATCATGAATTATTCACTAAACTACCTTGAAAATTAATAATTACCATTCGCACGATAATACATTTGCATATATTCATTCTTTTATAACTAATTTTTGCAGAAATTACCTGTGAAAATTATTTTTTGTATATAAAAACTGCAATTGAAAATTATATAAACATATCTTAAAAAAACTGTTGAAATTAATTATATTGAATATTCTCAATATAATCATTGAGTTTTACAACAATTATCGTTGTTTTATTTGATATATTCAAAAAAAATACGGAAATTTGAGCATTCAAAGTATAATATAAACTTATTAAAGAGCTGATGATTTGAAAATTTGAAATTGATATTGAATAATTGTTTAGAATAATAACATTATGGAAGTAGAGAAAAGAAAATTTGAGATTGAGAAGAAAGACAACGAGATTATTTATTCGAAAGCTATTAAAGCGGGAAAGAGGATTTACTACCTGGATGTTAAGAAAAGCCGAAAAGAAGATCTGTTTTTAGCTATAACCGAAAGCAAAAGAAAAGTAAATGGTCATGAAGAAGATGCGCAAGTAACTTACGAAAAACACAAAATATTCCTATATAAAGAAGATTTTGATAAGTTTATTGATGGATTGGAAGATGTAATCAGTTTTATTAAACGCGAACAAGGTGAAGCTGAACCAAGACCGGAAGATGTTGTAGAAACAACAATTGCTGATGAAACAAAATCGAAGAGCTTCTTTGATAAATTCAAATTTTAATTTCGATTCTCCCAACATATTACAAATAAACCTCTTACTGCCTTACTAATTTAATGAAATCCTTCGCCAGCGATAATTACTCAGGAATTCATCCTGAGATTTTTGAATCTATACAACGTGCTAATGCTCAACACCAAATTTCATACGGTGACGACGAATTTACTTCTGAAGCCAACAGTCTTTTCGAAAAAGAATTTGGAAAAGTAACAGCACTCTATACTTTTAATGGGACCGGAGCCAATGTTACTTGTCTTAAGTGCTGCACATTACCTTTTCAAGCTGTAGTTTGTTCGGAATATGCACATATTTTGGCCGACGAATGTGGAGCACCCACACAAAGTATTGGATGCACACTCCTACCCATCAAAACAAAGGATGGTAAGCTAACTCCGGAAATGATTAAACCTTTGCTTAATCGCATTGGTAATGTTCACAACACGCAACCCAAAGTTATTTCTATCAGTCAGAGCACTGAACTTGGAACAGTTTATTCACTCCATGAACTCAAAACACTTTGCGACTTTGCCCATGCCAATGGAATGTATGTTCATTTGGACGGTGCACGAATATCCAATGCTGTAGCTGCACTGGGTGTAAGTTTGAAAGAAGCCACCGTGGATTGTGGCATTGACATTATGAGTTTTGGTGGAACTAAGAATGGTTTAATGATGGGGGAAGCTGTGTTGATTTTCAATGAAAAGCTGAAAGCAAACGCTCCTTACTTTCATAAACAAACTGCACAACTTTTTTCTAAGAATCGTTTTATTTCAACTCAGTTTTCGGCTTTACTCAACAATAATTTATGGCTACGAATGGCTACGCACGCCAATCAAATGGCACAGATGTTAGCTTCCAACGTGAGCAAATTGCCCGGAGTAAAAATCACCCAACGTGTAGATGCCAATGCTGTCTTTGTAATTATTCCTGTTCACATTATTAAACCTTTACGCGCTCAATATCCTTTCTATGAATGGGATGCAGAAACCCACGAACAGCGTTGGATGTGTTCCTTCGACACTACAGAAGAAGAAGTGAATGGATTTGTGGAAGTGTTGAAAAAATTATTGTAATAGTTTGTCTTCATGAAAGATTGTCAAAATATTGAAACTATAAACAATTTATAATTTCAATATTATCTGTATTTTATTACGAGTTAAGGCTTATTCGTGTTCCCATTCTTCTGCCACTTGCAAAGCATGAACCAGACGTTCGTCTAGAGTTTCGTCAATTAGGGGTATACATGTTTCGAACACTCTCTAAACCATCTGATTAAACTAGGCTGATTTTCATTGGTAAGTAACCCACCACGATGTACTGCAATAAATTGGTTGTCCCTCATTTTCTTTTTTGTTGAACTTAAAAATAATCTGGATTTTCTATTGTAAAATATTTCACGTCAAAGATGGTAAATATTTATAATAAAAATACAAAAAACAAACAAAAACAACTACATTTACACCCGTTTTTAGATTTTATATTTGAATATAAACAATCAACTTATTTTCGTATGAAAAAAAATCTTTTCAATGTAATTATAAGCAGCGTCGTACTGCTAACTGTGACTACATCTTGCAAGCAAACCAACTATGCAGCAGAAAGTAGAGATGCATTAGCTGCTCATATCGATACAACAGTGAAAGCCGGAGATGACTTCTTTCAATATGCCGATGGGCAATGGTTTAAGCAAAACCCGATACCGGCAAGCGAACAAAGCAACGGTATTTTTCAACTCGTACAGGATACCATCAATGCACAGATACGTAAACTATGTGAATCATCGGCAGCCGTTCAACAAGTAGAAAAAGGAAGTAATAAACAAAAGATTGGCGATTTCTTTTTCTCGGGTATGGACAGCACGCTGTTGAACAAAAACGGCGTCAACGATTTGAAAGGTGATTTCAGTTCGATTGATAAGATAACAGATTTGAATGGAGTATTTAAGGAAGCAGCTTATATTCACACTGTTTCGGCTTCACCTTTGTTCAATTTGTATATTGCACAAGATGATAAGAACAGCATCAAATATCAGGTTTATATCAGTCAGGGAGGATTGAGTCTACCCGATCGTAACTTTTATTTCGATACGGATGCAAGAGCTAAAGCCATTCGCGAAAAATTCATTGTTCATGTAGTAAATATGTTCAAAATTATAGGATATAATGAATCCGATGCTAAACTGGCGGCAACTAAATTAATGGAAATGGAAACTTCACTGGCAAAAACATCACGAAAAAGAGAAGATACACGTGATCCGCTGATGAACTATAACAAAATGTCCTTTGGCGCATTGGCCGCACTCACTCCAAATATGAACTGGAAAGTTTTCATGAATACCGTTGGACTGACAAAAGTAGATAGCGTAGTTGTTGGACAGCCGGAATTTTTGACTGCAATGAACGGTTATCTAAAAAAATATAGCATTAACGATTGGAAAAATTACCTGAAATTTCAGATGTTGAATGGATTGGCCGAATATATGGACGATAAAACATATAATGAAGACTTTAGTTTTTATACCGCAACGCTTAAAGGAGTAAAAGAACCGAAACCAAGATGGAAACGTGTAGTAGAACAAACTGATGGATCGCTTGGCGAACTGATTGGACAAGTATACGTAAAAGAATATCTGCCAAAAGGGACCAAAGAAAAGCTTGTGGAAATAGGTAATGCCATCAAAGCTGTTTTTGCAGAACGTATCAAAGCACTCGATTGGATGAGTGCTACTACCAAAGAAAAAGCATTGAAAAAACTCAATGGAGTAATTATGAAAGTAGGTTACCCCGACAAATGGAAAGATTTGAGCGCTCTGCAAATTGACCGTTCATCGTATGTGAAAAATGTAATGAATGCCAATAAATGGGGATTCAACTACATGATAAGCAAATATGGCAAGCCTGTTGACAGAACAGAATGGGACATGGAGCCGCAAACCTACAATGCCTACTACAATCCTTCGAACAACGAAATTGTCATTCCGGGTTGCAACATCATTGTACCGGGTTACGAAGGGAAAATGGCGGACGATGCAATACTTTATTCCATTATCGGAGCAACATTCGGTCATGAAATAACTCATGGTTTCGACGATCAGGGATGTAAATATAATGTTCAAGGCAACCTGAGCAACTGGTGGACAAGCGAGGACAGCAAGAAGTTTAACCAGAAAACAAAAATGATAGTGAAACAATTCAACGATTATGTGGCTGTTGACAAACTGCACATCAACGGAGATTTGACACAAGGAGAAAACATTGCCGACCTTGGTGGAGTGATTATGGGATATGAAGCATTCAAAAAAACCAAACAATACAAAGACAATGAACTGATTGCAGGATTAAATCCAAGCAAACGCTTTTTCCTTGGATATGCTTTAGCTTGGATGCTCAACATGCGCCCCGAAGCAATGGCAAATCAGATTAAAAGTAATGAACATGCTCCCGCAAAATGGCGTGTACTTGGTCCATTATCCAATATGCCTGAATTCTATTCCGCTTTTGGCATTAAAAAGGGTGATACCATGTGGCGACCTGATAGCTTGAGAGTAAAAATTTGGTAAACTATTTAAATAAAGAATCCCCGGAAAACCGGGGATTCTTTATTTAAATAGTTTCTCTGAAAAAAAACAAAATCAAGCTAGTTGGATGTGATATCCCCGATAATGGTTTTCTCTGTTTGTTCGAAAAGAGTGTTGAAATCAGTTCCCCTAATCGGAATAGGAGGATGAACAATAAATTTTAGATGGCAACCCATACCTAGAGGAAATGGACCGTAACGAAATATTTTCCATGAATTGTTGATGGTAACAGGAACGACCAATGCATCAGGAGCATATTTACATAAAATCTTTAATCCATTTGATGCAAAAGTTCCGGGCTTTCCATCTCTGGAGCGAGTTCCTTCCGGAAAGATGACAGCAGACCGATTCGTTGTTTCAATATATTCCGCAAGCTTTTTTAAAGCCGGAAGTGCCTGTTTAGGATCTTTTCGGTCGATCAACACAGACCCGCCATGATTTAAGTTGTAAGAAACACTCGGAATTCCTCTTCCCAGTTCTACTTTACTCACAAATTTAGGATGATATTTACGTAGAAACCAGCTAAAACCAATAATATCATATGTTCCTTGATGATTAGACACAAAAATTAGCGGCTTATCTTTGGGTAAATCAGCTTTCATTTCTACATCAGATGAAGACATTGTCACGTATAAGATTCCCAACAAGAAAAAATTCAATATATCCACACTTTTCTTATGTGCCTTGTACCCAAATAAATTAAAACAGATATACTGCACAGGCTGAAACAGGCATAATAAAGACAAGAATAAAATGTAAAGTATAATTGAAAACGGATAGGAGATTATTTTTTTCATAAACTGGATATTTTCTACAAAAATAATGAAATTTATAGCTGGACGAATCAACTAATTTTATTTTTTTAATCTCGAAGTATAAACGCTTAAAAATATACAGACTATTAAACAATTACTACTCCCCGCTCCTTACAAATTTCCAAAGCCATTTCACGTAATTTGAATTTTTGAATCTTCCCACTTCCTGTTAATGGATATTCGGGCACCGAAAACACATAACGAGGTATTTTATAACGGGCAATTTTATCTTTACAGAAATCACGCACATCTTCGGCTGACAATTCGAAGCCAACATGAGGAATTACAAACACACCCACATCTTCTCCGTACTTGGGAGAAGAAATGGCAACCACCTGAGCATCTTTTACGCCGGGCATATGATACAAGAATTCTTCTATTTCGCGTGGTGATATATTTTCACCACCTCTAATAATCATATCTTTTATGCGACCGGTAATGCGGTAATTTCCATCAGGGTCTTTCACACCCAAATCGCCGGAATGCAGGTAACCATTTGTATCTATCACTTCGGAAGTTGCTTGTGGGTTTTTATAATATCCTTTCATCACATTATAACCACGGCAACACATTTCACCTTGCACGCCATCAGGGCAAATCTCACCTGTTTCGGGGTTTATAACGGCTACTTCGGTAAATTCATAATCACTACCCACCGTTGTACAGCGCGTTTCAAAACAATCTTCCAGTCTTGTTTGAGTCATACCGGGCGAAGTCTCCGTTAATCCGTATACACTGGTTATGGTCATAAACATTCTCTCACTTACCTGACGCATAAGCTCGATGGGACACAATGCTCCGGCCATAATGCCGGTACGCAAAGAGCTCATGTCGAATAAATCGAACATAGGATGGTTTAGTTCGGCAATAAACATGGTTGGAACACCGTAAACTGCTGTGCAACGTTCTTTATGAATGGAAGCAAGTGTAATAAGCGGGTCAAACTTTTCTACCATCACTTGTGTACAACCGTGAGTCAGGCAGTTCATAGTTGCCAGCACCACTCCAAAGCAATGAAACAGCGGTACACAAACACATAGCTTATCGGCTTGCGTGAACTTCATGTGTTCGCCGGTGAGATAACCATTGTTAGCTATGTTATGATGCGAAAGCATTACCCCTTTGGGAAATCCGGTAGTACCCGAAGTATATTGCATGTTCACCACTTCGTGACAGGTAACAGACTTCTTTATCCGCAGAAATTCAGCATCATCCTGATTACTTCCAAGCAACAATACTTCGGCCGTATTATACATGCCACGGTATTTTTCCTGTCCTATATAAACTACATTTTTCAATTCCGGAAAACGATCGCTTTTCAATCTGCCACGCTGCTGTGTTTTAAGTTCCGGCACCAATGTGTAGATCATTTCCAGGTAATCGCTTCCCTGAACACCATCAGTAATGCATATAGTATGCATATCGGAGTCTTCCAGGATAAAAGCCAGTTCGTGATCTTTATAATTTGTATTTACGGTAACTGCCACAGCACCTATTTTGGCACAAGCATACAAAAAAGTCAACCAATCAGGCACATTTTGCGCCCAAATGCCCACATGCGAACCTTTGGTAACTCCTATTGACAACAAACCTTTGGACATATTATCAACACGATGATTAAATTCGGCCCACGAAAAACGTAAGTTGCGACTGGAATACACTATATATTCATGTTCGGGTGTTTCGGCAGCCCAATGTTCCAGCCAATCCCCTAATGTTTTATCGAATAATTGCATAATCAATTCTGAATTGTTTTAAAAAGGTGTATAAACTACTGCCACTATCTGTGCAGGTTCGTTGTCAACGGCACTTACTAAATGATCCACAATGGAATCGTAATAAATGCTTTCGCCTTTTTGAAGAATGTGGTTTTCTTTTCCATAATTGATTTTTACCGAGCCTTGCAACACAAAAATAAATTCCTCGCCTTCGTGTGATGACAAAATAGGTTCGTGTGTGCGTGATGGTTTGATGTCAATCAGGAATGGTTCCATGTGACGACCTGTTTTACGGGCAGCCAACGAGAAAAAATCAAGGTGGGGGTTAGCTGTTGAGAGTTGACTGGAGAATGTTGCCTGTTCATTTGCTTCCGCCTGACGATGAATGGCCGGACCAAGTTCCGGACTATCGTCCAAAAAAGTTCCTAAGCGAACACCCAAAGCACGGGCAATTTTAATTAATGGTGACAAGCATGGAACAGTATCGCTATGGATAATAAGATCCAACTGGGCAACCGAAAGACCTGAGCATTCGGCTAATTCTTCTTTTGAGATATTTTTATCGGCACATATAGTACTGATTTTTTCTCCTACATTGTTTTTCTTCATGCGTATTAGATTTATTGTGCTTCCAAATTTAGGAATAATACCTATTCCACAAATTAAAATGCATTTACAAAACCCCACAAGGCTGTTTTATTAATGCTGTTGTTATTTAAAGTTATTTCGAAGGCACAAAAATAGAAATAAAAAACTCATAAAAAAAGGTTTTCAATTGAAATTTAGCGGTATTTCAATTAAAAACATTATGAATGGTCACATACGGTAAACATTTAGTTACAGCTTAGAAGTTACACACATTTTACAAACAGAAAAACAGGTGTGATACATGATTATACATGTGATAGAGTAAGTATCACAGACAATAATGCATATTTATCGTTGATGATAGCCCTTTCATCAATTATTAAATTGTTTTTATCAACCGTGAAACTGCTTTTAATAATTGTGATATCAGTTTTATCAACTGTGAAAGTCTTTTTATTAATTGTGAAAGTGTTTTTATTAATCGTGAAATCAATTTTAATACCTATTAGATCACTTTTCACAACCAGTAAATTGGTTTTAATAATCGTGAAATCGGTTTTATCATATGTAAAATTGTATTTATCAAAAATAAAATTGTTTTACTGGTTGTGAAAACTAATTTACTGGTTGTGAAAAGGCTTTTAACTGTTGTGAAATCAATTTTACAAATTGTGAAATCGAATTTATAAGTTGTGATTATCTGTTTATCGGTTGTGAAATCAGGTTTATAAGACTGTATAATAAACTCTGTAAATAGGCATATTCAATAAACTATGTCAAAATAGATATTAATAATATTTAGTATTTATGTAAAAATAATGGATTAAAAAAACTATTTTTGCGATCAAACCAAACCAATTATTAAGAAAAATGAGGCATTAATGCCATAGAGTATAAGATTGGTGCTGGATAATGAGAATAACACAATTTCATAAAGAGTAAGTGTGTTGAGGTATATATCAAATGTTTAAAGCAAAAAAAATATATATGCAATGAAAAGAAAACCAATTATACCTTGTTACCATGGTTTGTCATTAGGAGTATATTGTGGGTATTAAACGTTATGTTATTTAATTTTCTCTCTAAAAATAAATTATGAAAAAAACATGTATTATCGTTATTCTATTGTATCTGTTTCTGTCAATAGGTTTGAATGCTCAAAACTCACAGAAAAGTAACGATGATGTATATAGGAAAATGATGATAACACCTGATAGCCTCTTATCAAAAGAAATGCGGCAAACCAAATATCAGATTGCATATTTCTTTTTTTCTTATACCGACATAGTAAAAGGTAAGCTTGTGTTTAAACCGGACAGCAATAATGAAAGTTATAAGAAGCTCCCTAAGCTCTATATTGATCATATTCTAAAGAATATTGATGAGCTTAATAATTGGAATGATACCACAGGTCGTAATGAATTTATGAATTCATTTCCTGAAATGAAGAAAGATGCATTAACTAAGCTTGCAAGAATAAAAGAGTGAAAAGCCAAGCCCTGATATTAACCGGCTCAGATGTATAATCCAATTTTGTCAATTGTTCCGGTGTTTAATTCTACTTACTATCTCAATGTATAAATCCATTGCCACCTGTTTGGAAATACTTCTCATTGATTTTTAAATTCAAATGTTCCTGCAAACCCACTATTTTTTCCTTTTTTTATTCATTATAGCAAGTTTTAAAATTATATTCCGCTAATATACTCCCTGAACGGAATACTGCTTAAAACCGTTGGGTGATATTGAAAAATAGCTGACCTTGTAAGTTGCTGTTCGTATCTTTCATTGTTTGAGCATCCATCGATAATATCAATTTACGGGTAATACGCCACGAAAGGTCTAAACCTGCATTGTTTTCCAATAACTGGGTGGTTGTTGCAAAAGTATAATTCACTTTTTGGTAGGATAATTCGGCAAATAACTTACCGTTGAAGAAATCGCGTGATAACGAAGCTCCGTAAATCATTCCTGTCATATAACTTGTTTTAAGTGCCGTAGCGTTAATGGTCAAAGAAGAATTTATTAACGGCAACTGTGAATAAGTAAGGTAAGTATATCCGTTCATTGATTGATCGGAAGTAGCCGTAGCAAAGCGATACCCAGCAGTTCCACCCCAGGTAAGGCGACTGAATGGTTGATAATTAAGCTGTAACTTTAATCCTTGTCTGGTTTCTTTATCGAGCAAACTATCCACATAATTCTTATAGGTTTCATAGTAATATACATTCTTGCGAGCGTCGTAGGACAAGGCAAGTGAAAGATTGTGCCGCGCACTCCAGCGAAGTGAAAGATATGCACTGGTCAGATTGAAGGTAGTGACAGGCTGATTGTTTTTCAATCCAAACAAATCTACTTCTGCCGATCCAAAAAAATCAACATTTTTCAACAGAGAATTGCTGTGCTGGATATATACAAATCTTCTGTCGGTCAACATATTATTTGTTTGATTAAAAAACGCAACTGAAGTCTGCATATACCCGTTCTTCTTTGTTAGTTGTTGGCTGATATATGCGCCATACTGAAACAAAGTGGGGTTAATAGCGTAGTTGTAGATATCAGGTCTTGAACCTACCACGGCACCAAACGAAATAAACTTCCCTGTATTCTCAAACTGAAGCCCATCAATGGCTCCTATATTGGCTAAGTTCATGTTTATTTTCCGCCCTAAAAGGACGCTTGCCGTTTTACTAATATCGTATTTCAACGAGAGGTTGTAAATTCTGGCATCGTTGAAAGTCTGACGAAAATTGACAAGTTTCATCGAATCAACACTACTCAGGTTTACAAAAGGTCTGTAAGTGTTTCTATTGGTTACAGAAAGATCGCATTCTGCTGAAAAATTGGAATTGGCAATATGATGGGCGTTTAGCGATAAATTAAAACGAAAAGTGCTGTTTAATGTTGTGTCGCTCGTGTTGTTTAAGAAGCCTGATAACGAGACACGTCCGCTAAATGAAGAGCTCTTCCCTGCTGATAGCTTTTCTTTTTTTGCACTGCTTATAGCTTGATCGTTGAGCGCTATCCCATCTTTCGATTTTTGAGCAACAACTTCAATTGGTGCAGGTTCTATTCTTTTTCGGGCAAAAACCTGATTTGATATTGCAGGTATATTAGTACCTATTATTGTTCCAATACATGAAATTGTAGATTTATTTTTTACTATCAGAATGGGTTGGTATTTATCGTTTTTGAAACTGAAAATGGTATCACCAATTTCAATTCCATCGGTATTTACAAATTGAATATATACATTTTGCGAACTGATATAATTAATATTCCCTTTGATAAAGCCATCAGTATTTTGTCCATACAGACTAAATCCGATCAAAATAAAGAAAATAAGGAATATATTTTTTATGTTTCTATTGCTGATAAAACTCATTCGTATAATTTTCAAGGTAATTTTCCACTGTTGAAATTGTGACATTTTGAACAATACGAAGTGTAAGCTGTCGTATTTTGATGACAATCTGTACAAGATGACCATTTTCCATTATGTGTTCCGGAGTAAATCTTCCCATACATGTCATGAATCGGAAACTTTATTCTTGACCAACTGATTGAGCTATGACAATCTGAACAGGCAAAGCTTTTAAATTTAGTAGTATGGGCAGGAGTCGATGTATTTGCAGGACCGGGGTCATGACAGCTTGAGCAATCAGTTGACAATTTTGTTTTAAAGTCATTATTGAAATGACACAGATTGCACTGAATATTATGTCCGCCAACTAAAGGGAAAACTCCATGATCGAAACCATGTCCAATAGAACGCCAGCTTTGTCCTGCCATATTATGGCAGCGCTGACAATCAATACCAAAACCACTAGCTTTATGATTTGGATTAATTGTCATTTCATATTGGGTTTGATGGCAGAAATAGCAATCAGAACGAATATTGTTAAATCGAAGCAATGAAGTTGATGTATGACAACGGTTGCAATCGGCAGCTGCATGTTCGCCTATCAAGGGGAAACCGGCTTGCTGGTGTATTTGTCTGATATTGTTTACAATCCACGAATTCGGAGAATGACATCGTCCACAATCTTTGCCTACAGTTCCTTCATGAATATCGGTATGACATGCAACGCATGCCACAGGAGCTTTATCAAAAACAAGAGTGGGATGACATTTTTTGCACGAAACTGCATTGTGTTGCCCTTTTAGTGGAAACTTAGTTTTATTATGATTAAAACCATCCCGTTTGATTTTATTCCAATTATCGGAAACATGACAAAGTGAACATTCCATTTTGAGCTTTTCACCATGGGGAGACCTCATTGCATTGACCTGAACTCCCGGAAACATGAAGCATGTTATAACTAATAAGATCAATTTATAGTTCATAATTTATAGTTCGTTGTTGTGAGTCCATATTTTGTAAATAGTTAATCATTCAGAACTTTTTATTTAATGCTATTCATACTAAAAATTATAATCTGAACTTCTAATATTATGGCTTTATATTTGAATTTATTTATTGGTCTTCAGTTATAATTTTTTCATTTATTGTTTCAGTTACACCATATTATTCAAAATTTGGCATCTGTACTTCCACCTGCAAAGATAGAAACTAAATTGGGTTTAAATCACCCTGACTACTTAATATTAGTTTACTTTTCTAATACAGCATTTGTAAAATTAAATGGTCCTTTCAAATCCATTAATGAACCCAACTTATTGAGATATTAGAGAAACCTGTAACATTTGCCGGAGTAAGAGTCACGGCTGTTGGACCTTTGGTAAATGTAAATGAGTTGAAAGCAGTTTTTCCATCTGCGATATTCATACAAACTTTATAAGTTCCATCTAAGACCACAGTTCCACTTACATCGGTTCCATTCCAGGTACAGGTTCGGGTCGAATTACTGCTTTGCGTTGCGCTGGTTATTGCATTTACAGTGTTACCGGCCGAGTTAGGATACCAGGTAGTCAAATCAACTTTACGGGCGTTAGCATAAACCAGCAATGATTTTACGAAAACTCCAGCATTCGTTTCTATCCAGATAGCTACAACATTTTTTGGTGCAAAGCCACCACCGGGGGCTACTGTCAAAACACTAACACTCAAAGTTCCGGTTGTATTTGCTGAAGCAGCACTGGTTGTAAACGTTACTTCATTTCCATAAGCAGTTCCTACAGCATTAGTGGCATAAGCACGGGCATAGTAAGTTGTTGATCCGGTCAGTCCGGTAATACTGCTGGTAAAGCTGCCTGTACCGGCTCCATCAGATGTTTTGGAACTCAGAGCAATAGTTGCACCTGAACTGGTACTCCAGCAAACACCTCTGGCTGTTACGGCTGAACCACCATCTGAACTAATACTTCCACCGGATGAAGCAGTTGTAATCGCAATTCCAGAAATTGCTGTAGTTGTTAGTGTTGGAATTGTGGCTTGTGGAGAAGTTGTAAAGATTAACTCCGAACCATAAGCGGTTCCAATTGCATTTGTTGCATAAGCCCGAACATAATAAGTTGTTGAAGCTGTCAGACCGGAAAGATTACTGGTAAAACTTCCGGCTCCGGTACCATCTGAAGTTTTGGTACTTAATGCAACGGTTGCACCTGAACTGGTGCTCCAGCAAACTCCACGTGCTGTTACTGCCGAACCACCATCGGTGGTAATATTTCCACCAGAAACGGCCGTAGTACTGTTAATTGACGAAATTGCAGTAGTTGCCAGAGCTGGAATTGTTGCTTGAGGAGTTGTGGTAAATGACAATTCTGAGCCATAACCAGTTCCTGTAGAATTGGTAGCATAAGCCCGAACATAATAAGTTGTTGATGCTGTAAGTCCAGTTAGATTACTGGTAAAACTTCCGGCTCCTGTCCCATCAGAAGTTTTAGTACTTAATGAGATTGTTGGTCCTGAAGTGATACTCCAACAAACTCCCCGTGCGGTTATCGTTGAACCGCCATCTGAAGTTGTAACACCACCCGATACAGCAATTGAAGAACCTATTGAAGTAATTGTATTTGTAAAAATAACTGGAACTGTTGGAGTTGTAACCGGAGCCGAAGTAGTAAATGTAACTTCGTTTCCATAGGAGGTCCCCATAGCATTTGTGGCATAAGCCCGAATATAATAAAGAGTTGATGCTGTAAGTCCGGTTAAATTACTTGTAAAACTTCCAGCACTTGTTCCATCAGTTGTTTTGGTGCTTAATGAAATTGTTGGACCTGAACTGGTACTCCAGCAAATCCCACTTGAAGTAATCGTAGCACCACCGTCTGACGAAATGCTACCGCCTGATACAGCAGTAGTTGTTCCAATAAAAGTGGCTACACTTGTTGTTAATGAAGGTGCAGTAGTCTGAGCAGTTACAAATGTCTGTTCCTGACCATATCCGGTTCCCTGACTATTGGTTGCATATGCTCTGACGTGATAGGTAGTTGATGGTAAAAGCCCTGTGATAGAACTGGTAAAAGATCCGAAACCAGTACCGTCTGATGTAAGAGTACTTAATGCAACTGTTGGGGCAGCGCTTGTACTCCAACATACTCCGCGAGCAGTAATAGGAGCTCCACCATCGGAAGTAATAGAACCACCTGAGATAGCTGTTTTGTACCCGATTGAAGTTACGATGTTAGTAAAAAGTATAGGAACATTTACAACGATGGACTTAGGTGCTGTAGTAAAGAATATCTCGTCGCCATAGGCTGTTCCAAGATTATTGGTAGCATAAGCTCTCACATAATAAGTTGTTGAACCGGTAAGTCCTGTTATTGAACTACTAAAACTTCCTAAACCACTTCCATCGGTTGTTATTGAACTTGTTGTAATTGTTGCTCCTGGAATTAAACTCCAACATACCCCTCGAGCAGTTATTGCTGATCCTCCGTCAGACGTAATATTTCCACCCGATGTTGCAGTAGTTTCTGATATTAATGTTATTGTTGTAGTGCTCAATGTTGGAGTTCCAGATTTTAATGTTGTAAAAGTTTCATTTTTACCATAGGATGTTCCTGTGAAATTAGTTGCAAATGCTCTGATATTATATGTTTTATTTGCTTTTAACCCTGAGATTGTATCTGAAAAAATACTCTTACCTGATGAATTGATAATTTTATTTTTTGAGATAGTAGGATTGGCAATAGTATCCCAACATATACCTTGCTCAAGGATTCTGGCACCTCCATCAGTTATCAGCTCGCCTCCGGCAATGGCACTGCTAACTGTTATTTGGCTTGCCACGGTTGTAGTTAATACGGGTGACATGTCCGTATTTGTTGTACAACTGTTTATAAGTACGGCACCAAACAATAGTATAATAAGTTTGAAGTTCATAATTCTTTAGTTAGTTTTTGAAGTTCTGTAGCTGCGAAAAGAAATTACAAAACATCCGGTTCTTTAAGTTTAAACAAAATAACGAATTAAAACCAATATAAATTGTAACGATTTCAAAAATCAAGTATATATTAACTTGATTTGATTTTATTTATTATTTTAATAGCTGAAATTCTCTTGAACTCTGCTTGATATATTACGAAATAAGGTTTATTGAATTTTGGTTTAAATAGCGCTAGCTTGCAAGAAAAATATAGCATCGGTTTGAAAATAATGTGCAGAAAATGGGGTTTCTAAATGGATGTATTTATATTAAAGTCCTATTCAAAAGCAACTTAAAAAACAATCAAACTACTTTAAACCTCAAATTTATTTAAGAACAAAACTTTCAAGGAAACAGAAAGTTCTGTTCTACTTAAATTTTTAAAGCATCTCCAATGTTTTCTTTTCATGTATGCTTCCAACACTTCTATATACCCAGGCAAAAATAAGTGGGAAAACTAATAAAGAAAAGAACATGGCAAAGAGAATACCTCCAATCACAACTCTTGCCAACGGTTGGGCGCTTTCCGAGCCAATTCCATGCGAAATTGCAGCAGGAAACAACCCGATAGCAGCCATTAACGCAGTCATCATTACGGGGCGAATCATTGTTCTAACGCCGAGTCTTATTGAAAGTTGCAAAAGATTCTTTTCGCCCTTCAGCCGTTCAATATTATCTTTAAATGCGCTAATCAATAACACACCACTTAGAATACAGATACCAAACAGCGCAATAAATCCAATACCAGCAGAAATACTAAAGTTAGTACCTGTAACAAGCAGTACGACAATACCTCCAACAATAGCAAAGGGCACATTGAGAAACACAAGACCGGCATCTTTCATATTGCCAAACATAATGAATAGCAACAGAAAGATTAAGATCAAACTTAGTGGAACTACTTGTGCCAACCGTTTTACGGCACGTTGCTGATTTTCAAAGTCACCCTGCCAAATCATGTCATAGCCTTTTTTAAGTTTCAAAACTTTTGCTACTTTCGCTCTGGCTTCTTGAACAGTGCTTCCCATATCCCTGTCGCGAACAGAAAATTTGACTGCAGAATACCTTCGGTTATCATCCCTGAAAATCAAACAAGGACCGGTTTTCATTGTGATATCGGCAATTTCCTTTATTGGCACTTTGGAACCACTCGAAGTAGGAACCATCAAGTTGCCAATATTATCTTCTGTTTTGCGATATTGTTCCGGGAAACGTATTCGGATGTCAAACTTTTCTATTCCTTCGTACAACGTGGTGGCTACTTTTCCGCCAATAGCCATTTCTATTACAGCATTGGCATCGGCCGTGGAAACTCCATAATCTGCCATCTTCTGTTGATTTAGTTCTATATCCAATTCAGGTTGACCTATGTTTTTAATTACTCCTAAATCAGAAATTCCGCGTATCTTCTTAAGCACATTATAGACTTCGGTGGATTTACCTTCCATATAATCCAGAGAGTCACCAAATATCTTTACACAAATAGAACCTTTAACTCCCGAAACTGCTTCTTCTATGTTATCGGTAATAGGCTGTGAAAAATTATAATCAACTCCGGGAATAACTGATAGTTTTTTACTCATTTCGTTTATCAGTTCGTCTTTGCTAATCTTTGGTTTCCAGTCCGACTCAGGATATAACTGAATGCCAAATTCGTTATTGTAAAACCCGGCTACATCCGTGCCATCATCCGGACGTCCGGTTTGTGAAACAACATTCTGAACTTGCGGGAATTTGATTATTTCGGCACGTATTTGTTTTGAAACTTCAATGGATTTATCGAGCGATACGGAATAAGGCAATTGGGCTCGCAACCAGATGGCACCTTCATTTATTTCCGGTAAAAATTCAGAACCCAGAAAATTAAACGAAAATAGTCCTATGATGATAACAATGGTTGCTCCAATTAAAGTGGGTCTTTTATGGCTGTAAGTGAAATCAAATCCACGCATCAGTCGTTCCGTTAGAAAATGGACTATCGGGTTATGTTTTTCCTGTACATTCTCTTTTAAAAGAAGCTTAATAAGTACCGGAACCAATGTCAACGTAGTAATCAATGCTCCCAACAAAGCAAAACCGAGTGTATAAGCCAGTGGCGAGAACATTTTACCTTCCACTTTCTGGAAAGCAAAGATGGGTAACAAGCCTGTAATGATAATCAGCTTGGAAAAGAAAATGGATTTACCCAAGCGGGCACCATCTCTTTTTATCAATCCGGTTTTAGTCATTTTATTGAACCGCATCATGCCCACATCCTTAGCTTTTTGATCGAGCACAACAAAAAGCCCCTCGACCATCACCACGGCCCCATCTATTATTATCCCGAAATCGACTGCACCAAGCGAAAGTAGATTGGCACTCATACCCATTAAGTTCAGGCAAATGAAAGCAAACAGCAATGATAATGGAATGATGATGGAGACAATCAACGTTGTTCGCCAGTTGAACATAAACAGGGATACAATGAGCGTTACAAGCAAAATTCCTTCAAAAAGATTGTGCAGAACGGTGCTGGTGGCAAAATTGATCAGGTTCTCACGATTATAATATGGTACAATTTTAGTATCATGCGGCAAGACCCGGGTGTTTAAATCATCAATCTTAGCCTTTACGGCCTGAATTACCTGCGAAGGGTTTTCACCTTTGCGCATTACCACAATGGCTTCAACCACATCATCTTCATTGGTAGTTGACCGTTTTCCATTATCATCAAAGATGGCATCAGAACGACCCACTAATCCCAAACGAGGCAAATTACTTACTTCCACATCAGCCACATCTTTTACCAGAACCGGAATGCCATTGATGTTTTGAACTACCACATTTTTTATTTCGTTGATATTGTTCAACAAACCGATACCACGTACCACATAGGCCTGATTGTTCTTGTTGATAATATCGCCACCGATATTGACATTGCTTTTGCTAATGGCGGTATACAAATCCAGCGGTGTAATGCCAAGTGTGCTCAGTTTTCCGGGATCAACCTTGATTTCGTAAGTTTTTACCATTCCCCCGAAACTCACCACATCGGCAACACCCGGAACGGCACGTAACTGGCGATCAATAACCCAGTCCTGCATGGTTTTTAAATCGCGCGGAGTGCGAAATGAACTTCGCAACGTATAACGAAACAATTCTCCCGTTGGTCCGGTTGGAGGCTGCACGGAAGGTTGAACTCCTTCGGGCAGATCGGCATTAGCTAATAAGTTAGTTACTTGTGAACGGGCATCTTTATCTACTACACCATCATCAAACACCAACTTGATGGATGATAACCCAAAAATACTCGATGAGCGCAAACTCACTTTCTTTTGAACCGAGTTCATGGCAATTTCTATGGGAGTAGTAACAAATTTTTCCACTTCCTCGGCACTACGTCCCGGCCATTGAGTGATAATACTTATTTCGGTATTCGTAACATCCGGGAATGCCTCAATGGGCATATTCTTAAAAGTTATTACACCTGCAATCAATAAAAAGGCTGTAGCAAACAGAATGAAGTAATAATTTTTAAGCGAAAATGAAATGATATTCTTTAATAACTTATTCATGAATTATATATTAATCGTTAAGGGCATCATAAATAAGAATTGCCTGAGAAGAAATTACTCTGTCACCTACTTTTACATTTCCCTTTATAAAAGTCCGGTTGTCAAATGTGCTGATTACCTCTACAGGTTCGATTTTTATATCGGAATTAGAGTGATAAACCAATATGTAATTCTGACTATGATCAAAAACCACGGATGAAGTGGCAACACACAAAGCCTGATGATTGCCTTCATTGGTTACTTTTACATTGGCAAACATCTCCGGTTTCAAAATATAATCCGGATTTGGTAATACAATTCGAACTTTCATTACCTTGTTAGTAGGGTCAAGCACACTCATTATTTTATCTACCTGACCTTTAAAAACTTTATTAGGATAAGAAAGTGTAGTTACATCCACTTCGTCATTCAAATGTATCTGGCTGATATTGGATTCATACACGTTGGCAATAACCCATACATTTTCCAAATCGGAGATGGTAAAAAGATTGGTGCTGTTATCAGCTCTGATTGACATTTCGTTGGTGACAAATTTTTCCACTACAAAACCACTTATGGGAGAACGCACTACAAATTCGCCATTTGTATTACCACCGTTTATGTTCAGTATTCTTTTTACACGACTGAGTTCCGACTGGGCTTGTTCCCAGGCCGATTGGGCTGTAAGCAAATCTTTTTGCGAAGCCAAACCGCTATTGAACATATCCTTAGTAGATTCCAAATTTTTAGTTGAAACACGCAGGTTACTTTCAGCATTAATTAAGTCGTTGCTGATTCCGGCCATTTCGGAACTTTTAATAACTGCAAGCACTTGTCCGGCTTGTACATAATCTCCCAACATAACTTTGATATTCTGGATAACACCGCTTACCATAGGATAAATTTTAGCCACAAAATCGTCGTTATAGGCTACTTTGCCCGAAAGTGAAATAGTATTTGTCAATTGACAATTCTGAATGGTATCGAACTTTAGTTTTTTTACCAACGAATCGGCAAGTACATATTTTGAACTTTCAGTATCAACTGCAGGGGTCGTTTTTTTGCAAGATGAACTGATAAGAACTACTGCAATAAAAATTGCTATGAATTTATACGGGATTGAATTTATTGTTTTCATATACTGTAAGTTTTAATTTTTTAGAAAGTTTATACCACTATAAAAGTTCAAGTCTTCAAAAGCACTGACACGATTGAATTTGATTGAATTAATCTGTAAAGTGTTTTGTTTAAAAGAATCGTAAAAGTCCAGAAACTCAAGCAAACTAATGTTCCGTATCTGATAATTTTTCAGCACCTCTCCTACCATTTTACTAAAGTCTTTTTCAAAACCGGCATCTCTGCTTTTCAGCAATTTATCGCTCTCAATTACCTTTTTCAAAGTACTGTAAATTTGCTCATCCACGCCGGCCTGAGTTGCATCATAACTTGCCTGATTGTATTTAATCAATGCCTTAGCCGATCTGATATTTCCCTGATTTCTATTGAAAAAAGGCAGGTCAATGCCAAAGCCCAGGGTTGTCAGGTTATTGATGTAACTTCCCTGTTGGTCATAACCCAGTTGAACAGTCAAATCGGGAACTGCCAGGGCTTTTTGCAGATTATAATTCTGTTTACTCAAGTCGGTATTGAGTTTTGCAATTCTCAAGTCGGGACGAGTTGCATAAGCAGAATCAATGATGGTAGCTAGCGGATATTTTTGAGGATTCAATGCATCCAATTCAGCATCACTGATATCAGGCAGAACATATACATTTTTTTCCTGTAACAATAAACGCATTTCACTTTGAACATCGTTTATTTGCGTGTTCAAGTCATTGTATTCGTTTTGCAGGCTATAAAGTTGAGCTTTTATCCGAATCACTTCTTTTTCCGAAATATACCCTTTGCCGCTTTGCTGCTCAAAAGCTTTAGTAACTTGTTCCAAAGCTACAATTTCAGTATTATACACCTTTGCCGACAGCAATAAATAGTGGATATTGAAGAAATCGATGCGCAACGTATGTTTCAATGTTCGCAACAAGTCATAAAACTGATATTCGGAAAGCACCGCATTTGTTTGTGCCATCTTTACCTGTTTATTGTGCTTGCCGGCCAGCAGAATTACCTGCGATAATCCAACAGATAATTCGCCATTTCTGCCTACCGGAAAATACTGTTTAGTGGCAGTCTGATACAAGGTTGTTCCAACATTAAGATTGGGATTGGGGAACAACTTTGCCTGAACTACCAGTGCTTTTTGAGCTTCAATGTTGTAACGTTGTGCCAATAGCAACAGGTTTTTTTGAAGAAAAACACTTTCCAGACTATCTAATTTAATATTCAAGGTATCGGGCTTGATGCCATAATCTGTTTGCGATTTTACTTCTGAAACGGAAATCAGACACAGCAAAATCATTGCAAGTTTTATAAATCTTTGCATTTTTATTTTGAATTAGGTTTGTGAAAACTGGATTTGGATCCCCGGATTATGAAAAAAGACATTGACTGTGTTTGCTTTGACAGAATACTCAAAACAGTACTATCCGGTTGTTACACGTCAATGAATTGGAATTCAATTGATACAGAACTACAAGAATAGTTGTAGCAGCAAAGAGGATATAATTCTCCAACGGAGAAATATACATCCCTAAAATTCAAAAAACAGAGGATTTTTTATCTGAAATTAAACAGACAGGAATTGTGGTGGATTGGGACGGACTTCTTTGCAGAAGAGAATAATATCTTTATCGTTTTTCGGAGCAAGATGAACAATCTCTTTCTGAATTGCTTCCAGATCGAAAACAATCAACGAATCAGGAAGCCATTGTAAATCAAAATGAGAAATGCTTTGTTGCTGCTTGGAATTATTATCGGCGTAAGCCTTATCGTAGAAGGTATTTTTAGAGTATCCTAACACATTCTCAACTAAGAACTCAACCATTGAATCTACATAATCCTGATTATCGGTGGAGTTTGATATTTTTGAAGGAGTATAAAAGTCAATAGAATTGATGCTCAGATTCAATGTCTGAACAACAAGAAAAAGGATTAAAAACTGGCAAGCAATATTTTTAATTTTGAGTCTCATATACGGCTACAAAGGTATATCTAAAATAATGTTAGAAAACTTTTACTTCATTGATTTTACCTCATTTTAAGAAGTATTCTCAAATTTTACAACTAAAAAAGAATACGTAAAATGTGGTGATTGAACAAGTTATTTTCTATGATATATTAAACCATTTACAGATTAAAATGGTTCATTGACAGTTTATAATTGTTTTACTTCTATATAGAAGTGGCTTACTTCTATATAGAAATGGGTTACTTCTATATGGAAGTGGCTCACTTCTATAAGGGAATAGGTTACTTCTATATGGAAATGATTCACTTCTATACAACAATGACTTACTTTTGTAATCTCTTGTAATCAATTTGATGATTTAAGAAGGAAATCCAACACAAAAATATTATTTTCACTAAACAATAAAAGAAAGTAAACGTTTACATATAAATGCCTGACAACAAAACTAGCAATTAGTTGTCGGGCATTTCATTGTATTGCTGAATTTCAATCGCATTTATTTAATCGCTGCCAAAAAAGGAGAAACAAAATCTTCACTTATTAAATACATGATATTACATCCAATGAATTTGAAAAATTATTACTTTTTTACTTTTTTATTTCTACTTTTAAATTTAAACTTCATTGAAGTATCAGCACAAAACAAGATAACAGGAATAGTAACCGACTCCATCACCAAAGTACCTTTACCATTTATATCCATCCTCGTAAATGGAACTACCATTGGAACTATCACGGACAATTCGGGTAAGTTTGCACTAATAGTTCCCTTCAATTCAAAATCTATCAGTCTGAAATCCATAGGCTATAAAGAAAAATCAATTCCTCTCACCGACCAAAAATTAAGCAATTTGAAAATACAGCTTAATCGGGCTTCGTATGCCATGTCGGAAGTGGTAATCAAACCCAAAAGAGAGAAATACAAGAAGAAAGGAAATCCGGCTGTGGATTTTGTAAAAAGAGTAATCGCTTCCAAAGCAAAATACGATCCGCATAACAAAGACTACTATCAGTATGAGCATTACGAAAAGATAAACATTGCTTTGAATAATTTTCAGAAAGATAAAAATAAGCATTTGCTGAAAAAATACAAATTCCTGACAAATTATGTAGACACATCAAAACTATCGGGCAAACCGATACTACCTATCTCTACTAAAGAACTGATGGAAGATTATTACTACCAAAAATACCCTCACTCCGAGAAAAGAATAGTAAAAGCTAAAAAAAGTGCGGGAATTGACGAAATGCTTTCGGAAGATGGCGTTGATAAGTTTTTACTGGAGACATTCAAAGATGTAGACATCTATGACAATGATATAACATTGTTTCTCAAACGGTTTGTCAGCCCACTTTCAACCGGTGGACCGGATTTTTATAAATACTATCTGTTAGATACAGTGAAAATTGGAGGCGAAAAATGCGTTGATCTGGGTTTTGTGCCTTTTTCGTCTGAGTCAAGCGGATTTACCGGACATTTATTCATCACGGTCGATTCCACCAATTTTGTAAAGAAAGTAAATCTCAATTTTCCAAGGGATATCAATATCAATTTCATTCAGAATATGTCCATCGAACAAGAGTTTAACCGGGCTCCGGATGGCACACGCCTCTTGATGCGCGATGATATCAATGTGGAATTTTCTATCCTGTCAAAATCAAAAGGATTCTATGCTGAACGAACAAGTACTTACGCGCATCACTCGTTTGAACGTCCTACTGATTTGAAAATTTTCAAACAAGATGAAAATACAATTTTGCAGGAGGATGCAAGTCATAAACCTGAAAGCTATTGGATACAGAACCGGCTTGACTCGGTACCTGTCATCAAAAACTCTGTGGATAAAATGATTGCACAGCTTCGTGAAGATCCGTTTTATTACTTCGCTGAAAAAGTCACATCCGTTTTGGTAACCGATTATATAAAAACGAATTCCGAGAATAATAAAATAACACTGGGCCCTGTTTATAACATCATTAGTGCAAACACTGTGGAGGGAATGCGACTTCGTGCCGGTGCATATACTACTGCCGGTTTAAACAATCATTGGTTTGCAAACGGGTATGTAGCCTATGGATTAAAAGACAAAAAGCTGAAAGGACAGGCTCAACTTGAATACTCCTTCAATAAAAAGAAAGAACAAGCCAATGAGTTCCCCATTAATTCCATACGGGCAACTTACAATTACGACTTAAACAGACTGGGACAGCAGTACCTGAACTCATCGGCTGATAATTTCTTTCTCTCGCTGAAAAGACAGAAAGACGATAAAATTACCTACCAACGAAAAATTGAATTAAGTTACAACCGGGAATTTTACTCGCAGTTCTCCGGCGGTATTGATTTAAGGTATCAAACGGATTATGCTACTCACTACATGCCCTTTATTGAGAACACAACCGGGCAGAATATTGCATCCTATTCACTGGGAGAAGCTCAGTTAAGACTCCGTTACGCTCCGGGTGAAAAGTATTATCAAACACTTACAAAACGCCGTTCATTCGTTCACGATGCTCCGGTTTTCAATTTCTCCCATACCATTGCTTTAAAGGGAATGTTTGGTTCTAATTACGATTACAATCATACCGAAATAAGCTTTCAGAAACGTTTTTGGCTTTCGGCTTACGGAAATACGAATATCATTATTAAAGCAGGAAAAGTTTGGAATAAAGTCCCCTTCCCGCTCCTGATTATTCCGAATGCAAACCTTTCGTATACCATACAATATGAATCCTACCCCATGATGAATGCCCTGGAGTTTATTAATGACCAATATGTTTCGTGGGATATGAATTACAACATGAACGGACTAATTTTTAATCAAATACCAGTGCTTAAATACATGAAATTACGGGAAATGTTATCATTCCGTGGAATATATGGCAATTTAAGTAACCAAAATAACCCTGCTTACAGCAACGGATTGTACGAATTTCCTACCGGATCGTACAAAATGGGAAAAGCTCCGTATATGGAAGCCGGAATTGGAGTCAATAATATATTTAATTTCCTCCGGGTGGATTATGTGTGGAGACTGAATTACCTGAATCATCCAAACATTGATAAAAGCGGAATCCGCATAAGTATGGATTTCTCATTCTGATTATTACATTAAGAGCCTAAAAATTAAATCCGAACTTACTTTTACGTTAGGTAATTCAATAAGTAAAATAAGTATGACGATAGATAAATTCACAATATCCGGCCCAATTCCCTGTGCTTCATAAAGGGTATTATCTCTTGCATACGTACTTTCAATAAAAACACTTCATAACTGACAATAGCAATTCTAATTGCTATTGTCAGCGAAGATAAGTGATACCAAGAGCCGGAAAACAATTACTAATTCTGGTATGTTTGTCTGAATTTCAATGGAGTAAAGTCGGTTTCTAGCTTGAATAACTTGCTAAAAGATTGAATTTGTTCAAAGCCTGATTGGTAGGCAATGTCACTAACTGATAAGTCAGTAATGGACAATTTCTCTTTTGCTTTTTCAATTAGCTTTTCGTGAATGTGTTGACGGATATTCATTCATGAAAAAGTTTATAAAGCAATATTAATTGCTTTAAAGCATTAAATATCGATTATTCATCACGTATTTTTTAGCAATAAACTGATAAGGCATTATTCATTTGAACTTCTGTAGCATATAATGCAAGTTGCTACGCGTTATTTAGAGCATGAATCCATGTTGTTTCTCGAGAATAATTATCCCTAAAAAAGTGGGCTAAAAGATTGAATTCTTACAAATCGAGACTTTAAAAAATCTGCACCGAGAATATCTGCATTACTATGACAGAACTCCTGAATAAATTATGATGTTTATCGAATTTGGGTAAACTTCATTCAGCTAAAAGCAAATAATTACGTATATACTTAGTGGTAGCAAAGACTTGAAATTGTATTTCCACTTTTTATAAACGCTTCCACCTTTTCCCGATATTTATCGTATGTATTGGGTGGCGAAACAACCACTCCTTCCTCACAGATATATTCTTGTTTAAATGAACGATGGTTGTACTGAAGTGTAATGGTGAGAAAGCCAAAAATTGTTTATCATGGCTTTATGGCCTGAATTTTATACTGATTATGTAAACAATAATTTATGTGTTTGCTTTTGGGAAGATAGTTAACCAATAAATATAAAAAAACAAAGAATAGAGGCAACTAAATTAGTTGCATATGTCAATCATTATTTGTTCCTTTGCACAAAATTTAATGACTAAGTATGGAAACATTAAATATGCCTCTGGGAATGTCCATTATCAAAATGTTGAAACCAATGTTCCGGGTATTGGAAATTCGTGCTTCTAAGCAGACAGATATAAAGCTTACAATGGCTCAGTTTGGATTGCTATTCGCTATAAGAGAGGAGAAAGAAGAAGTTATTCTGAAAGATATGGCTGAGAAAATGGGTAAAGATAAGTCGGCTATTCTTAGAATGATAGATTTGTTGGAGAGAAAAGAGCTTGTACGTCGGGTTGTTGACTTAAACGATAGACGTAAAAATCATATAATGGTTACCAAAAAGGGAGAACAGCTTATCGTTGAATTTCGTGAAATTGAATTAAAGCTCAACAATGAACTTCTGGATGGATTATCTGATGCTGATATGCAGTCTTTTTACAAAGTAGTAGATCACATAAAAGTTAAGTCTGATCAGTTGTGTTTAATTTCGAAAATATAAGTGATGTAGTCAATCATAGGATAGAAGTGAAGAGAAATAATTGTAATAAATTAGTATTAAGTTTAAAGATATAATGTATGAAGTCTAGAAAATTTTTAATTGGAAGTATGGCGCTCCTATTGTGCATTACTTCGTGTAAGAACAAGCAAGCCGAAACTGCAGTTGTTCAGGTAAAAGCTTTTCCTGTTGCCACTTTGACAGCTCAGGATGTGGAATTGCAATCAAGTTATCCGGCAGTACTTAAAGGTCAGCAAGATATTGATATAAAAGCTCGGGTTGAGGGATATATCGATGCAGTATTGGTAGATGAAGGTGCGATAGTGAAAAAAGGACAACCTTTGTTTAAAATTAATTCTCCGTCGTCGGTTCAGATGATTCAGAATGCAAAAGCCAACTACAATACAGCTGAACTGGACGTGGAACGTATGCGTCCGTTAGCACAAAAGGGAATAATCAGCGAAGTAAAACTGTCGACTTATGAAAATACGTTGGCTTCTGCCAAAGCAACTCTTGATCAGGCTAAAGCTACATTGAATTGGGCAACAGTGACTAGTCCGGTGGACGGAGTGGTCGGCACGCTAGCTTATCGCCAGGGAAGTTTAGTGACTAATACCACAGTTTTGACAACTGTATCTAATACTTCCAACGTGGTTGCCTATTTTTCTGTAAATGAAAAAGATTTGTTGGAATTGTTGAAAGAATTTAAAGGCAATACGCAAGCTGAGAAAATTAAAAATATGCCTGCTGTAAGGATGATACTTTCAGATGGAACCCAGTATGAGGAGACCGGACGAATTGAAACTATTTCGGGTGTTGTGGATGCAACTTCGGGCTCAGTAAGCTTTCGCGCTTTGTTTCCAAACAAACATGGATTGTTGCGCAGTGGCTCCAGTGCTAATGTTATTATTCCCAGCGAACAAAAAGGAGCAATCGTCATTCCTCAAAAAGCTACATTTGCTCAACAAGATAAAATACTGGTTTATAAATTTCAGGGTGATTCGGTGATTCAAAAAGTAGTTAGTGTAAAGACAACTCCTGATGGACAGGGGTATGTTGTTACCGAAGGTTTGTCGTTAGGTGACAAAATTGTTACCGATGGCATTGCCAATTTGACGAACGGTCAGAAAATCAAAGAACAAAAGTAAATTACTCAAAAATCATAGAATAAAATGCTAAAAACTTTTATAGAAAGACCGGTCTTATCGACGGTTATTTCCATTCTTTTCGTGGTGTTGGGTATTATCGGAATTTTTACATTGCCGATTGAACAATACCCAAACATTGCTCCCCCTACTGTAAAGGTCTCCACCACTTACAGTGGTGCCAATGCCGAAGCAGTACTCAAAAGCGTAATTGTTCCCCTCGAAGAGCAAATTAATGGAGTAGAAGGAATGACCTATATGACATCCTCTGCTGCCAATGGTGGTTCTGCTTCCATTAATGTTTATTTCAAACAAGGAGTAAATCCTGATATGGCTGCAGTAAACGTGCAAAACCGTGTTTCGCAAGCATCTGCTTTGCTTCCATCGGAAGTAACCAGAAATGGTGTGACCGTTCAAAAACAACAAAGTAGTACGGTTTTGATGATTATGATAAAATCGAAAAACCCTGATTACGATGATAAGTTTATACAGAATTATGTAAACATCAATATCCTCCCGCAAATTAAACGTGTCATGGGGGTTGGAGATGCCAGCGTTTATGGAGCAAAAGATTACACCATGCGTGTGTGGTTGAAACCGGATGTAATGAAATCGTATAACATCGTACCGGCCGAAGTAATTGCAGCATTGCAGGATCAGAATATTGAAGCTGCACCCGGTGAATTGGGTGCTAACAGTAATCAATCATTTCAGTATGCTTTGAAATATACCGGAAGATTGAAGAATACAGAAGAGTTTGGTAATATTATCGTTCGGTCGAAAAATTCACAGGTTCTACGTCTTAAAGATGTGGCTACAGTGGAGCTGGGTGCTGCGAGTTATTCTATGTTCACTACTAATAATAATGCTGAAGCGGTAATTATGGCCATCAATCAAACTGCTGGTTCTAACGCACAGGATATTATCAAGGAAGTAAAAGCAGTGATGAAGGTTGCAGGACAAAAACTTCCGAAGGGTGTCAGCTACGAGTATCAAATGGATGCGAGCGAGTTTCTCAATGCATCTATTGATAAGGTTCTTCATACTTTATTGGAAGCATTTCTCCTGGTATTTCTTGTCGTATTTTTATTCCTTCAAAACTTCAGAGCAACACTTATTCCTGCCATTGCTGTACCGGTGGCAATTATCGGAACATTCTTTTTCTTACTCTTGTTCGGCTTTTCCATCAACCTGCTTACGCTGTTTGCTTTGGTGCTGGCTATTGGTATTGTGGTGGATGATGCCATTGTGGTGGTGGAAGCTGTACATGCCAAGATGGATGCGGGTATGACAGATGCCAAAGAAGCTTCGTTTGCTGCAATGGGTGAGATTGCTCCTGCCATTGTCTCCATTACCCTGGTTATGGCTGCTGTATTTATTCCGGTAAGTTTTATCGGTGGAACAAGTGGTGTATTCTTCAAGCAATTTGGACTTACACTGGCTATTGCCATTCTTATTTCTGCTGTGAATGCGCTTACACTAAGTCCGGCTTTATGTGCTATCTTCTTAAAATCAGAACACAATCCCGATGTACATGATAAGAGTTTGCTCCGCAGGTTTTACTATTACTTCAATATAGGTTTTACCGCATTAACCGCTAAATACAAAAAGACGCTTCAGTTTCTGGGGAAAAAGAAACATCGTTGGATGACAGTAAGTATTATTATAGTATTTACAGCTATTTTGGTGGTAACAATGAAAATGGTGCCAAACGGGTTTGTACCAAACGAAGATAGTGGAAATGTGATGGGCATGATTAGCCTTTCGCCCGGTTCTTCGCTGGAACGAACTGCACAGGTGACTGCTCAAGTGACTAAAATTGCAGAATCTATTCCTCATGTACATAATACTATCAGTCTTACCGGACTTAGTTTTACCAGTGGTATGGGTAGTTCTTACGGCTCTGTAATTATGAAAATGGATCCTTGGGATCAGCGTGATATATCAACAAGTGATGTGACTGCTATATTGAAACAACGTACCGATTCTATTAAAGATGCTAAATTCATGTTTTTCGGAACGCCAACTCTTCAAGGATTTGGGATGAGTAGCGGTGTGGAATTGAAGATGCAGGACAAAACAGGTGGCGATGTGGATAAGTTTTATGGTGTGACTAATGATTTTCTGGATAAATTGCGCAAGCGTCCTGAAGTAATGATGGTTATGAATAGCTTCGACCCACGTTTCCCTCAAAAGCAAATTGAAGCCAATATAGCTAAGATTAAGGATGCCGGACTTACCTTGAATGATGTTATGTCAACCTTACAAGCCTATGTGGGAAGTATGTATGTGTCTAATTTCAATTCTTATGGTAAACAATACCGTGTGGTGGTACAAGCTGCGCCGCAGTATCGTTCTAAACTTGAAGACTTGAGCGGATTGACGGTGAAAACTTCCAACGGAGTGATGACACCTATCAGTGAGTTTATTACTGTGACAGATGTAACCGGTCCTCAGGCACTAACGCGTTTCAATTTGTACTCGTCCATGGAAGTTACTGTAATTCCTAACTATCAGAAAGGATTTACTTCGGGCGATGTATTGAAGGCTTTGAAAGAAATTAATTTACCTGAAGGATATGGGTATGATTTTGGTGGAATGACCCGTGAGGAAGCAAATAGTAGCAATCAGACTATTCTGATTTTTGGATTGTGTATGATCTTTGTGTATCTGTTGCTGGCTGCTTTGTACGAAAGTTACATTCTTCCCTTTGCCGTTATACTATCGTTGCCTATCGGTTTGGCAGGTGTGTTTGTATTCGTCTTCGTGTCGTTGATGGGAGGTAGTGGTATTGTAAATAATATCTACGTACAGATTTCGCTCATTATGCTCATAGGTCTGTTGTCTAAAAATGCTATTCTCATTGTGGAATATGCCTTGCAACGCCGTCATCAGGGAATGAGTATTGTGAAAGCTGCCGTAGAAGGAGCTACAGCTCGTTTACGTCCGATTTTGATGACTTCATTGGCCTTTATCTTCGGGTTACTTCCGTTGGCACTTGCTACAGGTGCAGGTGCGGTAGGTAATAAATCTATTGGTATCAGTGCTATTGGAGGTATGTTATTTGGTACCGTATTCGGAATCCTGGTTATTCCGTCGCTCTTTATCATTTTCCAGAATTTGCACGAGCATTTCAGCAAAACAAAAATTGTAACACTGGACGAACAACACGAAAAATAACCCCTGTTTAATTGTACCGAAGAATAGGAAGAAAAGAAAACAATCTGATTTCCCGGTACGATTCAACATAATCATAAAAATATTGATATGTATATACAACATAAAAAAATAAGCATACGGATTTTGATGGTGATGATAATTGCCGTTGGGTTCGTGTCGTGTAGGGATTATAAGGAACTAACCAAAGTTCCTCAACCCGATACAAAAGGACTGGTGCGTGATGCTGCTGAAAATAGTACAGACACCACTTCTCTGGCTACTATTCCATGGAAGAGTTATTTTCAGGATGTAAAGCTACAAATACTTATTGCCGAAGGACTTAATCATGGATATAACATGCAGGTGGCAATTACCCGTATTCAGCAAGCCGAAGCCGGTTTGTATATGTCTAAATCATCGGTCCTACCTACAGTAGCGGCTGCAGCTCAAATTAATCATACACGTTTTAGCTCAGGCAAAAATGGAACTGATGTATTCGGATACTATACAAATATAAATTCGTTGGGGCTTTCTATCAGTTGGGAGGCCGATTTATGGGGAAAACTCAATAGTCAGACCAAATCTAAATATGCTGCTTACCTGAATACGCTGGAATATAAAAAACTTATTCAGACAACTATAGTTTCTAGCATTGCTAAAGATTATTATAGTTTGCAAGCTTTGGATGAACAGCTCCGTACAACTAAGGAAACCACTGTATTATTGCAAAAAAGTGCTGAAACCATGCAGGCTTTGAAAGATGCCGGACAGCAAACTCAGGCAGCTGTAGAGCAAAGTAAGGCTCTTTGGTACAGTACACAGCTTACAGTGTTCACACTCGAAAGTCAGATTCGCCAGACGGAGAATGCCCTTTGCGTGCTGGTAGGTAGAAACCCCGGTTCGATAGATCGTAGTTCGATCAATGATCAGAAAGTTCCCGAAACGATGAATGAAAATTTGTCGATGCGTTCGTTAGCTAACCGTCCGGACGTGAAACAGGCCGAACTCTCGTTGCAATCGGCCTATGCACTTACAGATGCTGCCAAGGAGGCTTTTTATCCTTCATTCAGCATTAGTTCGTTTACACTTGGATTTGCAGCCGGTGGCATTTCCAATTTTTTCAGCCCCGCTAATCTGGCTACAGAGATTATTGGAGGATTAACTCAGCCAATCTTTGCGAAAGGGCAGTTGAAAGGTAACCTGAAAATTACTCAGGCCCAACAACAAGAGGCTTTGCTTACTTTCTCCAATACCCTATTGACGGCAGGACAGGAAGTATCGGATATCTTGTATAGCTACAAAGCTTCGGTAAGTAAGAACGAATGGCGTGACAAGCAAGTGGAATCGCTGACAAAGGCGGTGGACTACACGCAGGATTTGTTGAAAGCAGGCGAAGCAAACTACACCGAAGTACTTTCTGCTCAACAAAACTTGTTGGCGGCTCAGCTTAGCAAAATCAGCGATAAACTGGATCAACTTACGCAAAGCGTAAATCTGTACAGAGCGCTGGGAGGTGGTGTTCAATAAAATAATATCCTTTTATTAGTTTATAGATGAATCAGCCCAACTTAATATAGAATTAAGTTGGGCTGATGTTTTTTTTTAGTTTTGAAAACTGCTTACTATTTAATTCCCACCGTTTGAGTCAAGCGCCCCACTTGGTCAAAGCTAAAACCAAAGCTCCGGCTTTGCCTATTCATATACTTAGTGGAAGTACGACTTGAAGTCGTGCCTACACTTTCATTAAAAAAACAATTACGAACTTGAAGTCGTGCCTCCACTTTTCTTTAATAAACCTGTAACCGAAGCCGATTATTAGGTTTTAGCACCGAAAAGCCATATTTTTGCATCATTAATTCGTACAGGTTAGCCACAGAGAGAAATTAATAGACCTTGAACAAAAAGGGGTGAAAAGAGTTGAAAGAATATCAGGTTAGCAGAATCCCCGCCAGTAAGGCGAGCTGTAAGGAAATAAGGAGTAATTATGTACTTATGTTCATTTTTCGCTACCAACAATTTCTTTTTTACGACTCTGACTTAGCAGTTTTAGTGCATATGAAACCAATTTAATTACAAGAAAAAAAATGATCGATATAAAAGAATACTTTAGCTCTTCAAATTTAGAGAAACATCCTCATCCTTTCATTTTCATGTTTTTATTGCTCCCATTTGGTATTTTGACCGGATATGTAACCGTCACCATTGGATATTTGCTCACAAAGGCCGGAATACCATTGGCTGAGGTTGCACCAATTGTAGCTATTACATTAATACCGAATATCTTTAAATTTATTTGGGCTCCTCTGATAGATACCACATTGACGGTAAAAAAGTGGTATATAATTGCCAATATCCTTACAGCTTCAGGCATATTTTTGACTGGTATTCTACCCATGAAAGTTGAATATCTGACATTATTGACCGTAATAATATTTTTTACGAGTTTTGTCAACACCTTTATTGCCATGTCAACGGAAAGTTTATTAGCTCACGATACACCCGAACATTTAAAGGGAAGAGCAGGTGGATGGTTACAAGCAGGAAACCTTGGTGGGTTAGGATTGGGCGGAGGAGCCGGATTGTGGTTAGCAGAGCGACTTTCAGAACCATGGATGGCCGGAACTGTAATCGCATTAGCCTGCCTGTTGTGTACTTTTGGCTTACTGTTTTTGTCTGAGCCAACATCATTTATCAAAGAAAAAAACTATTTTAAAACAATTGTCACTCTCAATAAAGACATCTGGACGTTGCTAAAATCGCGTATGGGGTTTTTAGCCATCTTTTTATGCTTTTTACCTTTAGGAACAGGTGCTGCATCAAACCTATGGTCATCCATATCAAAAGACTGGAGTGCATCAGCTGATACTGTGGCGCTGGTAATAGGAGTTGGAGGAGGAATACTTGCTGCCATAGGTTGTATTGTGGGTGGATGGATTTGTGACAAAATGGATAGAAAAAAAGCGTATATACTGTTTGGAGTCATTCAGGCTTTATTAGCAGTTGGAATGGCTTTCAGTCCGCAGACAGAAATTATGTTCATTCTGTGGACATCCTTGTATGCTTTCAGTTCGGGCCTGGCTTATGCCGGATTTAGCGCCTTCGTTCTTGAAGCCATCGGAAAGGGTGCAGCAGCTACAAAGTACAATGTATTTGCTTCGCTTTCTAATGCCCCTATTTATTATATGATTTACATTGATGAATGGTCTCATGGAAAATGGGGTGCCTTTGGTATGCTTACAACAGAATCAATAATGGCTTTTTTGGGAATAATTGCCTTTATAGCTATTTTTGTATCCATAAATAAAATGAGACCGCCAGTTGCAACCAATCTTTAAATCATTAAACCCCGGTTGAGCTTAGGCAATGTGTTTTTGGCGAAACATTCCGCTTGATTAAAGATAATACTTAGTGGTAGCACGACTTCAAGTTGTACTACCATTTTTCATTTTAATAACCCCTCTCCTTTTGGACAACTTGCTTTCGCTCCATTGTAACGCGTGGGTAAATGGTAAATGAATATTACTGATACAGTATAAGGCATTACGTACAAGTAATAAGCCGAATGCGGATAAAATAAGGAGATTTACACCATCTTGAAAAAATCTGCCAAACGGATGAAAGCATCTGCCAAATGGATGAAAGCATCTGCCGAACGGATGAAAGCATCTGTAGTTTCTGCGACGGCCGCATTGTAGGCGTTGAAAAGAAACAGGACGAGATTGTGCGTAAAGGCGAAGTGCTGGCTTATATCAAAAAGAAATAGAAGACCCCATACCCCCTCCCGATAAATCGGGATAAATTGCGGGGGTTTAAGAATAGAGAGAGGTTGTCATAAGAAGACAACCTCTCTTTTTTGCTTTATAATTTATTCTCTTTAAAGTAAACAGGTTATTTATAATACAATAATTTGATTTACTTTTTGATCACCGGATACTCCTTTTACTAAATAGGAACCTGAGGGTAAATTCATATTTGTTGTTGTAATAGAATCGGCACTAAAATGAATTGTTTCAATAAATTTTCCCGTAATATCATATACGTTTAGTTCTCCAACTGTCTTCAGGAAATTATGAACAAAAATCATTTTTTGTGAACTGAAAATATTAAATCCTAATTTCGTTGTTGGATTTTCATGCATTGTATTTGTCATTATTTTAAACCGTTTTAATATAGGGTCGTTGGAACTCGTATTAAAAGTATATTGTGTACCGCTTTGTGTGATATCGGTAGTTATATTATTTTTCAAATCAACTAAATAGACTGTTGGATATAAAGTTTCAATGTTCTCATTTGTAAAAGTGAGTGTATAAGTTGAATCTTCTCCTGCCCTGAACCCTAGAACGGTATTATTCATGTCATCAACCGTATTAACCTGGTAATCGCCATCTGATTCTATGGCATAAAGCTGAGGTGCTTGTAATGAACCCATGATTTTATATCCGTCCCAACCATTATCAAAATTATGTGAACAGGTTGGTTCCGAGAATATCCACATTTGATCGGAAAAACGCGAACCCTTTACATCTATCCGGGTATTCACATTGTTTGATGAATTTATTTTTAAGATACTTCGCACTCGCAGTTGAGCAGTGTCTTTTACAACGGTTCCTATCGTACTATATGGAATGGAAACAGTAGCTAAGGCGTTATCACTCGCCACATTTACCAGAAAGGCTTGCATGCTTGGAATCTGAGCCGGTATGCCAATTCCTCTGTCCGATACTTTTACAGGTATTGCAATGTATTGACCCGCTGCATAACCGCTTGTGGTACCCGAACCTGCGCCGATCCAATCGTCTTTAGAACCGCTGTTATACATGTAAACGGTATTATCGATAATCGCCGGATCTGTTGAGCCAAATACTATTTTACTTATATCAATAGAGGCTGTATAAGGATTCCCTATTAAATGCTGTCCCGGGTAGGTAATACCGGTTCCGGTGGTATATGCTAATTTACCCGAGTTATAATTACTATTTTCTAATTGACCCTGAAAATAAATAGTTGTAGGAGTTACCTGTGTTATTTCATAGCCTGCAAATGAATTCAAGGAAGAAATGTTGTTAAGTTGTTCCCAATGGATAGGATTATTATCTTCATGCATTATTCGAACATAGGAACCATCAAAAGTAGGACTGGCAACAGTGTTTCGTATCGGGATACCCATGAATTGCCATTTGTAGTTTGCAGCCGGTTTTGATGCTTTTGAATACATTTCCACTGTAGCTGAAACTGGTGATCCAACTAGATTATGGAAGATCAACGTACCGTTAGCTGCCGATGAACTCGACTTAATAATTAGCCCGGATGTGCCTGCATTATTTGTAATAGTACCAACTACATTTGCATTAATTGCAGGGTTAATGGTCATTTTACTTCCTGAATTAATGGTGAGATTATTGTTTACGGTAATATCACTGTTTAAAAATACTCCGGTAGCACTTGAATTTGTAATAGAAAGTTTATTAAAAGTGGTTGAAACAGAACCTCCAATGGACTGGGTTGATGTGCCATTAAAAGTTGTTGTTCCGCTGTTATGTGTAAAGGTTTCATTATTTGAAAAATTCCCTGCTAAATTCAAAACACCGGATGTAGCTATAAATGTGCCTGTACTTATCGTCAGATTATTCAATCCTATTGCCTGACTTACAAAACTGAGCGTTCCTTGTCCGGCTTTTGTCAGGTTTAAAGCAGGTTGATTAATGATGCCACCCACTATAAATGTTTTGGAATTGACAGTAATTAGTCTGTTGGCATTTAAAGTAACTGCGCCATTACCCAAAATTAATGATTGAGTACCTGTGAAAGCAAAATCACCATTCCAGTTTTGAGCATTATTATTGGTCAATGTTATGGTGCTGGCTGTGGTATTATCAATTATGCCTCCATTAATTGTAAATGCACCGGTACCTATTGCCGCCGCATGATTAATATTGATTTGTCCTGCACTTAGAGTTGTTCCACCTGAATAAGTATTATTACCCGAAAGTGACCAGGTGCCTGCATCAATTTTTATAACAGATATTCCGGTTCCACTGATGATGCTCGTTACACTTCCCCCGGAAGCACCACCGAGGCTTAGCCCGAATCCGGTTCCTGTAATTGTTCCGGTTATATTTATTAAACCATTTGCTCCTTCAATGCTGGCATTGTTTGCAAGGGTAATTGCCCCTGAACAGGTTCCTGTTGTAGAACTGCTATTGGTTATTGCTCCCCCAGCTGAAATGCCTGTCCCGCTAACCGATGTTAAAGGACGCGATGAAGAGAAACCTGCAAGGTCCAGAGCTGCACCACTCGAAATTGTAGTTGCACCAGTGAATCCAATGGCATCATTAGCGCCAAGCACCATTGTACCCGCCTTAATGAACAGATCATTGGTTTTTGCACCCGAATTATTAGTAAGTGTTAGTCTGCTTGAACCGGCTTTGGTGAGTGTATTGGTGGAAGTACCACCACCATTCCATTGTACCATTCCCGAAAGTACGATAGGGTTATTGGCAGTAATAGTGCCACCAGTCCATGTATCGAACTGACAGGCAAAATTTGCAGTTGTCGGGGAGCTGTTGATCATAGCACCGCTTCCGGAAATACCCGTTCCATCCAACTCAAAATATTCATTGGCAGTATATGTCTTTCCATTCAAATCAATAACGCCACCGGCGGTAATTTTAGTAGAATTATTCATAGATCCTGATGAAGGAGCACCTAACGCATTATCGGCTCCTATTTTTACCATTGCCCCTGCAGAAACGGTAGTCATACCTGTATACGTATTATTACCCGAAAGTGTCAATGCTCCCGTAAGAGTATTGTTTCCGGATATGGTTAAGCTATTGGTGGAACCGCTGTTTCCACCTGAAATAATACCCGAAAGCGTGATTGGGTTAGCTGCAGTTATTTGTGGAGCAGTAGTGCTTAGAGTAATATTACCGGCATAAGTTGCAGCCGTAGTACTGCTATTAATCAAACAACCC